>ENA-OQDD01000132-OQDD01000132.1-human-gut-metagenome-genome-assembly--contig:-NODE-132-length-30719-cov-3.565573_pt1 | contig 30719 bp, 38 predicted proteins | sample MGYA00242507_ERZ504598 | MGnify/ENA primary metagenome ERZ504598 (study PRJEB26092, sample SAMD00036318) | human gut metagenome | host: Homo sapiens | study: EMG produced TPA metagenomics assembly of...
CACTCCGAGCACACCATCGCCATCACCGAGAACGGCCCGATCGTTTTCACCGATCGCACCAACCTCTGATCGGCGTTTGGCGTATGGTAGGTGCCTGATTGGCCTGTGATGGGCGATCAGCGTCTCATTAGCCGTCCGTCTGTTCGCGGTTTTCCCGCGAATTCGAGACGTAACAAGCCGAAGTGCGTTTGCTTTGATAGCATGAGCGCACTTCGGCTTTCGTGTATCGACCGGCATTCGCCAGCGGTAACACAGAAGACATAGAGTACCGAACACTAGTGTTCGCGAACGCGTGAACGTTAATGTTTGGGGTAAGTGGTTCATGAAGAGGAAGGTGCGCGAATGGCAACGGCACAACTTGATGTCGATTCGAACAAGTTCAACCTGCCCGTGGTTAAGGCTAGTGCAGGGCCGGATGGCATCGTCGTTTCCAAACTGCGCAACGATGGCTGGGTAACGCTTGATCCTGGATTCCTCACCACCGCGCAGTGCGAATCGAAAATCACCTACATCGACGGCAAGCATTCGATTTTGCGCTACTGCGGTTACCCCATCGAGCAACTGTGCGAGAACTCCGATTTTCTGGAGGTGGCGTGGCTGCTGCGCCACGGCGAGCTGCCGAGCAGGGCTGAGTATGAGCAGTTCTGTGCGGACATCAATCACAAGACGATGGTTGGCGAAGACTTCCGTACCTTCATGGGTTCGTTCCCGCGTTCCGCTCACCCGATGAGCGTGCTTGCCTCCGCCATCAATGCGCTGGCCACGTTCTACCCGGACACCACCGATATTTCTGACAACGACCAGCTTGATGAGGCCGCCAAGATCATCATGGCCAAGGCCCGTACGATTGTGTCGTACATCTTCCGCCGTCGTCGCGATGAGCCGATGCTGTACCCCGATTACGCGCGCGGCTATGTGGACGACTTCCTGCGCATGTGCTTCGCTGTGCCGTACGAGCCGTTTGAATCCGACCCGCTGTATGTGCATGCTTTGGGTCGTTTGTTGATTATTCATGCCGACCATGAGCAGAACTGCTCGACCTCGGTGGTGCGTATCGCCGGTTCCGCCCACGCCAACCTGTATTCGGCGGTGGCCGCTGGCGTCAATGCGCTGTCTGGTCCGTTGCATGGTGGTGCGAATGAGGCCGTACTGCGCCAATTGAAGGCGATTCGTGATTCCGGCAAGTCTGTGGCCGAGTTCGTGCGTGATGCCAAGGAGAATGGCCAGAAGATTTCCGGCCTTGGCCACCGTGTATACAAGTCGTATGATCCGCGCGCGGCGATTGCCAGGAAGTATCTGGAAAAGATCATGGAGCGCGAAGATACGCAGAAGCTGCCGTCTGACGAGCGCGCGCTGTTCGCCGTGGCCACCGAGCTTGAAGATATTGCGCTGAATGACGAATATTTCGTATCGCGCAACCTGTATCCGAACGTCGACTTCTACACGGGCTTGATTTATCGGGCGATCGGCTTCGATCCGGCCATGTTCACCACGCTGTTCGCGCTGGGCCGCATTCCCGGTTGGATTGCGCAGTACCGTGAGATGTTGGCCGACCCGAATACCAAGATCGGCCGCCCACGCCAGGTCTACACCGGTCCGGTCGAGCGCGATTTCGTGCCGATGGACGAGCGGTGATTGTTGGTTTGAGAAAGCGCTTCGCTGGAGATTCCAGTGAGGCGCTTTCTATATGTACAGCGCAAACCAGCTATGCTGCGACGGCTGCATAAGAACTAGCAGGGCTAGTTCTGAAATTGAAATAATGTGTGCGGTATCGAGGCGCACCGAGGGAAGGCGTACGAAGGTACGTCGACCGAGGGGCAACGAAGATAACGCTCCATTATTTCAATTTCAGTTCTTGTGCAGCTTGGCGTTGAGCTCAATTCCCACCTTGCGGTAGCGGGCTTCGATGCGGCCGTTCACCGAGTTGCGGATAAACAGAATGTTGTCTTTGCCGGAGAGCTCAGCACCCTTGACCACTTCCAGCGGTTCGCCAGCGGCGGCCTTGGCCTTGTCCCAGATGGTGATCTTAGTGCCGGCGGTGATGTACAGACCGGCTTCGACGGTGCAGTTATCGCCCAGAGAGATGCCGATACCGGCGTTGGCGCCGAGCAGCGAGTGCTCGCCGATGGAATTGCGCAGCTTGCCGCCACCGGACAAGGTGCCCATGATGGAGCACCGCCGCCGATGTCGGAACCGTCACCCACGACCACGCCTTGCGAAACACGGCCTTCGACCATGGAGACGCCGAGCGTGCCGGCATTGAAGTTCACGAATCCGGCGTGCATCACGGTGGTGCCGGAAGACAAGTAAGCGCCGAGGCGCACGCGGTCGGCGTCGCCGAGGCGCACGCCGGTGGGCACTACGTAATCGATCATGCGCGGGAACTTATCCACACCGAACACGTTGACAGTGGCGGCAGGAGCTGCGGCAGGCAGTCCGGCCTGGGAGGCGAAAGCGAGAGCGGCTTCGGTGGAGGCGCGTTCGACGTCGGCCTTGCGCAGCGTGAAGTCTTCAACGGCGAAGGGGCCGTAGTTGGTCCACACCACATTGGCGAGCTGGGCGAAGATGCCGTCGAGGTTCAGCGTGTTCGGCTTGGCCATGCGCATGCTCATCAAATGGAGCTTCAGGTAAGCGTCCGCGGCATTACTGATCGGCTCGTCCAACTGGCTGACGACGAATACCGGCACGCGGCGAATGCCACGGGCGTCGGCCTCATCGTGAGCCAAAGTACCGAAATTGTGGTTCGGGCGATCGGACTCGGCCGGTGCCTCACCGAGATTCAGTTCGGGGTACCAGACGTCCAGGGTGGTGCCGGCGGCGTCTACGCTGGCCAGACCCCAGCCCCATGCGGTACGCTCTTCGCTCATAGTTGCTCCTTATTGTTGTACGCGCTAGTGCACGCTTGTGGACGCGCGATGCGATTAATGATTCCCACCTTAGCCTTATGTGCGCCTAGGTGAGGGACGATGCCCGCGAAATGGCTTGAAATCGTATTTCCCGGTAAAAAATTACCGAGTGTGATTGGCGATGGGATGATAGGTTCTCCGGTGAAATTCGCTGGTGAACAACTCGACAAGGAGGTGTGCGATGTGATGTTGCATCATTCGGGAGCATAGGCTGTGGCCATGCGACGCCCGGCATCATAGAGTTTGCGCTTGAGCGAATCGGGCTCAAGAATCACTACGCGGCCATCCCAGGAATACTGCAATGCCCACCAGAACACAGCGCGTTCGGGAGCATCGACGATGACTTCGAACTGTGTGCCGTCCGGTGAATATTTGATTTGAGGGTCGTCGAACCATTCGAACACGTTGTTGAGCATGGATTCGTCTCGTACGGCCATGCGGATGCGAATCGGGGCATCGGCTACGGGGTATGGACGGTGGCGCATGAAGTTCACTGCGTCAAAATCAGCTGGTGCTGGTTTTCCAGTGGCACTGTGCCGTTCCTGCCTTTGGCGCTGACGTTGGCGATTCGGTTGACCACGAAAATGCGGAGGTTGTCTTCGCCATGCAGGTGGCAGATGAGGTAATAGCGTCCGTTCTTGTACACCATCTGGTAAGGGTCGGCGGTGTAGGTAATTCGGCCTGCACCCGTACGGCTTTTATGCGGTATCAAGGTGCCATCCGGTCCGTAATCACGGTATTGGAAGGTTACGCCGTGGCCTTCTTCGATGGCTTGATTCAGCTGGTCGATAGTGGATAGGAACTCACCGTTGATATGCGTGTAGGTGGCCACATGGTCCAGATAGCCTACTGCCTGCCCGGCGGCGCCTGCGAGCTCGCGGATTTTACCGATGAGGTCGTCCATGGTGTCGAGGCTGATGCGAGATAGGGTAAGACTGTCTAGTAGCAGTCGCATTTCGGCAGTGGACAGGAATGCATCAAGATACCAGCCGGGTTGTGGATTCTTGCATTCGATGCCGGCAAGGTCGCTTTCGGTGAGATGCCCGATATGTCTGCCGAGAAATTCCGTGGAGGTCAGCTTTTTGAGCTGGTTTCGTATGGTCTTCTCGGTCGGCAGCTCGCTTGGATCTTCCAGCTGGTGTTTACGGGCAAGCTCATCGAGTATTTGCCGCACGGTCAGGCCATGCCCAAAGTAACTGTGACGCCACAGCACCTCGAAGATTTCGAGGGTGGTGTTCCGTTGCAATCTGGTTTGTTCTAGCTTGCATGGTCTCGTTGCCGAGACCAGCTCCAAGCCTCACGCGGCTCGCGCCGCCGCTTGGTTCGTGTTTCACAGGGGTCGGCATTGTCCGACTGCTGCCGGTCTGTCTTACGTCCTCTCCACGCGCGTTTAACGTCTCCGGGGCACTCCCGGCGACTTGGATGTTGATGGCCGCGTTCAGGTCGCGGTCCATGTCAAGCCCGCACTTGTCGCAATGGTAGACGCGTTCGGACAGGGGCAGTTTGGCTTTCACCGTCCCGCAGTTCGAGCAGGTCTTCGAGCTTGGATACCACCGGTCGATGACGTGCAGTCTCGCGCCGGCGCGTGCGGTCTTGTATTCCAGTTGGCGGCGGAACTCGCGGAAGTCCGCGTCCAGTACGTGCTTGGCAAGCCTCCTGTTATGGCTCATGCCCTGCACGTTGAGGTCTTCGATGCTGATGTCGGAATAATTGTCGGCGAGCCACGTGGTGAGCTTGCCGATGTTGTCGGCTCGTTGGGCGGCTATGCGGGCGTGGATTCGGCGCACGCGCCCCAACGCCCTGTTGTACCGTTTCGACCCGTATCCGTGGTTCGCGCCCCTGTCGCGGCGGCTCAACGCCTGTTGGGCGCGGCGGAGTTTCCGCTGCGTGCGGACGTAGTTGCGTGGATTGGGGAACGTGGTGCCATCCGACAGGGTGGCGAGGTCCTGACGCCCAAATCCACGCCGACCTGACGATCATGGTTCTTCCGTTTCCTGTTTTTCGCGGGAACGCTTTCGGCGGGACGTTCGACGGTGAGGGCCGCATACCAGAAGCCCGCATGGCGACTGACGGTCATGCGTACGATTCGTCTGCCGTGGACGCGTTCGGCGGCGTTCTCCATGCAGTGCACGCGTCCGATGCGCGGCAGTCTCAACGCCTTCGGGTCGTCCTCGATAAGGCCGAAGCTGCCGGTCGTGTATGCGAAACGCGGGACGCCGGAGCGTTTCGACTTGTATTTCGGCCAGCCCACCCTGCGGCCCGCGCGCCTGCCCTTCCTGCTGTCCGACCAGTTCCTCAACGCCTGGGACAGCCATTCGAACGCGCTGCCGTACGCCTCCTTGCTGTTCTCCCGCCACCACGGGGCGATTTCGTCCTTCCACTCGTTCCACCAGCGGCGCATCGCGTACAACGTCCAGTCCGGTTTCTCGCCCAAGGAGATTTGGCGCCGGACGTGCGCGAGCATCAGATTGTATGCGAAACGCGCGCCACCCGCATGGGACTCCAACAGCCGTGTCTGCCGTGGGGTCGGGTCGAGACGGATTCTGACGGCCTCATACGCGCTCATCGCGCATCGCCTCCAACGCCTTCTCCGCACGGTGTTTGGCCGCGCGGCGTCCGTACAGTCTCGCGCAGAACGAGGTCAGCGCCTCGGTCATGTCGCGCACCAGATCGTCATCCAGTTCAGTGTCGTCCACCACGACGACGCGTCTGCCCTGCGCCTTCAACGCGTTCTCCACGAGTCCCATGTTCATGCGGGCGAGCCGGTCGCGATGCTCCACGATTATCGTGCCGACGGTCGGGTCGGCGAGCAGCCGGTTGAGCTTCCTCCGGTTCCCGTTCACGCCGGAGCCGGTCTCCGTGACGATTTCGGGATGTTCGACGCCCATGCCAACGGCGAACGCCTTCAACCGGTCGGCCTGACGTTGCAAATCGCCCTTCCGCCCACCGCTGGACACTCGCGCGTAGCAGACGGTACGAGAATCCGCGGGATTCGGCTGCGATGCGGTCTCGTATTTCGGGTCGTGGATGAGCCACATGCCGGTCGGCGTCTGCTCCACAGGAACGGGCATGGTGCCCTGACGGCACCATTTCCACACGGTCTGCGGATGCAATCCTTCCAGTCGAGCCCATTCCTTTACCAACATGAGACTTATTATAGTATAAGATTACTTATGAAAGCAAATCATTTCAATAGCAGATGATAACCCTGCATAGGATTTGCGTTGCGCCGGCTTGTCTGCATCCATACATTAAGGCTACCGCGCGCTTCGTCTAGGATGGAAGTGTTGGGCTGAAATGCATTCGCTGGAAAGGAGGCTCGCCCATGAGCAAAGGGTATGGTGTATTTGGCCATGTTCCCGATAATGCGGATGACGATGACCTCCTGCCTTATGAGGATGATGATTCCGGCGTTTCCTGGGGCCATGCGTTGCGCCGTCGCAATCCTTGGAAAAGGGGAGGCGACGAAGGTGCCGATTACGACGATGATCGGTATGGCGCAGATGACACAGATGGCACTAATGAGGACAGGGGCCTCTTTGCCGGCAAGAGCAGCGGTATAGGCGGTATCTCTGGCGAGGCAGGTGGAATGCTTGGGGGCACAGGCGCTGCCGGCAGTAGAGCCGTAACGTTTGGCGGAACGGACAGTTTGTCCGCCGCCGATGCGGTTATGCCCTATCGTTTCAGGCAAGGACGTTCCGTATGGTTCGAAGATGAGGACGAAGGCCATTTCGCCGGGGCTGCGAAGCGTGCCGAAGCCCATGCCGTCCCTATCCTTGCGTTACGCAACGATGTGGAATCGTCATCGTCGAATGCCGTGCTCGCTCGTGCCCGTAGCATTGCGCGCAAAGCGGCCACCATGGTTATCAATCCGGTATACAGCGAAAATCATCGAACCGGGTATGCCGAGCTTGACGGCATTCTACGTGGCACCACCAGCCCATCGAGTAAGTATCGTACCAGCGTGCAATTCGACCTCGACACGGGAGAAGCCGTCGGTGGCAAGTGCTCATGCCCGGCTTACGGCCGTGGCTATGGCATGTGCAAGCACATGATTGCGCTCGCCTTCATATTCTGCGATGATCCGCAGCGTTTTGAAGGGTACCGTGCCGGGGCTGTGAGGCCGTCTCGGACGCTGATTGACTATATGGAGCACGTCGATAGGCAAGATGCTCAAGCCAAAGCGCGTCGCCGCAATGCGCTCATGCGCCGATTCGATACTGCAAAAAGACGAAATGGCGCAGGTGGACGACGTACGAATAGCGGATACGGTTCTCGTGCCGGCACCCGAGGCGGCGGGTATCAGGGCGATAGTGAGACTGTGGGCTTGGGGCAGGTGCAGCTTGTTCCGATATTGAGTTTCATCGATGGCGTGTGGAGCGTGGAGTTCAAGATCGGATCGACTTCCAATGGGTCCAGCTATGTACTGAAATCGATTCCGCAATTTGTGCTTACCATGGCGAACGGCGACTATACGGATTATGGCAGAAGCTTGCCTTTACCCATACACCGGATATGTTCGACGATGATTCGCGCCCACTGCTGGGCTTCCTTGACGACGCGATGGCCGTGCGTCGTGCGGCCGAGCAGCAGGACCAGTATTACGGGCATATCGCCATCGATCGTCACCTGACACTTTCAGCACCGGAAGTGGCCCGGTTGCTGTCCGTACGTGAGGGCAGAGGCGTACAGCTCGTGTTGAACACATGGTTCTCCGGGCAGCCTGCATCGGTGCCGGTTGATGGTGGCGAGCCAGATTTTCTTATGCGCATTGCGCGGCGTGATTTCAATACGTATGGTCCGGATGCCGGATACCTGCTTGCCGGAGTGCCGGCGGTGGAAACCGTGATTGATGGTGGCAAGGATGTATGGCTGTTGCTCGCCTCCACTAATCCGGCCGGTGCGGTATCCGCCATGATGGCGGGCTCTCAGCGTAAAAGCGCAGCGGGATGCCGATTCGTCCGTTGCCCGAAACGATTGATTCCGTTGCGAGGACTATTGGGAGACCTGTTTGAACCCGATGGCGAGGGGCAGGTCATTGCCGGCGATGACATCGCCCTGTTCGCACGCACGCTATTGCCTCAGCTGGTTGGTGCCGGACTGTTGGAGGCCAGTGAGATTCCTCGCGAGCTGGCTGAATTAAGTCCTACGGAATGCAGCCTCCAGTTTTATCTGGATCGTGATGAGCATGGTGTGCAATGCGAGGTCAAGGCACACTACGGCGATGCCATTGTCCCGTTGCTACCCGATGGCCCGACGGTGCATGCTGAGGGCGAGCGTTCCATCCCCTTGTCTCGGGGCGTGATTGGGCGTGATTTCGACGCTGAGCATCTTGCGATTGATGTAGTGCGTGAATTCTTTACCATGCCTGACCAGCGCAAGCGCGTTGCGGCCGCCACTCATCAGACGGTGAATGGGTTCCGAACGCCGGCCGCGCGAAAGACCGCCAAACAATTCGTGTCTGATGCGGCCACTATCGATCGCGATGACACCACGCAGATTGTTCGTCTTTTTGACGAGGGATTGCCCGCACTGAAGGAAGTAGGGAGGTCTTCACCACACCGGCTTTTGACCGGCTGATCGCGCCCAAGCCGCCAAGCGTCAAAGTCGGATTGTCCATCAAAGGCAATTTGGTGGAGATATCACCCCTCGCTGATGAAGTACCGCCGGACGAAGTGGGTGCCTTGCTGTCTTCGTATCGTCGGCGTCAACGATTCCATCAGTTGAAGGACGGCACGCTGGTCAAACTCAGCGGCGCGAATCTCAGCACGTTGGACCGATTGGCCAGCGACCTTGATCTGAGCGAGCAGCAGCTCAACTCCGGGCTGATCGAGTTGCCGGGCGGTCGAGCATTCCTACTGGATGGTGAACTGCCGGATGACGGCTCCGATGTAGTCAAGGACGCTTCGTTCACCGAATACATCGACGATCTCAAGATCATCGACCCTAAGTCGTATGAAGTGCCGGATAGTCTCAAGCATATTCTGCGCCCTTATCAGGTCGAAGGCTTCCAATGGCTGAACACGTTGTGCGACAAGGGTTTTGGCGGCATTTTGGCCGACGAGATGGGTTTGGGCAAATCCGTGCAGCTTATCGCCCTGTTGCTGTCGCGATACCACAACGAATCTAGTGGCATGCGACCGCTCAAGGCATGGATGCCGGTAATGCTGTTAATAGTGAATCAGCCGTAACCGGTCATATTACTTTCGATTCCGAAGATGGCGGGCCGTATCCATCATTGATCGTGTGCCCGGCGTCCTTGGTGTACAACTGGGGTGCCGAATTCGCCAAGTTCGCCCCGAGCTTCAACGCCGTGGTGGTGGCCGGTACCAAAGCCGAGCGCCGCACCGCCATCGGCCGCGCGTTCCGGGCGGATGAACCACCGTGCTCATCACCTCATACGACCTGCTGCGCCGGGATGTCGATGATTACACCGCCAATGAGCAACGTTTCAATGTCATGGCGCTGGATGAAGCCCAGTACATCAAGAATCACACCACGAAGATAGCCAAAGCGGTCAAGGCCGTGGCCGCCGACCATCGTTTCGCCTTGACCGGCACGCCGATCGAGAACCGACTCTCCGAACTGTGGAGCATCTTCGACTTCCTGATGCCGGGACTATTGGGCTCATACAAGCGATTCCATGAGCGCTACGAGTTGCCCATCTCCAACGCCCGGGCTGCAGTGGCAGCACGGCCGAAGGTCGGGCCGCCGCACAGGTCAATCCTGAGGCCGCCCGGGTGTCTCGCCAATTGCAGTCGTTGGCGGGCGTGTTCATCAAGCGCAGGTTGAAGTCCCAAGTGCTGACCGATTTGCCGGACAAGTTGGAGACCACGCTGACCGTGCAGCTTGCCGGCGAACAGCGCAAACTGTATGCGGCCCACGAGCAGCGGCTCAGAATGCAGCTCGAACACAGCGAAGAAGCCGATTTCAACACGTCGAAGATTCGCATCCTCGCCGAGCTGACCAAGTTGCGCCAGATCTGCTGTGATCCAAGGCTGCTGTATGCCGATGCCAAGGATCAGTCGGCCAAGCTTGCCGCCATCACCGAACTGGTGGAAACCTGCGTGAATGAAGGCAAGAAGGCGCTGATCTTCTCCCAGTTCACCAGCTTCCTTGATCTGATCGCCGAACGTTTCGACGCGCAAGGACTACGCTACTACACCATCACCGGATCCACGCCTAAAAAGAAGCGTCTCGAACTCGTCGACCAGTTCAATGCGGACGATACGCCCGCCTTCCTGATTTCATTGAAGGCCGGCAACACCGGCTGAACCTGACCGGTGCCAGCGTGGTCATCCACGCCGATCCATGGTGGAACGCTGCCGCGCAGGATCAGGCCACCGACCGAGCACATCGTATCGGCCAGACCGAAGACGTCAACGTGTATCAGGTGGTGGCCAAGGACACCATCGAAGAACGCATCTTGGAGCTTCAGCATACCAAGAGCGAGCTCGCCCGCCAGTTCACCGATGCTTCCTTGCTTGCCGACGAAGCCGGCACCGGCGCCAGCGCCCTCACCGAAGCTCCCGCCTCCATCGCCACCCTCACCAAGGACGATCTCCTCAATCTGCTGGGATGAGAAGATCCTGCTCGGTGCTCTTGAGCTTGGGAGGCGGAAACAGTCTGGGCTTTGTGGACCCGTTCGCTAAGCCGAGACCGGAGTCGATAGCGGTGTGGCATGGTGCGTGCGTGGGGAGCGTGATTCAGTTGTTGGCTGAGGCGATTCGGACGCTGTCGTTTTGTGCTTTGTTTTGCCGTTGACCAATTGAAATGCTCGTTGGTAGGAGACCCCCAATAAAGCTCCGATTTGTCGATACGTGAGTCCCTCGTTGCGTAGGCCCGTGCGGCGAGTCGGGATTCGGCAGCCGCTTGTGCGTTGGCTTTTTTTGCTATTTCGCGCTGCCGGAACATTTCTGTTACGTGTTGTTTGGCTTGTTTCGGCAACACAAACGTCACCTTGAGCTCCGGATTGTCGTCGTCGTTCATGACAGTGATGAGATCTTTAGCCATTGGCTCGATATCGTCAAGTCCTTTGGCCTGGGTCGACCGTTCGATAGCTGGTACCTGAACGTACCAATATCGGCCATCGGGTTGCACAAGCACGTCATAGTTGCTCATTGCCACCACCCCTTTCCGAGTTTCTGCTCGCTCTCGTTGATGATATCCAGCGTGGTTCGTTCTGAGACTTCATTATGGAGGGGGATGGGTATCCTCAACCCGTCCAGGCAGTAAACCTCATGTCTGCTGCCTTGCCGTAACAAATAGGAATCGAGCCCTCGCTGCTTTGCCGCTTGCCGAAGTTTCTTGATGATGAGTTTTCTTCGTGTCATCATAACTCTCAATCTCGCACTAGACAAAATGCGTATGCCGAATTGCCGGGTGGGAGTTGTGGGTAAACGTAGAGATGTTCATTGGTCCTTCTTTCTGTTGTCTGACGCGTCGTTGCGTGCGGGTGCATCTGACGGTATGGGATGAGGTTTCTGATTGGCAAGCTGAACGGGGGTATGTGGTTCTAGCTTCCGAGTTATCCACATTGATAAAGTGCTTTTTTAAAGTGACTTTCCCGTGTTGGTCGTGGATGCTGCGAGCAAGGCAAGAACGGTCGATCACGTCGCGATGTGTGTGGGTGAATGGTGAAAGTGATTTTCGATATTTTTATATTGATATTCGATATATTATGATGGTGACATACGGGGCAGTGCAGGTTCATCCATTGATATTGGATTAAGGAGCATAGCCATGAACGTTGGTATCGCATTCATCTCTCGCAAATCTCGCAAAGCAGACGTCGCTTGGCGCTATGCCATTGCACTTGGTCGGTGGCGGGGGAGTCGGCGTTATGTTCGACGTCAGTGCCGTCATTGGCAGATGGCGCAACCGCCACGAACACAGGGGTCTGATCGTTGGCCAGAATCGCCTTCAATGCCTCGTCCGTGTATTTCTTGACATCGCCTTTGAACAGATCCGGTCGGCCGGCATGATGCACTTCGAGCACCTGCCGCAGCAGTTCGTCGATTTGGGGAATATCGGCCGCCGTGGCCCTACGAATCATCATGTCATCCATTTGATTCAGTCTAATCGTGCAGTCTCGACCGGCAGATGATCATTGCCCGCGATAAGAGACACGGACGGGCAAGATGGGTGATTGTTCGTTCAGGCTTTCATCCTCGCCGCAACGTCACGGTAGTCTGGAGTGCGTGAATCGCAAGAAACAGCCAGTGGAGAGGTATGAGCGGGGCACCCGTTCGTACACGATGTCGCATATTCGTGGCAAAGACACCAAAATCGAGGTGCTGGTACGCAGCTACCTGTTTCGCAAGGGGTTGCGATTCCGCAAGAACGACAAGCGTTACCCCGGACACCCGGATGTAGTACTGCCGAAATACCACGCCATCGTGTTTGTCAACGGCTGTTTCTGGCACATGCATGAAGGATGTTCCAAACATTCGATGCCGAAATCGAACGTGGAATTCTGGCAGGCGAAACTACTGCGCAATCACAATCGAGACATCGCGCAGCGAGCCGAACTGGAGGCCGCTGGCTGGCGTGTAATTACCGTATGGGAGTGCGAATTAATGAAAGCCGTGCGCGACGAACGCCTCGTACGGCTGTATGAGCAGATTGTTGAAGGAGATGCAGATTCAGCGGAATAATTTCAGCTCCCCTCTGGAGGGGAGCTGAAATCAGGATTCAAACGGGAACTTCAGGCCCCAACGGTCACGAATCGCATCCATCAGCTCCATGATGCGGATGGTGTCGGCGTGCGGCATCGCCTCGCATTCGATCTTGCCGTCCAGCAGCGCGTTGGCCGCATCGGCCACCTCATACTCATAACCGGTCAACTGCGGCGGCACCGCAATGCTGCGCACGGGCTTGTGGGCGTTGTCATAGATGTCGATGGACTCGGGATTGTTGATATTGGTGACCACCAGATAACCCTCGGTGCCCCACACATAGCCGCCGCGGTCGGAGGAAACCAGCATCGAACTGGTGGACACGGCCATCGTGCCGTCGCTGTAATACAACGTGGTGGAATTCTGCGCATCCACACCGGTTTCGGCGGGCACCATCGACGTATCGAAATGATCAAGTGTACGGCCATGGTCGGCGCGACCGCCATATCCAGGAAGTTCAGCGGATACACGCCCACATCGAGCAGCGCGCCACCGGCACAGGCCGGATCGGTCATACGTGCCTTGCCGGACACCGGATAGCACAGGTTGGCGCTCGCCGCTTTCACCTCGCCGATCTCGCCGGACTCGATAACTTCGTTGATGAGCTTGCGGCTGGGCATGTAGCGCGTCCAGATGGCCTCCGTGCACAGCATGCCGGTTTCCTCGGCCACGGCCAGCGCCTCACGTGCCTGCCCGGCGTTCGCGGTGAACGACTTCTCCACCAGCACGTTCTTGCCGGCTTTCATACACAGGATCGCCTGTTCGGCGTGCAGACTGTGCGGGGTGGCGATATACACCAGATCCACATCCGGGTCCGCCACCAACTCCTCATACGATCCATAAGCCTTGTCAAAATGCCATTGGTCGGCAAAAGCCTGCGCGCGCGTAATATCACGGGCCGCTACCGCATACGGGTGAATCCATGAGGAATACAGTGAATCTTCAGCCATCTGGGTCAGGGTGCCGGCATGGTGTGAGCTATGCGGCCCGCACCCAGAATCGCGACGTTGATTTTTTCGCCGCTGGCCTCGAACTCGGCGCGCTTGCCATTGAATCGACTCATTATTCCTCCTTGAATGCGGGTTGGTGCACTCAATCGACCTACAGTGATTATAGAAGAAGAAACCTTGTCCCGTGAGGCGGATAGAACCGAAATATGGAAAACGAAGCAGCGCAGCAGCCCCAATCTCCGGCCGCGTCTCCAGTCATGTCCCGCCGAGCGCGTGAGGCCAATCCCTTCCGTGCCATGGTATTCGGCGAACAAGCAGACAAGATGATCGCCCAAGGTACCAGCGTCATCAAATTAAGCCTTGGCGAGCCCGATTTCGGCGCGCCGCCCGCCGTACGCGACGCCATGCGCGAACAGTACGACGGCCGGGCCCTGCCGTACACCGCCGCCATGGGCCTACCTGAACTGCGTCAGGCCATCGCCGACTTCTACCGCGAGCGTCATGACCTTGACATCGACCCCAAGCGTATCTGCGTGACCGCCGGCGGTTCGGCCGCTCTGCTGTTGGCCACCGCGCTGACCGTGGACCCCGGTGACGATGTGATTGTGGCCGACCCCTCCTACCCATGCAACCGCGAACTTGTGCGGTCGTTTGAAGGCCGGGTCATCGATGTGCCGACCTCGGCCGCCACCCGCTTCCACCTGACCGCCGACCTGTGCAGCCAGTACTGGACGAGCAAGACCAAGGCCGTAATGATCACGTCGCCGTCCAACCCCACCGGCACCACCATCGACTTCAACGTATTGGACGAGGTGTGCAAGTTGGCCGCCAGCCGCGGCGCATGGCGCATCGTGGACGAAACCTACCTCGACTTGGCTGACCGGGAGCCGGACGGTACCGAAGTCAAATCCGTGCTGGCCTGCGACCCGATGCCATCGTATGCAACAGCTTCTCCAAGTTCTTCGGCATGACCGGCTGGCGCCTCGGCTGGGCGATTCTGCCGGACGAGCCACTGTGCTGGAAGCGGTTGACGATCTGGCCACCAACTACTACCTGTGCGCCCACACGCCCACGCAACATGCGGCGCTCGCCTGCTTCACGCCGGAAAGCTTGGCGGAATGCGAAGCTCGTCGTCAGGAATTGCTGGCCCGTCGCCGCATTGTGATTGACGGGCTCAAGCGCATCGGTTTGCCGGTTGAGGTGGAGCCGAATGGCGCGTTCTACGCCTACTTCGACATCTCCCGCACTGGTCTGGATGCCTGGACGTTCTGCGAACGCGCGCTGGATGAAGCCCATGTGGCTCTGACTCCTGGCCGCGACTTCGGCGCGGCCACGGCGGATACGCATGTGCGCCTGAGCTATGCCGCCTCACGTGAGGCCCTGACCGAGGGGCTGGAACGTCTCGGAACGTTCGTCGAATCGCTGTGAACGGCGCGGCAGCCGGTGTGATTGTTGTACAGTAGTCGAGTTTGTGTGATGTTCGGCTGGCCTCACGGTGTTGGTTGCCGGCCGAACGACTCGCCATGGTGGCGCACGGCTGGCTGATTGCGATGGTCGGCCCGTTGTTCGGCCATCACGGGTTAGGTAAGGTCAGGAATAGGAATCATGGTCAATCTGCGTTCGCATACCACGCGACTTGGTGTGCTTGATATCGGTTCGAACACTATCCACATGCTTATCGTCGACGCCGCCCCCGGCGCTCGCCCTGACCCCGAGGCCAGCACCAAATCCACAGTGCGCCTGATGAAGTATTTAAAGGACGACGGCTCAATCAAGAAGTCCGGCATCGAGGCGATTCTGGAAGCCGTGTCCCAGTGCATGCGGCTGGCCGAGGAATACGAAATCACCCAGCTGCTGGTTATGGCCACCTCCGCCCTGCGCGAGGCGCCGAACGGCAACAAAGTGATTCACAAGATCGAGGAACTGATTGGTCAGGGCGTCACTGTGCTGTCTGGCACGGATGAGGCTCGCCTGACCTTCCTGGCCGCCCGCCGTTGGTATGGTTGGGATGCCGGCCGACTGCTGGTGCTGGACATCGGCGGCGGTTCGCTCGAAGTGGCGATGGGCTCCGACGAAGAGCCGACCGTAGCGCTTTCCGCCCCGGCTGGCGCGGGCCGCGTCACCACTGAATTTCTGCCTTCCGGCATGGCCACGCCCGACGAGTTGGAAGACGTGCGTAAGAACGTGCGCAAGATTCTGGAGCCGATGGTCAAGGTTTTCCCGCAATCCAAGCACCCGAATCATGCAGTTGGCACCTCCAAGACCTTCCGCTCGCTGGCTCGCCTGTGCGGTGCGGTGATGCGTGCGCCGGGCCGCGAAGATTCATGGATTATGACTCGTGAGCAGTTGGAAGACTGGATTCCTCGTTTGGCGGCGATCGCGCCTGAGCAGCGCGTGGCTTTGCCCGGCATCACGCCTGAACGCACGATGCAGATTGTGGGCGGCGGCGTGGTGGCCGACGAGATCATGAAGGCCCTGAATATTCAGGAAGTCGAGATCTGCCCGTGGGCGCTGCGTGAAGGCGCGATTTTGCGCTGGCTCGACCAATTCGGCCGCACCCGCCTCGGTTTCTAGTCCTATTGAGGGGAATCACCCAACCGCCACGGTAGCCAACAATGCCGCATGATCAGAGCCCTCGACTTTGACCACCTTGCATTGTCCGGCCTTCATGCCCTGATCAAGCACCACGTGGTCAATACCGGCGAACATTGGCACAGCCGCACGTTCGTGGGCCATGAGAACGTAAACCCATGTCCGGATTCACGTGCGGCATCCACGAACCGGTCGCCAAGAAAATCACGGAATGGCGTGTGATCGTAAGTGGCGTTGAAATCGCCCATGAAAATATACCGTGTATCCGTATGCTCGCGCATCAGACCCAACTCATCCAGCGATCGCTTCCACTGCCGCCAGTAGCCGGGTACGGGAGCGGTGGTGTGCACGGATACGAATCGAATCTGCTGGCCACCCATATCCACCGTGCCGCCGGGCATGAATGAGGCGCTGGAATTCACGTCATCGTCGGTCGGATCGGCAAGTGGCGTGGCCGACCAGAGGCCGTTACCGATACGCCGTCAGACGATGAGACCTGCGCATACGGCAGATAATGCTCAATACCAGCCTCATTGAGTTTTTTGACGAAATCCTCGGTGGTCTCCTGCAAAGCAAGCACTTCGACGCGCTGATCGCGAACCAGCTCGACGATGGCTTGCGGGTCGGCCTGCCCCTTATACACATTGAAGGTCATGACGCGCGCGTAGGCATCGCTGGTGTTGGGGGAGGCTGCGGCCACGGCGTTCTGCGCGGCTTGGGGGAGTGGATCGGTCGAGTAGAAGAACGGATATTGCCAATAGCCATTGCATGCGATTGCGGCGATGGCGATTAGTGCGGCAAGGATACGCCGCGACACGATGGCCAACAGCAGGGCAATCAAGCCAAGCAACGTGAACCATGGCGTTGCCGATACCACAATCGGCGCAAATGGCAGTTCCTGTAAATCGGCAGGCAGCGCGCGGGCGGCAGCGCCGGCAAGGGCAAGAAGCGCGAACATCGTGGCGAGAAAACCAAGCAGACGATGCCGTTTGTGTGGCTTCACGGCAGACTTGGATACTGGGCGTGCCGTGGCTCTGGCAGAGCGTGGCTTGGCAGCGGCGCGAGCTCGTACGCTTGCGCCTGTGGTAGTACTCCGTGCCTTTGCCATGCTGCCCTTTCCTCCGGCTTGTTTACTGTTACTTTGCTTTTCGTGCGATTTGCCACTGTACCGTGTACGGCTTGTCTTTCAGTGTCTTTTCGCCGTGCGCAAGAGCAGTTCGCACCAAACTGGCACGAAAGACCGGGCCATGACCTGATGTCGGGTTCCTCCATGTGGCTTGCTCAGGTTGCCGGATGGCTTGCGCAAGCTGCCACGCGAACATGATGCGACTGGGCGTGTGGCCGTGTACAATGAAACGTCGTTGCCCGAGTAGCTCAGTGGATAGAGCACCGCTCTCCTAAAGCGGGTGTCGTCGGTTCGAATCCGATCTCGGGCACTTGGCTTCGGAAACATGACGGTATCTCAGCCTCTATTCATCGGTGATGAGCCATGGGCATTAGGCATGTGTAAACGTATAGGTTCCACTATCCATCATCCCGTCGTGTGAAACTATGCAAAGACATGTGGGGCTTCACGGTTGTCGTGAGGTCCATGGCTATCGAATACACGGAAGAGAAGCGGTTTACTGTTGAGCAGGTTGAGGCGCTGTTCAAGTCGGTAGGTTGGGAATCGGCGCAGTGGCCGGAACGGTTGTTCAAGGCATTGCAGCATTCGGATACGGTGATCAGCGCATGGGATGGCGGCCATTTGGTCGGCTTGGTTCGCGTGCTCGACGATACCGAAATGGTGGCCTATATGCATTGGGTGCTGGTAGATCCGGCATATCACGGGCAGCATATCGGCAGCCATCTCGTTGAACTGGTCAAGGCTAAGTATCGCGACTACTTCTTGCTGGAAGTCATGCCTGAGGAAAGCAAAAACGCACCGTTCTACCAGAAGCATGGCTTCCACCTGATGGACGATGGCCGCGCCATGCAAATCGTCAATCGCGGCTGACGGGCTGGCAGTGCGGACGGCGCAAGAGCGGCGGCATGCGCCAATCGTGGGCAACGTACGTAGTCATTGACGGTTATCCCGTAGCAATGTTCACGATACGATCCCTTGTCCATACAGTGAAAATAACGGCTGGCGTCCGACGCGGCTGCGCTATGACTAGAGACCATGAGTGAAGACAAACAGTATGACTTCTATGTGGCCGGTCCGTTCTTCGATCCTGAACAAACGGCAAGTATGGAACGTTTGGAAAAGATACTGGAAGACCATGGCAAGGTATTGTTCAAGCCGCGGTTTGTCAGTCAGATCGAAGAAGCAGGCCCTGAAGGATGCTTTGCGGACGATATCCGTGGCATTAATGCTGCTAAGGCCGTGGTCGCCAATCTTATGGACGAGGACCCAGGCACGATGTTCGAAATCGGATATGCACATGCGCTGGGAATTCCGGTGTACGGCTATTTCGAGAACCTTACACCAATGGATCGTGTCAATCTGATGATTGCGCAAGCGGTCGAACTGGTTTTCGCCGGTCCTGATGATGTGGCGAAATACTTGGAAACCGGCGAACATACGGAAGTCGATTACATTCAGTTCTAAACAGCTCTAACAGGTTCTCTGCAAGCAGGGTTGGCGGCGTTCTCGTACATAGTCATGTACGGGAACGCCGCAGTGGTATAGGGATATTCCAACAAGCGGCATAATGGGGTCGTGGGAAAACCAGTCGGATACAAGTGAAGTGTCTGAATTTCGTAAGGAGTGCCGTTATGAGTAACCACAATCCCATGAATATTGCCACCGACTTTGCCAAGGCCACGGGAGGAACCGCTCGCAAAGTTGTTGCTTTGACCGATAAAGGTCCGTTGAATGGCTTTAAGAAATTCCTGTCGCGCGGATCGATGATTGATATGGCGGTAGGTGTGGTGATGGGCTCTGCCGTTACCGCTGTGGTCAATTCCATCGTCGACAATCTCATCAGTCCATTAATCGGCATGATTGGCGGCGTACCGGATCTTTCCGGACTGCTGACCATCACGTTCAACAACTCGACTGTTTCATTTGGTGCGATTCTTAACGCGCTGATTAACTTCCTGCTTGTTGGCGTGGCGGTGTATTTCTGCGTGATTTTGCCGATTAATAAGCTTCGTGATCTCACTGCTGCCCAGGATGAGGCTGACGCTGAAGAACAGGGGCCTAGCGTTGAAGAGCAGACTCTCGCCACGCTGCAGGAGATTCGCGACGAGCTGAAAAAGGCCAATAACTCCGCCGAGTAATCTGCTGAATGTACGGTGCGACAGATTTACCTGGTTTGCCCGAAATAACGGATTGCCGGGGCCATTTGGTCTGGACAATCCGTTGTTTCGCGCGTGTTTTGTAGCATCCGTGGAGTTACATGGGGAGTATGACTGAAAACATCGCTGATAAGGCCATAAACGATACTCGTATCGTCAAGCAGTTCACCAATCCCGTCAAGGAGCCGATTGACAGCGACATCAACCTGTTCGATCTGCTCGATAACCGCGCCAAGCGCGATCCCGAAGGTGCCATGATCGAATACAAGGGCGATGATGGCACTTGGCACCCGTACAGCGCCCAAGTATTCCGTGACATGGTCATCGACTTGGCCAAGGGCCTGGTCGGACTTGGTGTCAACAAGGGCGATTCAGTCGCCATCGTCTCGCGCACCCGCTGGGAATGGACCGCGCTGGATATGGCGATCATGTCCATCGGCGCGCTCACCGTGCGGTGTACGAGACCAACTCCGCCAGCCAGGTCAGCTGGATTTTCAACGATTCCAAAGTCACGCTCGCCATCGCCGAAGATGACGGGCAGCGTGACAAGATCGAATCCGTGCGCGATGAGGTGCCCACCCTGCGCAACGTGTTCGTAATCGAGGCCGGCGGTCTGAACGCCATCAAGACCTACGGCGAAAGCGTCACCGACGCCGAATTCTGGGAATACAAGGAAGCCTCCCACGGCGACGACCGCGCCACCATCGTCTACACATCCGGCTCTACAGGCACCCCGAAGGGCGTGGAACTGACCCACCGCAACTTCGCCTTCCTGGTGCTTTCCGCGCTGCAGTACATGCCTCGTGCCGGCGCATGGCCCAACCGCCGTCTGCTGCTGTTCCTGCCCCTGAGCCATGTGTTCGCCCGATTCCTGGAATTCTTCAGTTTTGGCGGCACGATTTCGCTGGCCTTGAGCTCCAATATGAAGACGATGGTCAAGGACTTCGAGACCTTCGGCCCCACGCTGCTGCTTGCCGTGCCGCGTGTGTACGAGAAGGTCTACAATGCCGCCTCCCAGCGCGCCGGCACCGGATTCGCTGGCAAGATGTTCATGCGCGCCGCCGAGAACGCGCGCGAATGGTCCAAGGCCGAGCAGAAGGGTGAGCAGCTGCCGATTACCGGACGCATCGCCCACGCCTTCTACGAGCAGGTGGTGTACAAGAAGATTCGCACGATTTTCGGTCCGAACGCCGACTTCGCCATCACCGGCGGCGCTCCGATGGACTCCGAGCTTTCCCACTTCTTCAACGGCATCGGCATGCCGGTGCTGGAAGGCTACGGCATGACCGAAACCTGCGGCCCGGTGTGTGTGAGCTTGCCAGAGGACAACCGCATCGGCACCATCGGCATGCCGATGTGCGGTATCACTGCGGGCATCGCCGAGGACGGCGAGCTGGTGGTCAAAGGACCGCTGGTGTGCAAGGGCTACCACAACAACCCTGGGGTCACTGCCCAGCAGATCACTGATGGCTGGCTGCACACCGGCGATCTGGCGATATCTCCGAAGATGGCTTCATCTCCATCACCGGCCGTAAGAAAGACCTCATCATCACCGCTGGTGGCAAGAATGTGTCGCCGGGTCTGCTTGAGCTTCCGTGATGACCTCGCCTGTGGTCAACCAGTGCTTGGTTATTGGCGATAAGAAGCCGTTCGTGGCCGCTCTGGTCACGCTGGATCTGGCGGATGCCAACAATTGGCTGGAATCCCAGGGCGCCAAACCGGAACCCGATCTGGCCTCGCTGGCCAAGAACGCCATCGTTCACGCTGAGGTGGAGCGTGCGGTGAACGCCGCCAACGAGGGCGTTTCCCGCGCCGAGTCGATTCGTAAGTTCGAGATTCTGCCAGACGAATTCACCGAGGCCAACGGCATGCTGACCCCGAGCCTGAAGACCCGTCGCGCGCAAATCGTTGAGCACTATCGCGAGCTCATTGACGACGTGATCTACGTGCCGTTGAAGAAGTAGCTATCAACTCCCTCTGATCCAAAAATAAGCTCTCTCTGACGAGGGAACTGTCAGCCGCAGGCTGACTGGGAGAGACCGCGGCTAGCCCGCGAAACAACAAGGCCGGGTGCGACTTGCACCCGGCCTCAGCTTATTCAGTCCAAAATCGCCGAAACATAATCGGCGGCGGCCTGATCCAGCTCCGCATCGCCGATGGTGGCGGTGCCCTGCACCAGGAACGGCTCAGCATAGTTCATGCCGATCTTGTACGCCACGACCTCAAACGGGCTCAGCAGCTCCTCCATGGTGTGGCTGTACTCGCCATCCTTGCGGTACTTGGCGGCGTCGGAACCAGTGGTGACCACCAGCTTGAGCTCCTTGCCCTTGAGTGCGTGGCCTCCACCGTAGGCCCAGCCTGCGGTGATGACCTCGTCTTCCCATTCCTTGAGCAGCGCGGGGGAGGAGTACCAGTAGAACGGGAACTGGAGGATTACGCGGTCGGCGGCCTCCAGTAGCTCGTGCTCTGTGTCGGCGTTGACGGAGAAGTTCGGGTATTCGGCGTATTCGTCGCGCACGATGATGTCGTCCTCGCCCTGTGCGGTGAGTTCGGCGAGCAGGCGGGCGTTCACGCGCGAGCCGTCCTTAAGATGCGGATGGAATACAAGAATCAACGTTGACATGGGATTTCCCTTCTATAAACTGCTGCCAATGTGGCCTAATCACCACTATCGTATGCCGGGAAGCAGAACTCAGTCCAGTCCGGACTCAGGTGCGAGCCGCGGGATGCCGCGCCGGGAGGCAACTCAGTCGAGGTTGGACTGCGTGCCTGCGGTGGCTTCGTTGGCGGCTTGCTCGGCTTGTGCTTGGTCGAGCTTGGCACGGACGTCGTTGAGCAGACCCTGGGCGCGCTTAGCCAAGGCCTCGCCGATCTCCCATTGACGCATCGACTGGTCAAGATTGAGGCCGCCGGTTTCCAGTGCCTGGACAGCCTGAATCAGCTTGTCGCGCGCCTCCTCATATGGCATCTGGGCGATGAGCTCGCGTTCCTTGTCCGTCAGGGACGTGGCGGGGGTGTTCATGTCGGTGGATGTGGCGTTTTCGGTCATGATGTTCTCCTTATATATACGGTATATATGCGTGGCTGCGTATGGCGTGTCACGCGGTTGCGGATGTGGTGGTTGCGGTAATGACACCCTTCTTCAAGGTGACGGTGATGCCATCCCCAGGGCTTACCTGCGAAGCATCGTCTAGTACGTGGCCATCGGCGGACTGCACCACCGCATAGCCTCGGTTCAACGTGGATTGCGGGCTGAGTGCGGTCAGTGAGGCGTGAGCTCGCTCGACGGTGAGCTGGGCATCGTCCACGATGCGTCGCAGCCCGATATCGAGCCGTTGCAACGAGTCGTCAATTAAGCGCTGATGAGGCTCAAGCATGGTGTGCGGCTGTGTCAGGCTCGGGCGGTTCGCATATCCCTCGATAAGTCGAATCTCGTTCTCCACGCGCGAACGGACCCGCAGTCGCATACGGTCGATGGCACCTTCGATGAGCTGCGACTGCTCACGCACATCCGGCACCACGCGCTTGGCCGCATCGGTAGGGGTGGAGGCGCGCAGATCGGCGACCAGATCCAGCAATGTCCAGTCATCCTCATGCCCGATGGAGGAGATTAATGGTGTGGTGCAGGCATACGCCGCACGAACCACACGCTCATCCGAGAAACCGATGAGATCCTCAAACGAGCCGCCGCCACGGGCCACGATGATCACATCCACGCTCGGGTCGGCATCGAGTTGTGCAATGGCCTGAACCACTTCGGCCGGGCACTGCTCGCCCTGAACATGCACATGGACCACCTTGAAGGTTACGGAAGGCCAACGAAGGTTTACATTGGTGATCACATCGCCTTCCGCACGTGCCTGAGGTGCGCAAATCAGGCCAATAGTCTTCGGAAACTCCGGGAGAGGCAGTTTGTGATCGGCATCGAACAGGCCCTCGCCCTTAAGCCGCTTGCGCAATTCGTCGATCATGGCCTTGAGGCTGCCACCGGCTCCGACCTTGAGAATCGTGTCCCCGCGCAACGACAGCGAAGTGCGCTTCATCCACAGGTTCGGTTTGCCGTGAATCACCACGCGGTCGCCTGAACGAACTGGCTGGCCGCGGCCGCGAACCTGCCGAAGCCATTGACTTCCATGGCGATATCCTCGAAGTCGTCGCGCAGCGTGATGTAGGCCGAGCCGGCGCGACGGGTATTGATCTGCGTGATCTGGCCGGTGACCCACGCGGACGGCCATCGTTCCACGGCACCGTAGAACTTCTGGCTCAGCACGCTTACCGGCCACGGATTTTGCGCGGTGGTTTCAGCGGCGCGTGCAGGCAGCTGATCGATAGGGCGAGGCTCATTCGGCAGATTGATGGCGCCCCGATCGGGCGCGAAAGTGCCTTGACCCGGCTCAAAGCCAGACGAGGCCAGTGAAGCGGCGGTCGGTGGACGGCCGGTAGATGAGTAGCCCATTGCAGTAGTCATGCACTCCACTATAAGTGCGTTGGTTGATGACGGTAAAAATTTACCGTCGCCTGAAAACGGTGTGATGATGAATGCAAGAACCGTGCGAAGCGATGTGTCAGCCGATGATGGAGATGGTCTGGTGCATCAGAAGAAAGGAGTCATTATGGCGAAGAAACGGGTGCTATGAAGAGGAGTGAGATATGCGTTGCACTGACGATTGAGAGTCGTCAGTGAGCTCGCTGTGCGACACGCGAGCAGAAAACAGTTACGCTAATCACACACTTGTAGTTTTGGCGAAAAATAGCCGAAAAACCCTATAAATAGTTCGACACACCACTGTTGAGCACTAGATATAGGGGTGGGGATGCCGTATTCTTCTAGAGGTTCAAGAAAACGATATCAATGTAATTTCGTGTGGCCCACGTCGAGTGCGGCCAAAATGCGGAACTCAGGAGAGTGTTCGCCTTATAGGAAAGGGGTGCCCGATGGGCGCACAGGTGCTGGAGGAAACCGTCACCGATAACGAGACCAAGGTGGCCGCCAAGGCCTCCACCGTGCTCGTTGAGAAGCGTGATGGTCGTGTGGTCGACTTCGACCCCATCAACATCATCTCTGCGGTCAAGTCTGCTTTCGGCGACCTGAACAAGGAAGTCGGCCCCGAAGAAGATGCCATGATCCGTGGTTTCGCCAACCAAGTCGAAGGCGAAATCAAGGGGCGTTACACCGGCCCCGCCAAAATCGAGGACATCCAGAATCTCGTGGAGCACGCCCTCATTGACGCCACCTGTACGATGTGGCTCGCGCCTACACCAATTACCGTCTCGACAAAGACATTCAGCGTGCCAAGGCCACTGATGTCAACGAGGCCGTTGCTCGCTTCATTAATCATGACCCGACCCTGATTCACGAGAACGCGAACAAGGATTCCAACGTCTACTCCACCCAGCGTGATCTGCTGGCCGGTGCCGTGTCCAAGGCCGCCGCGTTCAACATGCTGCCGCCGGCGGTGTCCAACGCCCACATGAAGGCGACATTCACTTCCACGATGCCGACTATTCGCCGTTCACTGCCCAGTCCAACTGCTCCTTGCCGAACTTCTGGGACATGTTGGCCAATGGCTTCACTCTTGGCAACGCTCCGATGGCTTCCCCGAAGTCCATCGCCATTGCGGCCACCCAGATTACCCAGATCATGAAGGACGTGGCCTCCAGCCAGTATGGTGGCCAGACCGCCAACCGTGCCGACGAGCATCTTGCCCAGTATGCCAAGAAGGATTACGAGAAGTTCCTTGAGGAAGCTCGTGAGACCATCCCCGACGGCATGCCGGTTGAATTCGCCCGTCGTCAGGTCGAGAGCGCCAAGAAGAACGAGCCCGCCAAGCTGCATTTCGGTTCCCGTGAACCGCTGCCGATGGACACCCCGTTCCACACCGACGTTGACGAACTTGAGCAAGAGCGTGAAATCCTCGCCAAGATTCGTACCCGCAAGGCCATCTATGATGCCATGCAGACCATGGAATACCAGATCAACTCCAACCGTGTGTCCAACGGCCAGACCCCGTTCGTGACTGTCGGCTTTGGTCTCGGCACCGACTGGTTCTCTCGTGAAGTGCAGCGCGCAATCCTGCTGAACCGTATTCGCGGCCTCGGCAAGGAACACCACACCGCCATCTTCCCGAAGCTCGTCTTTACTGTGAAGCACGGCGTGAACGCCGACCCGGGTGACCCGAACTACGATCTGAAGCAGCTTGCCCTCGAGTCCGCCACCAAGCGCATGTACCGGATGTGGTGTTCTACGAGAACATCGTCAAGATCACAGGCTCCTTCAAGGCTCCGATGGGTTGCCGCTCCTTCCTGCAGGGTTGGATCAACCCGGAGACCGGCAAGGATGAAGAAGACGGCCGTATGAACCTCGGCGTGGTCACCGTCAACGTGCCGCGTATCGCCATCGAATCCCACGGTGACAAGGCTCGCTTCTGGAAGCTGTTCGACGAGCGTATGGAAGTCGCCCATCAGGCCCTCCAGTTCCGCATCATGCGCTGCAAGGAAGCCACCCCGGTCAACGCCCCGACCTGTTCCGCTTTGGTGCGTTTGGTCGTCTTGGTGCCAACGACAACGTGGACCAGCTGTTCAAGAACGAGCGTGCCACCGTGTCGCTCGGCTACATCGGCCTTGCCGAGACCACTGCGGTCTTCTATGGCAAGAACTGGATTCGCGACCACGGCTGGGATCCGGAAGGCAAGGAGTTCGCGCTGTCCATCGTCAAGCGCATGAACGAGCTGTGCAAGCAGTGGAGCAAAGCGGAGGGTTACCACTATTCCGTGTACTCCACTCCGGCTGAATCCCTGACCGACCGCTTCAACCGCATGGACCGTGAAAAGTTCGGCCGTATCGAAGGCGTGACTGATCACGACTTCTACACCAACTCCTTCCACTACCCGGTGTGGTTGCAGCCCACTCCGATGGAGAAGCTCAGCTACGAGAAGGACTTCCCGTACTACGCTTCCGGCGGCTTCATCAACTACTGCGAGTACCCGTGCCTGCAGGACAACCCGAAGGCGCTCGAAGCCGTGTGGGATTACGCCTACAACATCGGCATCGGCTACCTGGGTACCAACACCCCGATCGACCACTGCTTCGTGTGCGGCTTCCAGGGCGACTTTGAGCCGACCGAGGAAGGCTTCAAGTGCCCGGAGTGCGGTAACTCCAACCCGGACAAGTGCAACGTCACCAAGCGCACCTGCGGCTATCTCGGCAGCCCGGTCCAGCGCCCGATGGTGCACGGCCGTCACGAGGAAATTGCCCACCGAGTCAAGCACATGAGCGGCGAAACCGGTCGTGTGACGCTGGATGACGGAACCACTCGCGAGTGGTTCGAAGAGACCAAGTAGGGTTTATACTTGCTCCCGCTGACGGGAGCTGTAGAGCGTAAGCGAGACTGAGGGCGGTCATCCTTTATGGTGTTGACCACCCTCAGTCCGTCTGATGACGGACAGCTCCCGCCAGCGGGAGCTAATGCTTTCCGTAAGGAGGGAATCATGCCGGAGCTGCATACGACCAAGCCCGAACCCAAGCGCCATGACTTTGCGGCCGGCGAGACCGGGCGTGGCCCCTCCGTACCCTCCAACGGTCTTGCCAACGATCCGAAAGCCGGTCAATGGGATGGCCGGCGCATGTCCAAGCGGATGATCGCCGACTACAAAACCTTCATTGTCACCGACGGAGAAGGCGTGCGCAACTCCCTTTACGTCTCCGGTTGCCCCTTCCACTGCGTCGACTGCTTCAACGCCTCCATCTGGGATTTCCAAGCCGGCCACGAATACACGCAAAAACTTGAAGACAAAATCATCGAAGATCTGAAAGCCCCATGGGTGCAAGGCATTACGTTCCTTGGCGGCGAGCCATTCCTCAACACTCCCGTGCTGGTGCCGCTCGCACAACGTATCCGCCAGGAATTCGGTCATACCAAAGATATCTGGTCGTGGACCGGCTACACATGGGAAGAACTCATGCGCCCCGGAGAAACCCCAGACAAGCTTGAATTGCTACATCTCATCGACATTCTCGTCGACGGCCGCTACCTCAGAGACCAGAAGGACTCGCTGCTGCAATTCCGCGGCTCCAGAAACCAGCGCATCCTCGATGTGCCCAAGTCTCTGGAAGCCGGCGAACCGGTCATCTGGGCCAAGCTCCACGATCAAGAACGAGATATCCCCGAAATCTATTTGAAAGACCGCGAAGCCGGCGAAGGCCAACAGGCCTCGTAGTAGCAGTTCTGGAATGCCGCACTCAGCAATATCGTTGGAACTGTTGGGAAAAGGCCTTCCCGTGAGCGAAATCGCCTCGCCTCGTGCCATGTTGGCAGGTGGTCGGACTAATATTCCATAAGAAGTAGCCGGGCGAAGCGTCCGCAGGGTATCTGCCAGCCGTCCCGAAACGGTTCATGATGCCTCAAAGCGTGCACTCCCGGAAGTCGGAATTAAGAGGAACACATGGTTGACATCGCCACTGACGCGAGCGTAAAGCCCGCTTCACACCCGAAGCCCCTGCGTGTGGGATTGGACATCGGTTCCACCACCGTCAAGGCCGTGGTGCTTGATCAGTCCGATTCCCTGGGAGACACCCTCTTCTCCGATTACCGACGCCACCACGCCAACGTGCGTGCCACCGTGGCCGGCCTGTTGGTCGACATCCACAAGAAGCTTGTGGACCTCGGACGCGGCGACGAACCGATTCGCCTGTCTATCACCGGTTCCGGCGGTCTGGCGCTTGCTGACAATCTGCATGTGCCTTTCATTCAGGAGGTCATCGCCGAAACCGAGGCAATCGACAAGGAATACCCGCAGGCCGATGTCATCATCGAGCTCGGCGGCGAGGACGCCAAAATCACCTACCTGAAACCCACGCCCGAACAACGCATGAACGGTTCGTGCGCAGGTGGTACCGGCGCGTTCATTGACCAGATGTCCACGCTGCTTGACACTGACGCCGCAGGCCTTAACGAGATGGCCAAGAGCTACGAGAACCTGTATCCGATCGCTTCTCGTTGTGGTGTGTTCGCCAAAACCGATTTGCAGCCGCTGATCAACGACGGCGCGGCCAAGCCTGATCTCGCCGCCTCCATCTTCACCGCAGTGGCCACGCAGACCATCGCCGGCCTGGCTTCTGGCCGCCCGATCCACGGTACCGTCATCTTCCTCGGCGGCCCGCTGTTCTTCATGTCCGAACTGCGCGCCGCTTCCAGCGTGCCCTTGAAGGCAAGGTCGACGAGTTCATCGTGCCGACCGACGCCACCTGTATGTGGCCTACGGTTCGGCATTGCAGGCGACGTAGACTCCGACGATCAGGGCAATTATTTCGAGGCCCACACGTGCGACGATATCCTGAAGCGTCTGGACGAGCTGAAGAACCTGCCTTCCAACACGCCTACCATGCCGCCGCTGTTTCCCACCGAGGCCGATCGCGAGGACTTCAACAAGCGCCACCACAAGGAACACATCCACATCGGCACCCTTGAAGGCGCGCACGGCCCGCACTTCCTGGGCATCGACGCTGGTTCCACCACTATTAAGGCCACACTCGTCAACGACGACCGTGAAATCGTCTGGTCCAGCTACGCCAACAACGAAGGCAGCCCGCTGACCGCCGCCATCAACATCGTCAAGAAGATTCAGTCTGAGCTGCCCGAAGGCGCGTGGATCGCACGCTCCTGCGCCACCGGATACGGCGAAGGCCTCATCACCACCGGCCTGCACTTGGACGAGGGCGTGGTGGAGACCATGGCCCACTATCGTGCGCCGAAATGGTCAGCCCCGGCGTCACCGCCGTCATCGACATCGGCGGCCAGGATATGAAGTACTTGGCCATCACCGATGGCGTTATCGATTCAATCGCCGTCAACGAGGCCTGCTCGTCCGGCTGTGGTTCGTTCCTGCAGACCTTCGCCATGTCCATGGGCCTGACGATTCAGGAATTCACGCAAAAGGCTCTGGCTTCCACCCATCCGGTGGACCTCGGTTCGCGTTGCACCGTGTTCATGAACTCCTCGGTCAAGCAGGCGCAGAAGGAAGGCGCCTCCATCGAGGACATCGCCGCAGGGCTGTGCTACTCCGTGGTGCGTAACGCCTTGTACAAGGTCATCAAGCTGCGTGATTCCGGCGAACTCGGCGACACTGTGGTGGTCCAGGGCGGTACGTTCCTCAACGACGCCGTGCTGCGCGCGTTCGAACTGCTCACCGAACGCGAAGTCACCCGACCGAACATCGCCGGCCTCATGGGCGCGTTCGGCGCGGCCCTCACCGCCCGCATGCACTATCAGGATGAGGCCGACCACTTGGATGTGGTGGTTAAGGCCGATGGTCCGAGGAACAGTCCGAGCTGAGCCCGCACCCAAGTCCGAGCCCAAGGCCGCAGCCTTCAAGAAGACCGAGCCGGCCAAGCCTGAGGTCCATGTCGTTGTCGTGGACGGCGTGGCCCACACCGCCAGCTCCATCCTGACCGGCGAAGCGCTCGACAACATGAGCATGACCACCGAGCGTGACGTGTGCAAGCTGTGCCAGAACCACTGCAAGCTCACCATCACCACGTTCTCCGACGGCTCGCGCTTCGTGACCGGCAACCGCTGCGAACGCGGCGGCGACGCCAAGAAGAAGCGCTCCGACCGCCCGAACCTGTACGACTACAAGTACAAGCGTTGCTTCGCCTACCGCAGACTTACCGACAAGGCCGCCACCCGTGGCGAAATCGGCATCCCGCGCGCCTCAACATGTACGAGAACTACCCGTTCTGGTTCACGCTGCTCACCTCGCTGGGCTTCAAGGTGATGATCTCCGGCCGCAGCTCCCACGAGCTGTTCGAGACCGGCATCGAATCCATCGCCTCCGAAAACATCTGCTACCCGGCCAAGCTGGTGCACGGCCATATCAAGTGGCTGCTCGACAAGGGCGTCAAGACCATCTTCTACCCGTGCGTGAGCTACGAGGAGAACCTCGTGCCCAACACGGACAACCACTACAACTGCCCTGTCGTGGCCAACTATCCGCTCGTCGTCGGCGCCAACATGCCCGAACTGCGCGAGGACGGCGTGCGCTACATGCACCCGTACTTCAACCTCGCCAACCACGAGCTCATGGTCGACCGCATTCTCGAAGAGTTCGCCTGGGCCAACGTGACCCGTGAGGAAGTCGAAACCGCAGTCAAGGCGCGTACGCCGAAGACAAGTCTTCAAGCACGACGTGCAGCAGGAGGGCCTGACCGCGCTCGCCTACATGAAGGAGCACGACTGCCGCGGCATCGTGCTTGCCGGACGCCCCTACCACATCGACCCGAAATCAACCACGGCATCCCCGAAACCAATCTGCTCG
>ENA-OQDD01000133-OQDD01000133.1-human-gut-metagenome-genome-assembly--contig:-NODE-133-length-30692-cov-1.829347_pt1 | contig 30692 bp, 36 predicted proteins | sample MGYA00242507_ERZ504598 | MGnify/ENA primary metagenome ERZ504598 (study PRJEB26092, sample SAMD00036318) | human gut metagenome | host: Homo sapiens | study: EMG produced TPA metagenomics assembly of...
ATCATGCTCTCCGAGAAGATACGCTGCTGCTTTTTTCATCCTGTCTGTGTCAAGCGGCTTATCATAGTCGTATACGTATTTTCTCCTGAACACATCTGACACAATACCGGTGTGTATTGTATACACATATGTCTTTGACACAGCATTGTACCTGGCATGAAATCTGTCAGGCACATTTGAAATATCTGTCACCGCAATATCTGCCGGCAGATGCTCATTCAGCCATATAAATATCTCATCCTTGGAAAAATGCTTCGGCATGTGAAAGCTTGCCACCTGCCCCACCGCATGCACTCCAGCATCCGTGCGCCCTGAGCCTATGACCTCAACCGGCTTTCCTGCCAGCGTTGAAAGCACATGCTGAAGCTTTCCCTGTATTGTATCATCTGTGGATTTCTGCACCTGCCAGCCTTTGTAGCGTGTGCCGTCGTATGCCACAATTATCTTGTAATTTTGGGTTTCTGTATTCATAAAATTGTCTTTCTTTATCTAAAAAAATAGGGTTGTGAATAGTTACTTTTATTTTAGCTCCTTTAATCCAATTAAGCAAGCTCCGCAATACGTGTCACAGCGACATATATATTTGATATCTCATACCATGTATTGTAGTCCACCACACCTGAAACCGGAAGTCCGAATACAGCCTGAAATTTTTCCACGGCCGCCTTTGTCTTTGGTCCGTATATTCCATCCGGCACAATAGACGGAATGGCCGGATATGCCTTTGCGATGCGGGCGAGCTGTTTTTGTATCTGGTATACATTCTGCTGACGAGCCTATGCCTATATTGTAGCCGGGCCATGACGCCGGGATTCCTGATACAGCCTCCGCGGTATTGATATACATGTTGCTGCCGTAAAAGTATCTGAGTATCTCAATTGCACTGTAGCCCTGATCACCGAGACTTTTAGAGCCCCACTGTGTCATCCAGCTAGGACAGGAGACCTTCTGTCCGTCACAGTACTGCGTCAGAATCGGCTGCTTCACATTAGGTCTCGACAGATAGTTTTCAAACATTTCATTTACTATCAATGAGATATTGTCATATATATTTCTGCCATAGATGAATTTGTGGTCATATGCCGTGGACGAAGTGATATTAAAATTATAGCCCTTTCCGCGATAAAACTCCGTATATATCCTGTTTAACGTGAATGACATAATCGCAAGCACATTTGCCCTTATAGTGGCATCAGGCCAGGTCGCATATATCTCACTGGAAGCTACATTTTTGATGTAATCCTTATATCTTACATAATAATTTGCCGCTGTGGAATCCGATGGTGCCCCATCATGCACAATAACATATTCCGGAATCACAACACGATTAAGTACAATCTCACCGGTCTCAGCAACCGGCATAATCTCCGGCTCAGGTATCTTGGCAGGATAATCACCGTAAAGTGTATGTGCCGGAATAACAATATTGTCCACATCATTTCCCGGCGCATCAAGTACTTCCAGCTCAATATCCTGTATGGAAAGTCTGTCGGGCATCACCTCAACGCCCGAAACAGTGATATTTCTGTATCCGTTAGCTGAAACAGTTACCGTCACCTCCGAATATGGCTGTGACTCACTGGGCGACATAGAATACTCAAGTGGCGGAGTGGCAATCTCAACTGCTCTATGCTTCCCGATTCGTTGGTGTCAGTCTCCTCTATCTTCCCCTGCGGATCCCCGGAATAGCTGACTGACACCCTTGCATCCGCAACCGGCGTCCCCATGTTTTTCTGTCGTACTCTCACCTGAAGCCGCCCCTCATCAATTGACTCCTGTTGTAAAATGTGCAGATTTTTCATGAATATTATTACCTTAATATCTTTTTACAATAATATGCACAAAGTGCGTGGCATATGATATAATGAGCGTAAGCAACGAGCAGTGCCAAATTGAAAATATATAAAAATGCCAGCTTGCTGAGCACTTTTTATATATTTTTAATTTGATAGGGCGACTGCCCGTACAGTCAGGAAAAACTCAGATTTTTCTGACTTGCACTGCATACAATACACTTACTAAGGTGGTTGGGGGACGTGCTCTCATCTGATCCGAGTCTTACGGAAAGGATGATTATTATGGTTTCTTGGAACGACTTATTTACTTTCGTTATCATGCTGGTAGCGATTCTGACATACATAGATACTCACAGAAAACATAAGAAATAGCCGTCCTGCCTCTGGTAAAGTCTGGGAACGGCTATCTCTTACGATAACTTATTAACTTAATTTGCCGGATCAGGTGAAGTGCACTCACCTACCGACTGCTTACTAAGTGTATTATATGTCACTTAGCAGCATTTGTCAATTTTATTAATATTAAGGAGGAAAATTATGCATACATTTCAACCATATCCAATCGACATGCTCGATATCAATCCATTCACCAAGCTTAGCAAGGAGTGGGCTCTCGTGACAGCCGGTGACAAGGAAAAATCAAACACCATGACCGTTTCATGGGGTGGAACCGGTGTCCTCTGGGGCAAAAATGTCGTATTTATTTTTATCAGGGAATCAAGATATACTAAGGATTTCATAGACAATGGTGAGTTTTTCTCACTTTCTTTCCTTAGCGAGAAATACCGCGATGCTTTAAAATACTGTGGTGCTCACTCAGGACGCGGCGAAGACAAATGGTCAAAGGCCGGTCTGACTCCTGCTACACGCCATGGCATACCATATCCGGATGAGGCAAATCTCGTATTCCTTTGTCGCAAGATGGCTGCTGTGCCTATTGAAGAGGCTTCATTTACAGACAAAGCCATTATGCGTCAATGGTACGGCGATCACGATATGCACACTATGTATGTTGGTGAAATTATTGAGGTTGCGGCTCGCTAATTTTATGACAATACTACGGGATGAGAAGAACCCTAATATATATTTATGCGCTTAAAACTACGTGGCTAAGATAATTCTAACAATATTTAAGTCACTTCGTAATCGCTTATAAATACATATTAGGGTTCTTCTCGTCCCTTACTCTATGTTAATATTACACTAATTTAACCATTGTGCAACAACACATACAAATTGTCCCGCATTACTGTCACAAGATTCTATATATAATCTAGCGGCAGCCGGTACTCATAGCTTCAATGGCCACGGCACCACCGCGCACAACCGAGATATGCTTGTACTGTGACTTGAGCAGGGCTATAAGATCATCATTGCGGTGCTCTGTGAGCTTGCTCTCTAAGATCACGCTGTCGGCATTCTTGTCCACCACGTCAATATTAAAAACCTGCGCTGTCTGGAAGATATCGGTGATTTCCTCGCGGGTGAGCTTTGATACCCTGACATAGAGTATTTCCTTCATATGCAGAGGCACATCAGTCAGGTCAATAACCTTGATGACCTCGACCATTCTGTTGAGCTGTTTTTTTATCTGCTCAAAGGTAATATCATCGCTTGTAACGCAAATAGTCATTCTGGAAATAGTCTCATCCTCTGTGGTTCCAACCGTAAGAGACTGTAAATTGTAGGATTTTGCAGAGAAAAGTCCTGAAACCTTTGCTAAAACACCGACCTCATTCTCCACATAAAGTGCAATCCATCTGTTTTTCATTTCATTATTATTCATCTTCTGCACCTCCTACTTTAAAATCATTTCGCTCATAGGATTTCCGCTCTTGACCATTGGAAGAACAATCTCATCCGTAGCTATCATAAACTCAATAATTACAGGTACATCCTTATATTTCTTTGCCTCTGCAAAGGCTGCATCGATATCCTCTTCCTTTTCCACGCGGATTCCGTGTCCACCATAGCTTTCAACAAGCTTGATAAAATCCGGTGTGTATGGCGGACATGCCTCATTTGGTCCCTTGCACTCAGCCGGACAGCCCTTTCTTCTTCGAAGGCAGGTTGCAGAATAACGCTTGCCATAAAAAAGCTGCTGCATCTGGCGCACCATGCCCAGATAGTAGTTGTTGAGCACACATATGGTCACTCCTGCTCCCTGTACAACTGAGGTGGCAAGCTCCTGTATATTCATCTGAAGTCCACCGTCACCGCTTATGCATACAACATCCTTGTCAGGATTTGCAATCTTTGCACCTATTGCTGCCGGAAGACCAAAGCCCATGGTTCCAAGACCTCCCGATGTAAGAAGCTGGCTGTTGCTGTCAAGCTCTAGGTACTGTGTAGCCCACATCTGATGCTGACCTACATCTGTAACGTAGATTGCATCTTTATAGTTCTTATTGATATGCTCCATAATCATCTGAGGTGTCATGCCCTTGTCTCTTCTCATGCCAAGAGGATTTTCCTCATCCCATGCCTTAATCTGCTTCTGCCACTCAGCAGTCTTTTTCGGCTCAGCCACTCGTTTAACTTGTCGAGCGCCACATTAGCATCTGCAACGATAGGCACATCAACCACTACATTTCGTGAAATAGATGCAGTATCCACATCAATATGTACAATCTTTGCCTTTGGAGCGAACTCATTTAAGTCACCGGTTATTCTGTCATTAAATCGTGTACCTATTGAAAAAAGTAAATCACACTCACTGACTGCCTTGTTTGCCGCATATTTGCCGTGCATACCACAGTTTCCCACATAAAGCGGATGGGTGGTCGGTATAGCTCCCTTACCCATTATTGTAGTGACAACAGGCACATTCTCTGCCTCCGCAAAACGGCGCAGGTTTTCATTTGCCCTGGCAACATTTATACCGCCTCCTGCAAGTATAAGCGGTTTTTTGGCACTCTTTAACATCTTGTAGGCGCGCTTAAGCTGTCCGACATGTACTGTATCATTTACACGATAGCCTCTGATTTCCACCTTATCCGGATACTCTGCCGGACCAGATGCAGTCTGTATATCCTTTGGCAGGTCAATCAGTACAGGGCCCGGCTTTCCGGTTCTTGCAATATGAAATGCCATCTTTATGATTTTTCCAAGGTCCTTTCTGTCACGGACTGTAACAGAATACTTTGTGATATTTCTGGTGATTCCGACTATATCCACTTCCTGAAAGGCATCATTTCCGATAAGTGGAAGCGGTACCTGTCCTGTAAAGCACACAAGTGGCACATTGTCATAATGCGCATCTGCAAGACCTGTAACTGTGTTGGTAGCACCGGGACCGCTTGTCACAAGGCAGACACCCACCTTGCCTGTAGACTTGGCATAGCCCTCAGCCTCATGAATCAGGCCCTGCTCATGTCTCGGAAGAACCAGATTAATTGAATTAGTCTTGTATAACTCATCGAATAAATCTGTAACTGTTCCTCCCGGATAGGCAAAAATAGTATCTACGCCTTCCTCCTCCAATGCTTTTACAAATAATTTTCTTCCTGTGATGTCCATACTGCTGTCATCCTCGTTTCTATTTAATAGTTTATTTTACTTTCTCATATCGAAGGAAATAAAACTCCAAATCAAAGTATGTCTGCTCTTCGCTGTCTCCCGTAATCTGCCACTCAGGCTTCTCATCAAGATTTGGAAAATATGCATCCGCATCATACTCGAAGTCCACCTTTGTGATGTGGGCTACATCGCATTCATCCACGAGCTGCTCATAAATTTTCTGTCCACCAATGATATAAATATCCTCTGAATTGTATTTTTCAAGCTCCTTGTGAAGCTCATCAAGTGAGTGAACCACGACAGCGCCCTCCACCTCATAGGATGGGTTATGTGTGAGCACTATGTTGGTTCTGTTCTTAAGAGGTCTGCTGTTTGGAAAGCTCTCAAGTGTCTTTCTGCCCATGACTACAACCTTTCCTGTAGTCATCTCACGGAAAAACTTCTGGTCCATAGGTATCCGAACGAGCAACTGATTGTTTTTTCCAATTGCCCAGTTATTGTCAACTGCTGCTATTAAATTCATGATTTTCTCCCTGTTGTAATCGTTGCTTGTTCACACAAAGTAGTGAACAATAACCTTCTTATAACTGCTTCATATCCACATTCTTTAAACCGCAATAGGTATATCCTTAATCTGCTCACCTGTCACATAGTCTGTTATCTTGATATCATCCGTCGTAAACTGATAGAAATCCTTTATGTCAGGATTGAGCCAGAACTTTGGAGCATCGTACTGTGGTCTCTCAATCAGCTCCTTCACAATTGGCACATGCCTGTCGTAAATGTGTGCATCTGCAATCACGTGCACCAGCTCTCCGACTCTCATATCACACACCTGCGCCAGCATATGCATAAGCACCGCATACTGGCATACATTCCAATTGTTCGCCGCAAGCACATCCTGTGAGCGCTGGTTTAAGATACCATTTAATGTGAGCCTGTCATCTCCCTTTTTCTGTGTCACGTTGAATGTCATGCTGTATGCGCACGGATACAGATTCATCTCATGCAGATCCTGATGCACATATATATTGGTAAGTATTCTTCTTGAAAAAGGTGTATGCTTCAAATCATAGATGACTCTGTCCACCTGATCCATCATGCCTTCCTTATACTGATGCTTTACACCAAGCTGATATCCGTAGGCCTTGCCGATTGAACCATCCTCATCTGCCCACTCATCCCACACATGGCTTTTTAAATCATGGATATTGTTGGATTTCTTCTGCCATATCCAAAGAAGCTCATCCGTTGCACTCTTGATATATGTCTTTCTTAAAGTAATAGCCGGAAACTCCTTTGACAAATCATATCTGTTGACGACACCAAACTTCTTTATTGTATAGGCGCTTGTGCCGTCCTCCCAGTGGGGACGCACCAGCTCTCCCTCAGTGCTTGTGCCATTTTCCAGAATATCCTGACACATCGCTACAAAAACTTTATCTGCATAACTCATATTATCTGCTCCCTAACCATAAGTATTCAACCGATACAATTACCCGTTTACTGTCTATTGTATCTAATTAATCAATTTTTTTTCAATATATTCAATGTGCAAATTCAAATGATTTTTTTAGCTTTTTTCTTCATAAATTTATTTAAGTTTTTTATTATTCTTTTCGATTAAGGACACAATTTGGACAAATTTATTTAGTATAGTAATACCTGTAAAGGAGATACACCTTTACAAATTCCCTTTTTTAAACATTTTTTCATAAACTAAACTCCTCGAAAAGAAGCCGCTTCCCTCGGCTTCTTTTCACGTTATGGGGGTTTACATTTCAAGCTTTTTCCCATATTATGATTAAAGGATCAAAAGGTAGAGTCAGATTACGCGAATGCGTAGCATGCAGTAATCTGATTAATCATAAATGAGGAGATTCACAATCACATGAAATTTTTTCTCGCACCGATGCAAGGGCTGACCGGATATACAGTAAGAAACGCATTCCACCACAATTTTGACTACATAGACAAATACTACACACCATTCATCCCTGCCGCAAAGCGCATGAATGCCAAGATAAAAAGAGACATAGACCCGGTAAACAACGACGGAATCACTCTCATACCGCAGGCCATGTCTATAGTTGCAGACGAGGTCATCGACCTGCACAGGCAGCTTGTTCCTTACGGATATGATGAGATAAATGTAAATCTCGGCTGTCCGTCAGGCACCGTCGTATCCAAGAAACGAGGCTCCGGCATACTCGCATATCCTGATATGCTGGATAGCTTCCTCGATGAGCTGTATACAAAAGCTGATTTTCCTGTTTCAATAAAAACCCGCGTGGGCTTTAACGATGATGAACTATGGCCCAGACTTATCGAAATATACAGTAAATATCCGATAAGTGAGCTTACCGTGCATCCGAGAGTCCAGAAGGATTTTTATAAAAATACGCCGCGCATGGATGACTTCGCCCTCGCCATGCAGAAAATAAATCCTGATAAAACCATACTCTGCTACAACGGAGATATCACTGATACTAATAGTTTTAATGCCCTAACCGACTGCTTCCCTGATATTAATGAAATCATGATAGGCCGCGGACTGTTTGCAAATCCTGCTCTTATCGCAGAGCTTAAGGGTATAAGCATGGATAAAGCCGAGCTTCGCGAGCGCTTAAAAAACTGGCATGATGAGATTTTATCCGGTTATCTGTCCATCTTTTCCGGTGAAAAGGATGCCATTTTCCGCATGAAGGAAATCTGGGCATATATGCATGGGCTGTTTTCTGACTCTGAAAAGCTCTGGAAGAAAATTAAAAAATGCCAGACGCTTAATGACTATAAGTCAATCGTTCGAATGGCATTTGATGCTTTTTAAAGTATAAACACTTTACTTTCTTGCAATTCTGTGAAGCTGTGGCCTTATGGTGATATCTGTCATCACAAGGCCTTCTCTTTGCCCCAAAACATAAAGCACTGCGTCTGCAACCTCATTTGGCTGTATTCTTGCAGCTTCATTTTCATCCACTGTAAAATCAGCATTCCTGTACAGATTGGTATCGGTCATATCAGGCTCTAAATTTACCACACGCACACCGTACTTTCTCGCCTCCTCAAACAGGCTGTGGGAAAAGCTCGTAAGCCCTGCCTTTGTGGCACCATAGGCACAGCCGTGCGGATTCGTCTTTTCAGCAGTGATTGATGAGATATTTATTATTGTTCCTTTGTTTTTCTTTAAATCGCGAAGCAGCAGATTTGTGATAATCATCGGTGCCTCAAGATTTGTCCTCACCATCTGTGATATTTTTACAGGATTAAGTTCCTCATGAAGAGCGTAAAAGCCGACGCCTGCATTGTTTATGAGAAGTGATATGTCATGATTTTTATTAATTTCTTTTATTGTCTTGATGAGCTTTGCGGTATCGGTAATATCGCATACTATACGCTCTATCCCTGCGATATCATCACTTTGATTGAAGCTTCTTCCTATTCCGTAAACCATCCAGCCATTCGCTGCAAGCTGCCTGCATATAGCTTTTCCGATGCCGGAAGACGCCCCGGTTACAATTGCTTTGTTCATCTGATCACTCCTTTATACCATGTGATATATATTGAAAATGTATTGCAATAATATCACTTCCACATAAATATCCTGTCCTTATCCACATATTCGGATACAGCCTGTATCATAAACTCTTCCATATCACTTCGTATGTTTTCCGGATACTGGTAATACCCATTCACATTGTCGTATGGAAAATTCACCACAGCACTACGAGGCATGTCCTTTCGCATTTTCTTCAGATAATCCTGCGATATGCGGAAGCTTCCGATACTCACATCCCACAGCTTAGAACCGTCTATCTGTGAAAATACGTCATCAACCAGCCTGCTGTATTCACCTCTCCAGTCCTTGCAGTATATCATCGGATCAAAGCACAGTCGCACTGGAAATCCACTATCCATAGCACATTTTGCTGCCTGAATCCGCTCCTTAGGTGCAGACGCAAAATGCTCATACTCTGCTGCAACCCTTTGAGGCGAAACTGTATAGGCAATAATTACCCTGTCACAGGCTTCGTAATTGCTCCACAAATCACACCTGCCACTCTTGGTGCGGATTTCAATTGTAAGATTCTCATGCTTTTTTGTAAAAGCAATCCATTCCCTCACAAAGCCGGTAAGCGACTCTATGGCCACGAGATCTGCATCATATGACACGCAAAGATATATGCTTTTTTGCGCCAGAAGTGCTTCAAGCTCCGCAAAAATATCCTCCAAATTTACAAACACCACAAGATTACCGGACGGATACATGCCCTTTAAATAGCAGTATTCGCAGTCAAATATGCAGTTCATCATGCATGAGCAATAGTAGAAATTCTCATTTCCAAAGCTCTGACACACCGGTGCACCTTCATATATGCAGCCGCTTGTATTCTCTGCCAGAATGAGCGCCTTGGCATTGCTTTGAGCAGAAATACTCTGCTTTTTGCGGCAGAAAACATCCTTGTAGTGGTCAATTTCTATGACTGTTGTATTATTCAGCTTTTCTAAAATCTGCTTTGTACGTGGATGCTCGGCCACGCCTTTTTCCACATATACATGTGAAAACATTTTATTGTATTGGCACATTTGACATTTCCTTCTTACAACAATCTCTGTTTCAATTCAAACAGACATTTCTTTCCTTCACGCTTGCTCTCACACGGCAGCAAGCCATTTGTATAGTATTCATCCAGAACAGCTTTATAATCTATACCACTTAGTCTGCAATACTTTATAAGCTGTGCCAGCTGATCTCCCATTACCTTGGAACAGCGCATATCGCAAATCAGCCTATCCATATTCCAAGAGGATTGTGTATCATCCATTTGCGCCTTATCAGCACATGCACTTAAAAGCCTATCAATATAGCCGCATATTTTGTCTTCCTGCAAAGCAAAAAGCTCTGTGATTTTCGACTGGTCAATTCTCTCACCGGCATCTGAAACAAGCTTTATAAAATGCATACGATGCGGTCCCACAAAAAACGCGGCTGCCTGATAAACGGCGGCTGCCTCCATATCATATACAACCGAATCGCACCCTTCATTAAGCACCCTTGCGACCGTTACTATTTCACACTCCCTGAAATTTGCTTTCATCAGCATATCGGGGTAAAATGTACGCCCTGTCATCTGCTCAGTGAGCTTGTTTCCCAGAAATATACTGCCCATACAGATATCACTGCTAAAACCAGCGCCACACCCCACATTCAAAATCTCATCATCCGGTGAAATCCCATACGCACCACCGATATTTGAAACCGCTGCCGCCGCATTGATTTCTCCTACGCCTGTTATCACAAGCCTGATACTCTCATTTGCAAACACATCAAATCTGACCATTTCAGGGCTTTTTTCCTTTTTTAAGCCATAGTGGTCTATTATATTTTTTGCCTCAGCATAAAAAGCGCTAAATATATAAATCATAGATAATTCCTTCAAATCTTCCCTGCATACATCACCAGAATTTATCTCTCAAGCTCCTTTAAAAGCCTTGTCCTGTTGCTTCCAACCATGAGCTTTTCATTGTAGATATCAAATTTTCACACTCGTTCTCAGCTAAAAAGCTGCTGATTTCCGGTGTGATGGTCAGCTCTGTAACAAAGACAAGCATCTCCTGCCCGTCCGAGAATACATCCTCCACAAAATCAAATGCATGATTTAGCTTCTCTCCTGCCGCATCCTCCATAGTTGAAAGCTTCTCTGATTCTTCGGTAAAATCATCCATCACCGTATCAAAATCACCCTTGATATGCTTTAAGACATCCTGTCTGATGTAATATTCCTTTGGCAAAATAAGAGAGCTCTCCTTCAATATCTCCATATTCTTTGAAAACTGCTCCACAGCACTGTTGTACAGCGCATGCTGCTCTTCAGGGCTTCTTTGTGACTTTCTGTATTCCTTCAAAAACTCATACCATAACTGCACCATTTTCCGCTCTCTGGCCACATCCGAAAAAACAACTGTCAGTCCGCTTAAAAGCAGATTCACCACAGTGATTCTCTCATCAAAATCAGCATCAAACACACGTTATATACTGACTTTTTCACGTTTCCGGACAATATATCGCTTATACCGTAATCCTCATTGTATTTTCTGTAGATTTCCAGATATGCGTACACATCCTCTGCTATATCAGGATGGTGGATAAACTCACCTATTACATCCTCCGTGACTGCAATTTCTCCTGCCTCGTACACCTTAAGCAGGCTGCTTAAATCCTCCCAGCCTCTTGCCGTGACGAAATTCATACCGTCCACGTCAGTTTCCACCCTGTAAAAATTGTTTGGGTGAAGCTCAAGATAGCTTAAAAGTGCATCATGGATATGCACATCTCTGGCATATTCCTTCCACACCTGATAGTCCGCTTCTATCGATATATATCTGACACGGTCGAGCGTAACCATATCAAAATCGCGCACTGATTTATTGTACTCAGGCGGATTTCCTGCCGCAACAATCACCCAGCCCTTGGGAACAGCCTGATTACCAAATGTCTTGCACTGCAAAAATTGAAGCATCGTAGGCGCAAGTGTCTCGGACACGCAGTTTATCTCATCAATAAAAAGTATGCCCTCCTTAAGCCCTGTTGCTCCATTCTTTCATAGACGCTGGCTATAATCTCACTCATCGTGTATTCCGTGACGGAATAGCTCTTTCCGTCATACTCACGCTCCTTTATAAACGGCAGTCCTACCGCTGACTGGCGCGTGTGATGCGTGATGGTATATGCCACAAGACCTATTTTGCACTCTCTTGCAATCTGCTCCATAATCTGTGTCTTGCCTACGCCGGGCGGTCCGATTAAGAGCATCGGTCTCTGCCTGATCTGCGGTATCACGTACTCTCCATGTGCATCCTTTGACAGGTATGCTTTCACTGTATTTTTCACTTCGTTTTTTGCCTGTTTTATATTCATATTGTTTCCTCCAGCTCCACCTGCATCGCCCATGGCGCACCTCATTACCCTCATATGCACCAACCGACACAAATGCGCACTTGTACGATGGACACTTTGCCGGGAAAATTCCCTTGCCATCAGTAAAATATATAAGTCCGCACATGTTCTTAAGCTCTCCCTTATCCAGAAGGTCTCTCACATACGAAAATGCCGGTCTGAAATCTGTGCCTCCGCCTCCTACGAGCGTAAACTTGTTTAAAAGCGGCTTAATCTGCTTTTCATCTGTAATTTCCTCGTCCGTCTTTACGCTGTCATCACACTGTATGATGCGTATTTTATTCCTGACAAAAAAGCTGTCCGACTCCGTGAGAATTGTAAAGGTCTCCTGTAAAAAGTGCTCCACCAGCTCTCCGCTCACAGAATAGCTCGTATCAAGCACTATGACAAAATCCCTTATCTTGTATGTCTCCCTCGTCTCAAGCGGCTCAATGAGCGGCATATTGCCGTAAAGCGAAAGTCCATACGCGTAATATCCCATATCAAAGGAATCGTAATCTGCGTGCACCTCCTCACGAAGCACTGCAAACCTGCGCAGAAACTCCTTGTAGCTTCGTCTGCTTCTTTTCGCGGACAGTTCCCTCATCATTACCTGTTCGCCCTCGGATTTGCTGTCCTTTGAATGGCTTTTCTCCATGCGTGTCTGTCTGGATATTTTCTGCCACTGCTTTTGGGCATCAGATGAACTTAGTGGCATAGCATTGTCGTTTTTCTCCTCCGGCCACAAAGCGTGGTCATCTGTGTAAAATTCCCGTGCCAAAAGTGCAAGCTCATTTTTATCCTTTGTGTTTGCAATATCATCTATATCAGTGATTTCTTCAGCCTTTATTTCTGCATACTGCTTGTATAGCCATGCGTACAAAGCTCCCGGAGCGATCACGACATGCTCTTTTTAAGCCTCTCATACGTGGTTTTTCTTATATAGCTTAGGATACGCTTTGTGCTTTTCTTTTCCATTGTATCAATCGTGTACTCAACCATTATATCACATGCTGTATTCCACAGGAATTCATCCCTCTCACCTTTAGTCCACAGGTGAAAAACAGACAGTGCAGCACACTGTGCAGATAAGCCCGGTTCAGATACATGCCATTTTTCTTAAATATATCAATCAGCCTGATTGGATTGTAATAAATATATGTACCGTCAGTTGCCATGGAGTAAAGCTGCTCGTTCACCTTTGGTGAAAGAGCCGAGAGCGCCAGCTTCATAAAAGGCATGTCGAGATACAACTCGCACTGTATTTCATCTATTATTTTCTGTGACATTTCCTCCTGCCACTCTGAATCTGTCTGGACATGTTTTTTCATGAAGCTGCCTCCTTTCCCATATACTTCACAAACCTTATTATTCTACTGCAATATTTTCAGAATTTATTATACTATAGTAACCTTATTTTCTCAATAAAATGTGACTCACAAACAACATCTTAAAAAGTATATTTAAAAAGTAATCCCGGATAGTTCATGATAAAATCATAAGCTATCGGATTATAAGTTTATTACACTATACACATTCAATAATTATACTCTCACATTTATCATACCCGAGCTGTGAGCTGTTCAGGCACAACGTATAATTAGCAGCTTTTCCCCATTTCTGATCCGTGTAAAAATTATAATTTGTCATACGCCTTTTATCTATGTCATTTATCATTTTACTGCATCAGCTTCTGAAGTATTATGCAGCTTACAGATACGCTGTATTTTTTCCGGCATATCCCCATGGATATACACATTCAATACATCATCCCTGTCTTTCAAAATATAATCAGCATTTCTTCCAATAATCACACATGGCTCTTTTTCTGCCAAATCCAAAATCACTTTTCTCTGTGCCTCATATACCATATCTTCTACTGATTTTCCTGTAATATCACGACCGGTAAATGCATATGCAAAAATCCCTTTCTTTGGGGACAGCTCAGCATTTTCCTTAATATACTCCGGTGCCAGTCCTGACTCTTTTGCAATCTGTCCAATTATTTCCTTGTCATAATATTTAATTCCAAGTTTCTTTGCGACTTCTTCTCCGATAAAACGTCCGCCACTTCCAAACTCTCGGCTTATCGTAATGATTCTTTTTGTCATGGCTTATGCTCCTTAATTTAAGCTTTCCACTTTATTTTTATTGATTCTCTTTAAAAATAAATATCCTACAATACAAGCAGTCACCTCCGTGATTGGAAATGCCCACCAGATCAGTGAAACTCCAATATATCCGCCTCTTACAAAAAATGAGAAGATGCCTGCCAAAGGTAATATAATTATAAGCTGTCTGAGCAGTGAAATCACAAGCGATTCCATACCACCATCAAGCGCCTGGTAAATACCCTGATATGCCACATTTATTCCGGCAAAAATAAAGCTGATGGAAATAATTCTCATTGCCCCGATAAAATATTCTCTTGATGCTCCTGCATTGAACAAAGCAGCAAATTCTCCCGGGAAAATTTCTGTAATCGCTACTCCTATGACCATAAGCACAATCGTATAAAGCAATCCATACCTGATGCCATCCTTAATTCTCTTTTTGCTGTGCATTCCATATGAAAAAGCTATAATTGGTGTAATTGCATCCCTTAGTCCGAATGCAAGGAACAATACAAACTGCTGCACCTTATAAAACAAACCATATGCAGTCTGTGCCGAAGGACTAAATTTCAAAATAAGATTCATCACATAAACCATAATTGACATCAGAGCCTGTGCAATAATAGCCGGAAGTCCAATTGCATAAATTTCCCTGATTATTCCTCCATCAGGCTTCATATACTTTGTATCATGCTCAAATTCCCTGTTCAGCTTCATATGAAACACAAACAGCAGTATTGCAGACACAACCTGACCGATAACAGTTGCATATGCGGCGCCCTTAACTCCCATTTCCGGAACCGGTCCAATACCATAAACCATAATAGGATCAAGAATAATATTTACCACCGCTCCAACTACCTGACCAATTGTAGAATAAAGAGAACGTCCGGTTGCCTGCAGCAGCTTTTCAAATAGTGAAAAGAAAATAATTCCAAATGAAATCACACAGCATATTCTCAAGTAATTTGTTCCCATTGAAATAACCTGAGGATCAACGGTCTGTGATGAAATATAAGCTTTAACTCCAAAAATTCCAAACAACAGGCATACTATATAAATTATTGCACCAAGAAATAAACTGTTTCCTGCAACCTTTGCAGCTTTTTTACTATTTCCCTGACCAAGTGTTCTTGCAAGGAGTGCATTGGTTCCCACTCCTGTTCCAATTCCAACTGCTACCATAAGCATCTGAACCGGAAATACCAGTGTCAGTGCATTAAGTGCTGCCTCACTTCCTGACCTCATATTTCCCACAAAGGCGCTGTCTACAATATTGTAAACTGCCTGCAATGCCATAGATAAAATCATTGGTATTCCCATCTGTACCATGAGCTTATTTACCGGCATGTCCTTCATCTTGTTACTTTCTGCCATCTTAACTTATTCCTCCTTTTCTGCATAAAAAAAGTGCGCTCTTATCTCATAAGCTGGACTTACGCTGATAAGCTACACACTTTATAATGCACTATATATTTTAATGATGTGCGACAGCAGGTGCACAAAAAAACGAGCAGCTAAACTGGATTTACGCTAGTCTGCTACTCGTTCATAGGCTATTATATTTTTATTTTTGAAAAAAGTCAAATAATTTTTAGTAATAACATAGCCTTTGCATTTACACTTAAATTTAAAATTCAAACCGTCTCTTCCTCGATACCGACAGATTTTCCTTCTTAAATCTATGCAAAATCACACTGCCCTCACTCCATTCATCCTGTGCTGCAAGTGCAAGCATATCAGTAACAGCCAGGACATCTGCGATAAAATTCTCCTCACCATCTTTAAGCTCCAGAAAACTCTGCAGCAAACCCGAATCCCTTTTTCTTATGATAAGCTCAGACAGCCTTTTTTTATGATTGACAATATACTCCAAAAACTGCTGCCTAGCTTCTTTTGAAAGCTCATACGCATAAATAAGCCTGTAAAAAGCCATATCTAAAAGGTCATCCTCACTCTCCTGCGCAATCGCCTCTGAAAATATTTCATCATACTGCTTCCACACAAACACGCGGTCCATAAAAGCCTGTCTGGCGCGAAAGCCTTCTCCGTTCATGTTCAGCTTAAAAATATGAGCAGGACCAATCTCATAATATGTCTGGTCGTACTCGAAAAAACATGCCTGCGCAATCGCATTTCCATCGCTGTCAGCCCATCTAACCCTCACAAGAGTGCTTATCTGTGAAAGAATCTGCTTAAGACACGACTTATCCTTCGGTGAGCCTCTCATCACAAGCATATAAAGTTTTGTGCAGTTCATGAAAGCGTCACCATCCACATCACATATGTCGGATGGCAGTTCAAGCATAGTCAGCCTTGAACAATTATAAAAGCACAGCCTGCCAATCTTTTTCATTCCGTCCGGCAATATGACCCTCTCGATATAATCATCACACAGCTCCGTCATATCAGGACGCAGAATATCCTCAATCCCAAGCTCTGTTTTCAATTTTTCAGGCATGCTCTTGAAAGAAAAGCAATACTCCGCAAGCTCCGTCACTCTCATGCCGTCAAGCATATCCGGCACCACACACACCGGATTTTTCCCATACATATGAAGAAGCCTAATGCAATCATCATTAAGCCTCTCATATACACATATATAATTATCGTTTATTTCAACTTCTATATTTGTCATCGCTATCTTTAATTCTATGTTTTTATTACTATATTGTGTTAATTTTGTGCATTAGATATATCTACGTAAAAATTTATCCAACCTTCAATAATTCATCTATCGTATTCTTAAAATCATAAAACAAATCAATATATTTTTCAACAATTGTATTACAATGTGTCCTTAAAAAGTAATCTGCACTACTTATCAGTTAGTTTATCACAATTCTGTCATTATTTCCACCACAACGTAAGGGACGCTGCCGCGGGCACCGCGGTGGCACACGTACTATCACGTGTGCGAATAGCGCAGTGAGTTAGATACTGTAGAAATTATGCCATGAAGCGCAGAAACGCCCCTGCAAGGACGCAGGGGCGAGGAGAATCGCGCCACGGACGGCGCGTTTCGACGGTTTCGTCAAGCATAGAAACCCTTCAAGCATAATTTCGTACAGTATCTTAGCCACGTAGCGTAGCGACCGCAAGAGTACGTGTGCGCCGCCGGTAGCCGGGGCTTACGTCCCGACCTCCCACCAATACACTGCGCAGGAATTACTGCTGGATATCCTTTGCAGAGCTTAAGGTTACTTCAACCTTGCTCTCTTCGTACTGTCTGCCACTCTGACGGGCAACAGTAAGAGTAACCTTATCTCCGGCCTTGTAGCTCTTTAACGCTGACTGCAGCTCTGTCATAGAAGAAATCTTTGTGCTGTCAACAGCAGTGATGATATCTCCCTCCTGTAAGCCGGCATTTGCGGCACCTGAACCAGCTGAAACAGATGAAACATACACACCCTGTGGGAAGCCATAGGCTACCATCTCAGATGAAACATCACCACCCTTGATACCAAGGTATGCCTGATTCTCATTAGTATATTTTCCATCCTGGATAAGGCTCTCAATAATAGGCTTTGCAACCGACATAGGAATTGCATATCCGATACCCTCAACCTCAGTTGAAGAATATTTTACAGAGTTTATACCGATAACCTCGCCATTTTCATTTAAGAGTGCTCCACCACTGTTTCCAGGGTTTATTGCTGCATCTGTCTGGATAAGCTTGTTGTTGGTAACAGTCTCACCTGTCTGTGAATCCTGTGTAGTAACAGTTCTGTTAAGCGCACTTACTATACCTGTTGTGACAGACTGTCCGTATCCAAGTGCATTACCGATAGCAATCGCAGGACTTCCAACAGCTACACTATCAGAATCTCCGATTGTAGCAATCTTGATATTTGAGTAAGTGTCTTTTCCAAGGTCTGCTTTCTTTACACGTACAACTGCAAGATCGTCATCCGGATCTGTTCCTCTGATTTCTGCCTTTACCACAGAATCATCATCAAACTGTACTGTGAGCTCTTCTGAATCTGCCACAACATGATTATTTGTAGCAATATAAAGATAATCATCATCCTCACTCACAATAATTCCTGAGCCACAGCTCTGAGACTGCTGTGACTGCTTTCCGAAAAAGCTGTTGTAGGTGACTGTTCCTGTATTTGTGATAGCAACGATGCTAGGCATAACCTCATCAACAACAGATGATACATCTGTCAGATCCTTTGCATCCCCTGAGGATGTCTGCTTAGTCCCACCGGATGTTGTAGTGGTAAGCTTGCACTTGCAGTAGAAGAATTTGAAATAGCTCTCGTGCCAATATAGCTTACTCCTGTGAAAACGCCGCCTCCGACGAGTCCGAAGATAAGAGCTGCAGCTACTGTCTTTGCTGCAAATGGTCCAAATGCACCAGGCTTTCTAGGTGCTCTCTGTTTCTTAGGCTTTACAGTCTGCTGGTATGCCTGACCATTCATATTCATCCTGCTATATGAATTGTCTGTCGAACCTGCTGATGTGCCGCAATATGCATTATTATTTGTGCCTGAATTATACGACTGATTAGAATAAGGCTGGTTTGCATATGATTGATTTACATTTGGCTGTCCTGCTGCAGAAGCCTGCGAATATGGATTGTAGCTCTGTGAATAGCTTTCAGCTGATGTATTATTAGTCTGTGCAGCCTTCTGTGACTCATCCGGATTGTAAGGATTACCCGACATTGTGAAATTTACATTGTTTGTATTGTTATTTGTACTGTTAGTATTATTTGTATTGTTTGTATCATTCATATTTCTATAATTGTTATCCATAATAATTTCTCCTTTCGTTTACAATTAGAAGTATACTGTCAATCTGTGTTTAATTTGTGACGGGATTATTTATTTTTTCATAAATTGCAATCCCCGTGCTATTCTCCGAATAAAAATAACTGCTCATCGACAGATGCACCTCTAAGTCTGCGATAAATAGAAATTGCAGAATATCAATACATCCCTGCCAATGAACAGTTACCATAAATCATATATTAAATTTCAATTCCGTTCTTCTCAAGAAGAGCTCTCGCTGTTTCAACCGAATCTGTACCTGTCGCATTCTTTACAGGTGCAAACTCCTTCTCTCTGTCTACCTCAAATGGCAGGCTATTGTCCATCATGTATACCATATCGAGAATGAGTGTCTCGAACTTGTATGCATTCGGAGTCTCAGGCTTATGCTCTGTACCATTCTCATCAATGTAAGGTACCTTCTTCTCTACCACATGAAGTGGAAGGCTCTTTTCTGCGATAGCCATGAGCTTGTCCACGCGGAATAAATAGTTTAAGATAACACCAAAACCATACTGCAATGAACCATTCTCGTTCTTTGCCTCTGCCATCTCAGGAGTAAGCTCGTAATACTCAACAATCGAAGGCTTGCCATTCTCAAGACACATAGCACCAACTCTCTCATATGGATCACATTTTCTGACCACCTTAGAGCCGCTGACACAGCCGGACTCGATTGTAGCACCTACAAATACAGGATCTGCAATCTGCTGAAGCACATTGTCCACAGCAAATACATTGAGCCACTCAACACCCTTGTACTTCAAATCCTTGTCAAGACCGGCATTGATGAGTGACTTGAACCATCCACCGTTTCCGTTTGGTGACATGGCAAGTGAATCCTCAGATTTCATGAGCAGATTTCCATCAAAATCAACTGCCGGAACCATCTCCTGCACGAAAAACTTCACATAATCCTTGTTGTATCCAAAATAGTCGTGCTCTTCAAAGAACTCTCTTGTCATGCTATCATTTATCTCGCTTGTCATAACATACAGAGGCACCCATGTACCGGTCTGATTTGTAACCTTCATGAGGTTTGAGACAAGCTGCTCAAAGATGTAGAGTTCCTTTGTCTTTCCGATATTGAACATGCCCTTAGCCTTGTCAAAGCCAAGACGTGTACCCTGTCCACCGGCAAGAAGAATTGCACCGACCTTGCCATTCTTGACAGCATCAAGACCTGTTGCAAGGTATTTGTCCTTATTTGCCTCTATCTCTGAAAGCTCCATAGCAGCAAGCGGTGAAAATGTACCTCTCTGCTGCTCCTTGTTGTGAATCATATCAAGGTATGACCAGTCCATGTGCTCAAGCTGGCTCTCAAGCTTAGCCGGAGCTTCCTCTGTTAAGAATTTCTTTAAGTATTTCTGGTTTGTTGCCGTGATTTTTTCTTTGATTTCCGGTTTCATAATAAATAATCTCCCTAATAGCTAACTTTAATTATTTAATCATCCGAACCATCTGATGATGATTTTTCTTCTGAACCGTTTTCAGATTCTGACTGGCTCTTTTTCAGGGCATCCTGCTTGTCCTTATTTTTTTTCTTTGCCCCTTCTGTTCCATCAGAGCCAACAGTATCATTGTACTGCGTGAGATCAAATGCTGAAGTCTTAGATGTAACACCTGTCTTTTTAGCAATCTTATCACTTACTGTCTGAACTGTCTCTGTTGGCTGGTAATCAGTCTCATTAAACAGGAACTGATGAAGCTTAGAAACATTCTGTGCCAGGTCTATAGGAATTACGGTATCGCCAGTAGTCGACAGATTCATTGTAGTCAGCTCAAATGGGAAGCCTGTTGTCTCCTTCATCTGATATTTTGTAACAGCTGTTGCATACTGGATAATCTCTTTAGCTGTAAAATTAGTACTTATCTGACTCATAATATCCTTACACATCTCTGTTAGAGAGCCTAAATCTGACTGTTTAGCCTTGTCAAGCATAGCCTGAAGCACAATTCTCTGACGGGATGCCCTTGAAGAAATCATCACCTGAGGTGCTTCTGATACGTGCATAGCATGTAGCCTGAGTTCCATCAAGATGCTGCATACCATCCCCCTCAAGATAAGGAGTATTATATCCTGTAGTATAATCAACCTCAGGAATCAGATAATTGATTTCCTTCATCTCCGCATTAGTAATCTCAAGATCAAGGCCACCGATATCATCTATAGCATCTACAAGAGCCTTCCAGTCAACACAGACATACTTGGTTATATTCAAATCCAAATTTGAATTAAGCATAGCTACTGCTCTCTTTGCCCCACCATTTGCATAAGCGGCATTTGCCTTTGCAAACTTTCCATTGCCTATAGGCAGATACGTATCTCTGTAGACAGAAACAAGCTGAACCTCCTTAGTATCATAATTCAGACTAGCAATCATGATACAATCGGAATGCCCTCATCGTATGAACCATTACTTCTGTTGTCCAGACCAAACAACGCTACATTGAGATATCCATGCATATTGGCAAGAACATCCTCATCAATCTCCTCATTGATTCCGGCCTCACTATTTGTCAGCGCATCCTCATATTAACCTGTCCGAGTGTCTTATATAAGCCCAAACCACTAACAGAACAATTAACAGCAGCAGGATTTCAAATACAAAGAGTATAATCTTCTTACGTCCACTTCTTCTCTTTTTTCTTCTTCTCTTCTTTGCCATGTTATTTTTCCTTTTTCCTATGAATGTAAAGCCACGCGTCTGCGTAGTCCTGACGTTCCTTCTCTGACATATTGGTATACTTTCCAAACTCCAGATTCGCCAGACGCATCTGCGGCCTGCCACACTTGAAGCATTCAACCTCTTTCCTTCTTGAAACCATCCGTATCCAGCCACAATCCGGGCAAATGTATATTTTCATCATAGTCTTTATTCAAACTGTCCGAGAACCTCAGCTGACAAAGCATCAAGCTTAGCCTGTGAATCTTCAAGAGACACTCCTTTAACTCCGAAATAGAATTTAATCTTAGGCTCTGTACCAGAAGGGCGTACACAGCACCAAGCGTTATCGTTAAGTTCGTAGTAAAGTACATTGGAAGAAGGAAGACCTGTCGGCTCGACCTTTCCTGTTGTCATATCTTTTCTTGTGTCATTCTTGTAATCACGGATAGCAAGCACCTGATAATCGCCAAACTTCTTTGGCTCAGCGGCACGTGCCTTTGTCATAATCTCATTTATCTGTGCGGCACCATCAATACCCTTTAAGGTCAGTGTAGATATGCCCTCTCTGTAGTAACCATACTTCTCGTACATGTCAATCATGCCATCCCAAAGTGTCTTACCCTGTGACTTGTAGAAGGCAGCCACCTCACACAGCATACAAACTGCTGCAGGAGCATCCTTATCCCTTGCATATGTGCCAGGCAGGCATCCGTAGCTCTCCTCCATACCGAATACATAGTTGTTGCAGCCGGTCTTTTCGAATTTGAGCATCTGCTCACCGATATACTTGAAGCCTGTTAAAACCTCGATATGCTTTACGCCATATGCTGCCGCAATTGCCTTACCCATATCTGTTGAAACAATTGACTCAACAAATGCAGGCTTCTCAGGCAAAGTACCATTGGCACTCTTCTGGCTTAAAATGTACTCACCGATAAGCATAGCTGACATATTTCCTGTAAATGTCACATACTCTCCTGTCTTTGTATCCTTGCAATATACACCGAGTCTGTCGGCATCAGGATCAGTTGCTAAAACGATATCAGCATCCTTTTCCTTTGCCAGCTCAAGCGCGAGCTTCCATGCATCAGGATTCTCAGGATTTGGATAAGGACATGTAGGGAAATTGCCATCAGGTACTGCCTGGCTTGGCTCAATGTATACATTCTCAAAGCCATATCCTTAAGCACTCTCTGTACAGGGCGAAGACCTGTGCCGTGGAGTGGTGTGTAAACGATCTTGATATCCTTTGCCATAGCCTTGATAATCTCCGGATGGATAGAAAGCTTGCGGAGTTCTCCGAAATATCCCTCCTCAACCTCATCAGAGATGACATTGTAAAGGCCTGCCTCAATAGCAGCAGCCTTGTCCATAGTCTTTACCTGGTCAAACGATGTAACCTTTGCCACCTCAGCCATGATGCTTGTATCATGAGGTGGAGTAACCTGTGCACCATCCTCCCAGTATACCTTGTATCCATTGTACTCACGAGGATTGTGGCTTGCTGTGATAACAACACCGGCTATTGTACCGAGTGTCCTTACTGCGTATGAAAGCTCCGGAACAGGTGCGAGCTGTGGGAATACATATGTCTTGATTCCGTTAGCTGCAAGACAGAGTGCTGTGGCATCTGTGAACTCATCATGCATATTACGTGAGTCATGTGCGATTGCAACACCTCTCTTTACTGCGTCCTCTCCCTGTGAAAGTATGTAATTTGCCAGTCCCTGTGTAGCCTGACGGACTGTGTATATATTCATCCTGTTGGTGCCGGCTCCTATTACACCACGAAGACCTGCTGTACCAAACTCAAGTGTGCGATAGAATCTGTCCTCTATCTCCTTATCATCACCTGCGATAGCCTTAAGCTCTGCCTTTGTAGCCTCATCAAAATATGGGTCTGTACACCATTTCTCGTACTCCGCTCTAAAATCCATTTATATTAACCTCCTGTATCAGCTAGTAAATAAGCCTATTAATGTTAACTATACCGATTTTACCACATTAACGTGCATTTGTAAAAGTTTAGTTCCTTAATATTTTTTTAAACACAAGGCTCCTCATCCAAAGTGGCATCATACAGACAACAAGCTGTGCCGAAATCGTAACAAAATAATCTGCTGCGCTTATGGTCCCTGTCTTTAAAATACGTTTTCTTCCGGCTTTGTATTTAAGGAAATAATCAAAGCCGCCACGCCTCCTTAGCATATCATCACCGGTTCTGGCATACACAAGAGTCTCACCTATATTTGCCATACGACAGTGATTTCTGATCATATTCGCCCAAAGAAGAGAATCCTCCATAAGCAGACAGTCCTGATAATTGCCCGCAGCAAGCACCGCAGATCTTTTGTACATCACAGTCATGTGATTGAACGCATCGCGCTTTCTCTGATACTGCTTTATCACATAATTTCCGAGAGGCACTGTCCTCTCTGATATAATATTATGCATATCATCGGAAAACTCGCTGATGTAGCCGCCTATGATATCAAACCCCGGATTTCCGAAAAGCATCCAGCTGTCTCTCAAACCTGTCAGGCACACATATATCATCCGTATCCATTCTGGCCACAAGCTCATTAGAGCAATGCTTTATGCCTTCAGCAAGTGCAAGACCGAGCCCGTTGTTTTTTTCAAGCTTTACCGTAACAAATTTATTTCCGAAGGTCTGCATTCATAATCTCTGATTGCCTCATAAAGCTCATCTGTCAGCCGACCATCCTCCACCAGCACTATCTCGTCCGGTAAAACAGTCTGTGAATATATGCTTTCCATACACTCCCTGAAATACTCAGGCTTTTCCTTGTAATAAATTGACAGTAATACTGAAAATTTGACTTTATTCATAAGTATCATCCTCCCAGACAAGCAGACTAATGTATTACCGCAAGCACAGTCTCTATGCACAGTCTAATATCATTTATCAGTGAAAATCTCTTAAGATACTTAAGATTGTACTCATCTTGCCCGGCAGCACCTTGTGGATATATGTGTAATCCACATCATCCGAAGCCTCAAGAAGCCTGTCCTCATCCTTGTACCTGATGCTTGCCTCACTTGTGATTCCGGCTGGCATCAGAAGTGTTGCCATCATCGCAGGTGTATATGCCATGACATACTTCTCCACCTCCGGTCTTGTACCAACAAAGCTCATATCACCACAGAGCACATTTATGAGCTGCGGAATCTCGTCAAGCCTGTATTTTCTGATGACAGCGCCAACCCTTGTGATTCTTGAATCCCCACCGACAGTCACCAGTGAGCCCTTTTTGTCAGCATCATTCACCATAGTTCTGAACTTGAATATGCGAAACTTCCTGCCATACTGCGTAATACGCTCCTGCCTGAAAAAAACAGGTCCTTTGCTATCCACCTTTATCCAGACAGCAAGGACCAGTATAACAGGCGAAAGCAACACAAGAAGAACAGCGGACATAATCACATCAAAAATGCGTTTAAATACCATGCTTGTCCTCTTTCTGCTCAGATGCCTGTAATATTTAAGTGTAAAATCATTTTTCATGAATGTAGGAATCTCTCCCCATGTTCTCCATCTACTCATGTAAAATCTCCAATAAATTATTAATTATATACTCCACATCCTCATCGCTAAGCTTTGTGTTGAGAGGAAGTGTAATTTCATTCTCATACTGATGATAAGCATTTGGAAAATCAGCTATGTCAAAGCCCATATTCTTATATGCTGTCATCATCGGAAGTGGCTTGAAATGCACATTTGTGGCGATACCTCGCTCCGCCATCTGCACTATAAGCGCATTGCGCCTGTCCACGCCGATGCCCGGTATGCGAAGCAGATACAGATGTCCGCTCGATGTATGCCTGTCTGTAAAATGAGGCACAGTCAAGAGACCAAGCGGCTTAAATGCCTCGTCATAGCGCTCTATAATATCACGGCGCCTCTTAAGAAGCCATCATATCTGTCAAGCTGTACCAGACCAATGGCAGCCTGGATATCAGTCATATTGCACTTATACGAAGGAGCCACAATATCATACTCCCAGTTGCCCTGACCATTCTTGTGGAAAGCATCCTTCGTCTGTCCGTGGAGTGAAAGCAGCATAAACTGCTTGTAGATATACTCATCATCAAAGCCCTCTATAGGTCTCCAGGTGAGTGCTCCGCCCTCTGCAGTGGTCAGATTCTTGACCGCATGAAACGAAAAGCTTGTAAAATCAGCTACATTGCCACACATAATCCGCTCACCGTCTCTCATGTATGAGGCGCCAAAAGCATGAGCTGAGTCAGCCGCCACAATCACACGTCCGATTGCCCTCTGCACATCGTTTGACGGATGAAAAAGAGCCTTTTTTCTTTCCACAATATCCAAAATCCTGTCATAGTCGCAAGGCACGCCTGCAATATCAACCGGCACGATAACCTTTGTCTTTTCTGTAATAGCAGCCTCCAAAGCCTCGTAATCCATCTCAAAGGAATCAGGTGCTACGTCTATAAACTTAAGTGTCGCACCGACATGCACAGCAGGGCTTGCAGATGCAGTATAAGTGTATGCACTTGTGATGACCTCATCACCTGCACCTATTCCTAAGAATCTGAGTATCGACTCAAGACACGCAGTAGCAGAGCCCAGAGCCACAGCCTTATTCGTGCCGCATAGCTTAGCAATCCTCTTCTCAAATTCCTTAGTCCTTGGACCTGTTGTAATCCAGTCGCTTCGTAGCACATCAGCAACAGCTGACACCTCTGCTTCTGTTATATCAGGTGGTGAAAATGAAATCTGTCTTTTTTCCATAGTTATGTTCCTCACTTCCCGTGTAAACCATGCCAATCATCCGGCTTTTACAGTCTATATTATCAGAATCAAAAGATATTTTAGTTCTCAAGATCCGGATGATATGTCTTGACCACAGATGCAACTATCTGCTTGATATCCTTTGCTTCTGAGGTGCATGCCTTCTCGAGCATCTCAAGCTGCTTCTCAAAGACTCATCATCCATCTCAATAGGCTCACCCACATGAATCAGCTTGTTTGGAGTCTCCTTAAGACCCTCCTCACTCATCAGCATCTCCTCGTAGAGCTTCTCGCCCGGACGCAGTCTGTGTATACAATCTGGATATCCACATCAGGCTCCAGTCCCGAAAGCCTGATAAGATTCCTTGCCATATCATCAATCTTGACAGGCTCGCCCATATCGAGTACGAAAATCTCTCCTCCATGAGCATAGAGCCCGGCCTGCAGTACAAGTGCCACCGCCTCCGGAATTGTCATAAAGTACCTAATAATACGCTTGTCCGTCACAGTAACCGGACCGCCATCCTCTATCTGCTTCTTAAATAGCGGGATAACACTTCCGTTACTTCCGAGCACATTTCCAAAACGTACCGCTACAAAATCAGTCCCAGTCTGCCTGTTCATCATCTGTATAACCATCTCGCACAGGCGCTTTGACGCGCCCATGATATTAGTCGGATTGACCGCCTTATCTGTAGAGATAAGTACAAACTTCTTCACATGGTACTCTGCTGCAAGCCTTGAGAGCTTTAATGTGCCAAGCACATTGTTTTTTATTGCCTCATTCGGGCTCTCCTCCATCAGCGGTACATGCTTATGTGCTGCCGCATGATAGATAATCTCAGGATGATATGTCTGAAATACATAGTGCAGCCTGTTGGTATTGCGCACAGAGCCAATCAGCGTCTCCACCCTTACATAAGGATACTTACGCTTCAGCTCCTGCTGTATATCGTATGCATTATTCTCGTAAATATCAAAAATGATAAGAAGCTTCGGGTCCTCTCTGGCTATCTGACGGCAAAGCTCACTACCTATGGAGCCACCGCCACCTGTAACCATAACCACCTTGCCCTGTAAAAATGAATGAATACCATCATTATCCACAACAACCGGATCCCTGCCAAGCAAATCCTCTATACTGACCGGACGCAGATTAGAAACCGAAACCCTGCCGTCCACCATCTGATATATTCCCGGAACCACAGACACATCACAGCCGGTATCCTTACAAATATTGAGTATATCCTTCCTGTCCTTACCCGATGTGGAAGGTACAGCATACACAATCTTTGTGATATCATACTTCTCAACCATCTCCGGAATGTCGTTTCGATTGCCGACAATAGGCACGCCGTCTATGAAGCGGCCGAGCTTCGCCGGATTGTCATCTATGATACAGCAGGCCTTTGTGTGCAGATGTGAGCTCATGATAAGCTCTCTGATAAGCATCCTGCCCGCATTTCCTGCTCCTATAATCATGACTCTCTCATCACCGTTTGCAAAGCCTCTCTGCTCAAGCATCTTCTGGCCTGTCCTGATAAATCTGTACGCAAACCGGCACGCTGTGCACAGTGCAAAGCTGAGCATCAGTCCGATAATCCAGAAGGCATACGGCATCTTAATCTCATACACCTCATGAATGATAACGCACAGAACCGTAAGCACCAGAAAGGCACCAATAATATGCATAAACTCATTGATGCTCGCAAAGCGCCATATACTGTGATACAGCCTGAAAATATAAAACACCACAAGTGAAATCACCATAAACAATGGCACAATGTGCAGATACCCCTCCAAAAATGAGAGCGGAATATGTGAATATGAAAACTCAAACCTGATCATCAAAGCGAAAAAGAATGAGATTGCAATAATACACATATCAACAAATGCAAGAACCAATGCCCTGAAAACCCATTGCTTGTCATTGCCCATGTATGAATCCGGCTTCTCCGGACCATCGCATTTTGTTTTGTCTTTTAGATTATTTGTATCTTTTTTCATGTCAAGTCTATTACTCATATAGAATTTTCTCCTTTTGTCCTACACTGCAAAAAGCAGCTTCTATATCCCTATGCAAATCAACTTCTCATAAACTGCATTTAAATTTACGCTTTATTATACCATACACACACTATTATAGTTCTTATTATTTTATTAAATATACCACATTTAGCGATTTTTGAAAACAAACAGCTTGCTTATGACATAGTTGAGCACAACCACAACCACCTGTGCTGCAAGCTTCACCCACATGCTTGGATAGTCCAAAAGCGTGATAAAAATAAAGATAATAGCCTCTTCAATAACCAGTGTGATAAATCTGCCACTGAAAAAAGCAAACATCTGTACTAAAAACGCCGTCTTTGTCGGCGTAGCAACCTTAAACACCCACTTCTTGTTGGTAACATATGAGAAAAGTACAGCAAACACCCATGCCAGCGCATTCGCAATCAGCTCATTGATTCCAAACAAAACATTAAAAATAGCATATGCGCCTATGCTGATCACAAAGGTCATATTGCCAAAAACCGCGTATAAAACAAGCTCCTTAAACTCCTCTTTCCTGTTTCGTATTATAATATTATCCATTTCTCCACCTATGTGACAGGCTATATAACTCTGTCGTAATTTATACGTGTAAGTTGATAGTAATGTTAATTTGCGATTTTTATATAATAACTGCATAGCCAAAATAAGTCAATATGTGATATGATATCTGCATGAAAAAGAAAACACAAAAATACAAGAGTATAAAACTAAACTACATATATAATGTGAGCTACCAGATACTCACACTGATCACACCGCTTATCACAGCGCCGTACCTCTCGAGGGTGCTTAAGGCAGACGGAATAGGTGCATACAGCTATACCTACTCACTGGTATCATACTTTATCATGTTTGCCGCACTGGGCACTGTAAACTACGGAAACAGGGAAATATCATACCTGCAGGAGGACAGAGCAAAACGCACAAAAACCTTCTGGGAGATAGAGCTTCTATCCGTCATCAGCGTGGTTGTGTGTCTGTGTGCATATATGGTATTCACACTTGCATTTCCACACTCACCGCTCAAAAAGCACCTGCTATTGATTGAAGCCGTGTACCTGATATCAGTTGCTTCTGATATCTCATGGCTGTTTCAGGGACTTGAGGAATTTGGCAAAATAGTCGGTCGAAACGTGATTTTTAAAATCATAAACATTGCTTTTATCTTCATCGCCGTGCGCTCAGAGAGTGATTTGCTCATATATGTGGCAGGAATATGTCTATTAGAGCTTTTTGCCAATATATCCATCTGGTTTTACCTGCCTCAATATGTTGACAGACCAAAGCTTAAGGAGCTTAAGCCATTCTCTCATCTAAGGCTACTCTCACACTATTTGTACCAACTATAGCGACAACCATATACACAGCGCTTGACAAAACCATGCTCAACAACATAACCGGCAGCATGACAGAAAACGGCTACTATGAGCAAGCCAACAAGATATCCAAAATGGTTCTCATGCTCGTAACCTCACTAGGTACTGTTATGCTTCCAAGAATAGGAAGAGCCTTCAGTGAAAATAAAAAAGACGAAGTAAAAGCCCTCCTTTATAAGAGCTTTCAATTCGTCTGGTTTATAGGTCTTGCCCTGTGCTTTGGCTGATAGGCATCGCACGCAATTTCTCGCCATGGTTTTTTGGTCCGGGATATGAAAAGGTGCCATATCTCATCATGATAATGGCTACACTGTTGCCGATTATAGGCTTAAGCAATGTAATCGGTATACAGTATCTGGTAACAACCAAGCGTGAAAGTCTGCTGACACGCTCAGTATGTATCGGAGCCGCAGCCAATTTTGTCATGAATATGATTCTCATACATCAGCTCTATTCATACGGTGCAGCCATAGCCTCTGTCATCTCGGAGGTAATAATAACTGCCGTACAGCTTTACTTCATACGAAATGAGCTTAGCATCCCCAAAAATATTTTCTCTATCGTGGAAATATCTCATATCAGCAGTCTGTATGCTTATAGTACTGCTGCTCATGGATGCAAGGCTGTCAGTCAGCTTCATGCACACTAATGATTATGAATTGTGACCGTATTAT
>ENA-OQDD01000134-OQDD01000134.1-human-gut-metagenome-genome-assembly--contig:-NODE-134-length-30602-cov-3.116784_pt1 | contig 30602 bp, 39 predicted proteins | sample MGYA00242507_ERZ504598 | MGnify/ENA primary metagenome ERZ504598 (study PRJEB26092, sample SAMD00036318) | human gut metagenome | host: Homo sapiens | study: EMG produced TPA metagenomics assembly of...
CTTGCATTGCCGTATTACATCCAGCCAGTATTGAAGTTTCACCTGTTTGTCTGGAGTCAAAGAAGAAAGATCCATAAGCCTGCTCCTTTAGATTAGATTTAGAGTTTTAGAGTCAACTCCCAAAACTCTAATCAATAGTTTACATGCAACAGCCAGAAATTTCGATACACCCTCTTATTGGACGCTTACGCTTCTTCCGCTGCTCCAGAATGTTTTTGTGGTGAATTGCTGCCTCCAGTTCCTGTCTGCTCTTTTTTCCATGTTGGCCTTCAGTTCCTCCAATGACATGGATTCATACTTTGGATTTTTTGCTCTGCTCATTTTCTTGTACTCCTTCTTTTTTCTGTAAACAAAAAGAACCGGCTTATTCATGAATGCCGATTCCTGGGTATAAAAAACTGAGGTCGTTGTCCTGTGATTAGGAAATGCTGACCTCAGCGTTTTTGAAATATTTAATTGTTGCTCCTTGGAATGAAAGTCTTTGTCACCATTGTCGTATAAATTTAAACTCACATCCCATATCAGGATTTCTTTAATTCTTCCATATACAGTTCAGCTATATATGCCGGACCAGTGCACCACAGCTTTGTCTTCTCATCATACAGTGCTTTTCCTGTCTTTGAACACAAAAAATCTGTCAATACCTCGTTTCTGTCCTTGCCTGTCTCTTCTGCGATTTCATCTGTCACCATAGTGATCAGAAGGTCGATTGTATAATTCATTTTTTCCTTTGGAATTGTTACTTCAGCATATCTTCTCACCTTTCACAAATTTCAGACACTCAATAGCTGCCTCAGTTTTAAAGCAGTATTGATCTTTCAATTTATTCGGCAGCAACTGTCTGATACAGAAATCGTCTGCTACTTTATCACCTGCAGTGAAAAGCACCCGCAAGATAAGCGGTAAGAGTAGCGTTTGTTGCATCATCCGCAATCTTTCCTGCAATGATATCATATTTTGCCATTTCACGTTCAACCTCAATAAACATTTTTTTCTTTCGGTGAGCGGCGATACAATGTAACCAGTCCACATCTGCATTTTCAAAAATATTGCGTTTCAAGATTTTCTGAAAGTTTGAATTCAAAAGTTGAAATATATCCAAACTTCTGCCCCTCTTCAATTGTTCCGGTTGCGATGGCTTTGGCTATTGAGGTTCTCAGAAAACTTTCTTCCTGTTCCTTTGATGTGGTTAAATAAAATCCCTGTCCAAAATCTTTTCTCTTTGCACATTTGGCAAGATCTGGCTCTTTTACTTCACAATAACTTCCATGATAGAGAACAAATCCATCTTTTAACTCAAGCACTAATCTCTATCCCCTTTCTTTGCAAAAATTCAGTAATATCTTCAAGCACAGCTTCATCGCCTTCACAATGAAAAATCCCATAGCATTTTTCTATATATCCAAGAACATCGGCTTCTTTAAACAAGTGGATAATCTGTTCAACAGGTAAATGCCACTCTTCTGAAGCAAGCCGGATTAGTCTTGTTTGCATAAAAGTAATCTCTGTTTTCTCACTCATTATGAATCCTCCTCATTTTCTTAGTCAGTAAAACCGGAATTGTTGATTACCAAGCATATTTCCAAATCGACTAATAAAAGTTACTGTTAGTCCGGTTTTATCAATCATTGCAAGTTTTACGATTGCGCCTGTACTGTTTGCTTTCCTCCGTCGACATTCAAATCTGTTGCCGTGGCACCTGGATCAGCGCAGTTCACCTCTTATGTCTTGGAGTCCTTTGCATACTTCCAAAAGAACCCAGTCCGCTTGAAACATTTACGATAATAGTTTTATTTTTTCTCTCATTGTCATACAATGCACCTACTTCCCCAGAATTTATTTTACCACGTATTCTTCTGTTCGTCTGTCACCTGCATCGTATCTGTCGATTTACCAGATAAAAATCTACCAATTCGGTCTCGTAATTGCCATCCGGATATACTTTTTCTAACACCAGTTCTTCGCAGGAATTACCATCTGCATCTGTCTTGGAACCATTATCGTACAGACAGTATCTCACATTTACCGTATTACCGTTCTTTGTTTCCTGCGTTTCGCTGACGACAGCATAGACTTCTCCCTTTGCATTCGCCGTGTAACTGAACGCCATATTTTGAAGTGTATTCTGCTCCTGAAGGTAATTATAAACTGCCAGCATTGCATTTTGAATTGTCAGACCATCATGCTGCCCTTCTGTCTCGTAATCTTCTATGGTATTTCCACTCTGAATATCCTCTGAATCTGTTGAATTCTCTGTATCCAAATCCGGTAATTCTGTAGTATCCTCTTCTTGATTATCTTCTTCATCTATTGTATCCGAAGACCACCACAGACCATCCATACTCTGCATAACAAATGGATTATTGGTTCTGTATCTCCGTTCACCACCATAATCTTCCTGCACAGTTATATACGTATATTTGCTGTCACAACCAGTCAACCGTTTCTGTTCCATCCATTCCGAACACTACACTCAGACCACTCATTCCAATAATCAAAAGTGCAAATATCGCAGCAGCTCCATAGACAATTATCAATGCCACTTTGTTTTTACCGAATTGTATGGATAATGCCTGGCAATTGTGTCTGTATAAACTCACGATCCCCCAGATCAAAAGAACCGCCAGACTGATTGTAATAACAGTAATCGATATTTCTGCGAAACGATATCTCACTTCATATCCCATATCACGTTTTATACCATACCACAATCCATAGAAGAAGGTACTATACGCAAGAACCAAAGTAATGATACTGATCCGTATCGGATGCTCTTTTTTATCCGGCACTGCCTTCTTCAGTGCCTCTGCCATCTGCGCTGCCGCTCTCTGCTCTATCCACATAGCAAGCTCTGCTTTTGACGGATATGTGCATTTAGTATCCGGAATCCCTGCGTAACACATCTGGCTCTCTTGAATCCCTGTCGCATCTCCTGCTGCCATTGCTGTAACCACTTTCAGGTAATAATACAACTTCAACTGTGCTGGATTGAATTTATCTATACGAATATCTGCCAGCTCCTGTGCAGCCCGTTCATAATTGTTAAGGAGTACACTCATCCGTGCCATAACCAAAAGCATCTGATTCGCTACAGCAGGGTAACGGTGATATTGCTTCTCATATAAATACCGTGCATACTCATGTCGTTCTTCCGGTGTTAACCGATAGGACTTCTTTCTATTCTGTGCCAGCATCGCAATTCGCAGACCATAAGCCAATTCCAAAATTGCAATCAGCTGGCAGATAAATGCACCAAATCCCCAGATATCCGTTGTATACCGCACATAGGTCACCAACACAATGCCTAGCATTGCCGGAATCACGATCAACCATTTTGTCCAACCTGATCTTCTCATAAAAATCTCCTGAATTGTTTTTCTGAATATAGTATATTACCGCACACACCAATCGACCATATACATATTGTGACGATGCTGTTACTTACCATAACAGTTGCTGTTTCTAAGGTCATCTATTTATAGCCTGAGAAATAACTGGTTTCCCATCTCTGTCCAACAATGGAGTCAGTCCACCTGAATACCCACATGCATGATATAAATAATTCACACCAGTTTCCTTATCCACCCATATCTCAGTAGTAGTTAATGCTCCCTGAGAATATATTTTTTCAAATCTCTCTTCTTTCGCCATTTTCAATTTCCTCCCATAATCAATTTTTCGGTTTTATAAAAAATGTTTCTCTGTTACTTTCTCGATTGTATCATGACATACAGTTCCATCTTCGGCAATCGTCGATTTTCTGATAAATCTCGAATGATGCTTTAATACTCCATAAGCATACCAGTCATGGTTGCAAAATACTTTGCAGAACTCTGCATAGCCATGTTCCTTACAGGTATCGAAATACAGACACCTGCTGATTTCATAAGTAAATCCACTATCATCATCCTGCAAAATTTCTGTCTCCCAACATACCTTTTTTTCGCCCTCCAGATCATCTACCAGAGACTGTCTCACAATCTTATAGCCATTCGGCAATAAATCGACATGCTTTTTTCTCTTTTTCCGTTACCATATTTTCTCCCAACTTGCACACTAAGTCATAATTTTCCAAACACTAAAACTTGAATTTCTATTTCTGCTGCCATGCCATTACATAGTCTTTTTCTCCAGTAGCTTCATCCAAACCGCTATACTGAATCTCAAATCCTTCTCTTTGATAAAAGGATATTGCCCGTGTATTTTTTGATATACATTTAAGATTAATTTGTTTCTTTTTCCCTTTACATAGTTTAGCAAAATTTTACCTATACCTTGAGATTGCATTTCGGCAGAAACAAAAATACCTTCAATGTATTCGTTACTTAACCCTATAAAACCCTGTATTTCCTGTTTATCCTCGTAAACATAGACAGTTGCCTGTAATAGAAGTTCTTTTACTAACTCAAAATTACTTTTCCAATATTGAGCAGAGATAAAATAATGTGTCTTTATATTTGTATCTAACCATATTTCTGCAACTTTATTTATATCCACTTTCCGTAATTCTCTAATCATAACGGTGATGCTCCTCAAACTCCGATTTTCTCAATTTTTTCAGTCGAGTAGACTAAGACCTCTCAATCTTAGCCCCTCACAGATCCGTACGTGCGGCTTTCCCGCATACGGCTCCTCATAGTAATATTCGCTTCAATATAAACAATAGTACGTTTTAGGTTTTGCTAACGGGTAATACTTGAGCATTTCCACAAATCCATTCCATGTGTATGCCCGTCTACAACCTCTCCGATTCATGGCTTTGAATAGAAACTGTTGTACTCTATGCCGGAATGTTGTTATCTTCCGAAAATTCCATGTAACACCATAATACCGATAGTGTCCAATTAGTTTTACGTTCAACTCTTTAATTATTTCTCGCATTGGTCGATTTCGATTATCGTAAATCCAGTTCTTGTATACTCTAACCTTTTGCTCAAACTTCTTCCTTGAAGTCTGTACCTTTGGCACGAAACCTCCCTTTCGAGTTTTGCTACAGTAGAAGGTAAATCCCAGAAAATCAAATGTTTCAGGCTTACATTCTCCTCTTGCTCTACGATTCTGCTCTGCAAATCTCCCAAATTCAATCAGTCTGCTTTTACTACTTTCCAGCTCCAGTCCAAACTTTTCCATTCGTTCCTTTAACTCTTTATAGTATCTTTCAGCTTCTGACTTATATTGAAATCCTGCAACAAAATCATCCGCAAAGTTGACGAGAAAACACTCTCCCTGCATTTCCCTTTGCACCACCAGCTTAAACCACAGCGTCAGCACATGATGCATGTATATATTTGCAAGCATCGGACTCATTGCTGAGCCTTGTGCCGAACCTTCCTCTGTTGGCTCGAATTTTCCTTGCTCCATTATTCCTGCTTTAAGGTATTTACGTATTAGCCACAATAAGTTCTTATCCTGTATATTCCATTCAAGGAACTTCATCATCCAATCATGGTCGATATGGTCAAAGAAACCTTTGATATCGGCATCTACGATATAGCTGATTTTCCATAGCTTATCCGTTGGTATACTTCTTTTATTGCTTCGTGACACCCCCTATTCGGTCTGAATCCATACATGCAGTTTAGGAATCTCGGTTCATAAATAGCTCCCAGTATTTTCTTCACTGCCATTTGTACAATCTTATCTTCATAGGAAGCAATCCCTAATGGTCGTTTCTTTCCATTTCCTTTAGGTATATATACCCTCAGTGACGGAAGTGGCTTAAAGGATTTGTTTTTCAACCTCTGTACCAGTTCCTTGATATTTCTATCAAGGTTCTTCCCATACTCATCCTTAGTTACCTTGTCAATTCCGACTGCTTTGTTCCCATCTAATTCCTTATGGCATTGCTTTAGCATATCTTCATTTATCAAGTGGTACACTGATGTAAATATAGGATGTTTTGATGTTGCTGATATCTCAGCTATTCTTACTAATTTCGTTTCCATTATTTCCTCCGTCCCTGAGTACGGATAATGTGTCCTCAGTAAGACCTTTACTATGCAATCCCCTTCCCTCCATCGGCATTGCCCGATTTCTACAGTACTATGGGATTGTCCGACCACCTACCATTCATTTGAAATACTCCGTTTTCAGTTGCAATTTCATACTCTTCTTCGAGAAATGGCAGGTTCTCCCCAGTTGATGTGTATTCACAATGTAAAACATGATTGGTTCTCTGACTCCGCAGTGCCACATAACACTCGCCATATCGCATTACATGATATTGTCTTCCGCACCAGTTAAGACGTCGACCGACTGAAGTTAACGTTTCGAAGCTCAATCACTATTCAACCCTGCTTTCTTGCTGTCTACGCTTGTCAGATGCCGTTACCGGCATCATCCCAAGACTCGCTATTATCTGGTTGGCTAAACCTTGGATAAACCGGAATCCCACCGGCTTGACTACACACCCTTAGCTGGGCGCACAACTGGAATTTATATAATTATTCCTCTAACTTTCCCCATTTTATAGGCTTTCCCGCCTGTCCATTAGTGAAATGATATGTAGTTTCCCTTATTTTTGCCCTTATGAGATAATTACAAGGGAAATAAGGGAATTTCTTTAATCATTGCCTACCACTTTATCAAGAAGCCTAACCGATTTTCGTTTAGCATCTCTTGTGGAGTGAGCATAGACATTCATTGTGGTACTGACATCTGAGTGTCCTAACAATTCCTGCACATCTTTTGGGGCTGCTCCATTTGCTAAAAGGTTGCTTGTATAGGTGTGACGTAACTGGTGGAAATGAAAGCCTTCAAATCCCTCTAATGTTTTTGCCACCTTTCTGCAAACAGTTCCCAAAGTAGTTGGAAGTTCCAGACAACCATCCGGTCTTAAACAGACGAAAGAAATTTCTTTATAATCTGCCGGGACTTCCTCTGTTCTGTCTAAGCAATAATATTCGTAGTACACTCTGTTTTTCTCTTTGACCTCTTTGTAGTAGTTCGTGTGATAAAGTTCTCCGTACTGCATTCGATTTTTTAACTGCTCTTTCCGGGCATTACGGAAAATCTCTACCAGCGTATCTCCAAAATCAACAATCCTCACTTTTTTCCGCTTGGTTGGTCCGATGATATATTTGCGCTTTGAGCCATCATATCGGATGCTGCGTCTTATGGTAAGGCATTGTTCTTCCAGATTTACGTCCTGCCATGCCAAACCGCAGGCTTCTCCAATACGAAGCCCGGCATAATAGGCTATCTGGATTGGAAGTATTGCGGCTGGGTTCTTTTTTTGAAGATACGCAAGCAGTCTTTCATAATCTTCTCGTGAAATTGGTTGGATATTTCCGTCCATGTCCTCATCCGAAAACAAATCAACTTCGTCCGTCTGATACCGCAGTTTAATATACTGCATGGGATTGAACGTAATATACTGCTTTGGAAATACTGCAAAACGGAAGGACTGCTGCATGACTGCGGAAAAAGAATGGATGTAATCTTTGCTATACCCCTTTCTCTCTTTTCCATCGGGATGAACTCCCCCGAAGGAAAGCAAATCGAAGAAGGATTGCAAATGTTCAGAGGTTACATTTTTCAGTTTCCGTTCTGCCAATGGGTGTTTCTTAATATTTCGGATTGTTCCGAGGTAATTCTCCACCGTACCATTGCTGAGCGTACCTGTTTTTAATTCCTCCTCTGCCCACACATCCAGAAGTTGTCCGACTGTGAGATTTTCCGCTTTGGCAACAAATTTCTTTTTCTCATAATCATCCATTGCCTGACGGAGCAGCTTTTCAGTTTCACTTTTGCTTTCTGTTCCAACGCATTCTTTCTGAACAAGATTGCCGCTTGCGTCCTCTACATAGAAGCGGTAGTACCATTTCTTTCCTTTTTTCTTACAGATCCTTTTGCCATAATCGTATGTCTCCTTTCGATATTAGACAATCGGAACTGATGAAATGCTTCGTGCGTGTAAGTATATCATAACTCCGGTTGTCTTACTATACCGATTCGGAATCTTCGTATAAGACTTCTGATAAAAGATTTGCAAGCCTTTGTTCTGCTGTTTTTTGTTTCTTGGAATAGAGCCTTACAATGTCTGCCATCTCATTAAAAGCATTGATGGTAGGAGTGATTTCCCTTAAGAACATAATCTCATTATATTCATCATTCGATTCAAACCCTATTGTTTTGGCAATATCCGTCTGACCAGCATTTCCCTTGAAGTTTTTGCAGGCGAACTGGAAGGAATCCAAAAACAGACCATATTGTTTTAACATCAGCAGTAATAAATCTTTTGAAAAAGCATCTTCTTCTTTGGTAAGGGCAAGCGGTAACTGTTCCAGAATATCTCCCATCGCATCACGAATCTGTAATTCTCTCTTATCCGTAATGTCGGTTTCATATTCATCTGTTTCCCCTTTGAGCCATTCCACAGATACATGGAGTGCTTCCGAAAGACCTTCCAGCACCATTTTTTTCGTATTGTCAATCGAACCATTCTCATAACGCAGGATTGTAGAAGCGGTAACACCCATCTTTTCTGCGACATAAGGCTGTGTCAGATTCAATTCCAGACGGCGCTGTTTTATTCTGCTGCCTATCAGCTTGCGTAGTTCTTTATCTTTCATGCTGACTGCCTCCTTTTTCGGTATGTATGAATTATAGCATTGTTTTTCTGAAATTGCAATATGCAATATAAAAATTATTTTTAATATTTCGTAACGCTTGACAAAAAGATTTGGAAAGGATATACTTACATCACAAGAATTGCATAATGCAATTTATAAGGAGGTGATTATATGACGCAAAGAAAAATTGCATTATCCATCGAAGAAGCTGCTGACTATACGGGAATCGGCAGAAACACCTTAAGACAGCTTGTAGAATGGAAGAAACTTCCAGTATTAAAGGTTGGTCGCAAAGTCCTGATTAAAACCGATATTCTGGAAATGTTTATGGAAGCGAATGAAGGTCGTGATTTGAGGGATAGAGGAAATGTAAAAGCCGTAACAAGAACTGCGGCAAATTAAAAAGGCGGCTTCCAAAGAAACCGCCAAAGGTTCTATCAGACCGAAGCCATGATATACCTACACGCAAGAAGATTATACCATGTGCTTCTTCTGATACGCAACCGAGAACTTATGTTTGCAAAAGAAAGGGGAATGTAATCATGGCAAAATCAACAAAAAGTTATGAAGAACGAATGCTTGAAATGGAAAAGAAGGAACAGGAAAGCCTTGAAAAGGCGAAAAGATATGCAACACAGAAGAAAGAACTTCTGAAACGAAAGAAAGCCGAAGAAAGTAAAAAACGAACCCATAGGCTCTGTCAGATTGGCGGTGCAGTGGAATCCGTTCTTGGTGCACCTATTGAGGAGGAAGACATCCCAAAGCTGATTGGTTTTCTGAAAAGGCAGGAAGCCAATGGGAAGTTTTTCTCAAAGGCAATGCAGAAAGAAGCCAATACCGATATGGAGGAAGTGTAATGGCGGAGGGGATGAGTTTTTCATTCCCTTCATTGCTTTTTCATGAAGGGCGCACTTATGGACAACCAGAGGTCGTCCCAATAAGTTTGCCACAAGTGGCAACCGGTCTGCGCTCACGCTTGCCGGGCTCGTTCCGTCGGCGGGGCTTTCAGCCAGACCTGCTCATGCCGCAGGAGGCACTCTTCGCCAGAGGGGCGCATTCCATGCAGACTGCTATGCGCAGGGCACTCTTACGCAGAGGGCGTTCCGGCAATGCTGCTTTTTCTAAAATTGAAAGCAATGTTGCCGGAAATCTATGCCGGATGTGCAGAAAGGAGGAATCCAGACATGGCGATTTTTCATTACACAATCAAAATAGTCGGACGAAGTAAAGGGAAATCTGTTATCTCCGCTTCCGCATATCTCAATGGGGATGTGATGAAAAACGAAGAAACCGGGAGTATCAGTTATTACACTTCTAAAAAAGAAGTGGTCTACACCAGTCTGATGATGTGCGAAAACGCACCTTCTGAATGGCAGATAGTACCAGAGGAAAATATAAAACGCTTTCAAAAGTCTGTCCGATACAAAAGGTCAGAAGATAAAGAAGCTGCTATAAAAAAATTTAAAATCACATTTCAAAAACAGAGGTTATGGAATGAGGTATTGAAGATTGAAAAAAGTGCGGATGCCCAACTTGGCAGGTCATTTGAATTTGCCCTTCCAAAAGAATGGAGCAGACAAGAACAGATTCAATATACAGCCGACTATATCCAAAAAACATTTGTGGATAAAGGAATGTGCGCTGATTGGAGTATCCACGACAAAGGGGATGGCAATCCTCATGTCCATCTGCTTCTGACTATGCGCCCTTTTAACCCGGATCATTCTTGGGGAAAGAAAGAAGTCAAGGATTGGGATTTTGTCAGAGATAAAAACGGAAATATCGTGATTGATGAATCCCATCCGAACTGGTGGCAGGATAAGAAAAACCCTGACCGTCATGGAATCCGTATCCCTGTATTAGACGAAAACGGAATTCAGAAGATTGGTGCAAGAAACCGCCTGCAATGGAAACGGGTGCTGACCGATGCTACTGGATGGAACAATCCAAAAAATTGTGAACTATGGCGGAGTGAGTGGGCAAAGGTGTGTAATGAACATCTTCCTTTGTATAATCAGGTCGATCACCGTTCTTATGAAAAACAGGGAAAACTCCAGATTCCTACCATCCATGAAGGTGCTGACGCAAGAAAGATTGAACAAAAGTTTCTTGCCGGGCAGGAAATAAAAGGTTCGTGGAAAGTAGCGGAAAATCAAATCATAAAACAACAAAACACGTTATTGCAAAAGATACTGGACACCTTTGGGAAAGTATCAGGTGCATTATCATTATGGAAGGAGCGATTAAATGACATTAGAAGAAAGCCGGGAAATTATACCTTAATGGAATCCATGATTGGGCAAATCGAAGAACAGCAGACCTTAATGGCAGAAATGATTCTGGAAATGCAGAACCGGGACACCCAACTCTCTCTTATGCAGGAACAGAATCAGAAATTGCAAAAATTAAACAGCGAGTTATCCGAGCTGCTCAACATTTTGCCAAATACCGAGGAACTGCTTTCCAAGATGGAAGAACAGAAAACGAAGATAGAACTTTTGGAAAACGAAAATCAGCAATGGCAGAAATTGGCACAGAAGCTGAACAGCGAAAACAGTTTATTACTGAAACAGAACACCGAATTGCTGAACTGGAACAGCAGATAGAGAAAGGACGTGATATAGATGAACGAATCCAGAGAATTAAAGAACGCCGAACAGTTGGAAGAGCTTCTGCTCCTGACCGAGGAGATACAAGAAGAACTGGAACAGAAAGACCAGCTTATCGTGGAACTGAAGACGCAGCTCAACGAATCTCTGATCTTGAACGAGAAATTAAACAAAGAGAACAGAGCCGGGAATATTCAAGCATTAAAGAACGACTTGAAGCTGGCAGACAGAGCATTGCGGAACGAGAAAGAGAAGCTGCGAAGCGCAAACGTCATGATCGGGGAATATCAAAATAAAATACGCTGTTTAACACAACAACGGGATTATGCCCGGACACATCAGAAAATCGTAGAGATACCGGTAGAAAAGCCGGTACTCTATGAAAAATGTGAATCCTGTGACCGGACAGCCTATCAGAATGAAAAAGCGAAATACGGAACACAAAAAGAGCGACTTGCCGGACAGTATAAAGCAAAAACGGTAATGTTCCAAACAACCTTGTTCCTTCTTGCATGGTATTCGCTGACAACCACTCTTTTTCAGGCAGTACAGTCAGATGTGTTCCTTTCCGATTGCAAATCATTCTTCCATGATGCAGCATCATTCATACAAACTTTTATCGGTTGGACGATTGATGCCGGGCAATCTGTGGCACAAATCAGCACAAAAATTCCAAATGAGATTATAGCCGGAATCATATATTGGTTATTGCTGATATTGGTTGTTGGAATATGTGTGGCAGGGACAGGGATACTGGCAATACTGATAGAAATAAAGGTTATAGAATTATATAAGAAAAACTGTTGGGATGTTATTACCCTACTGATGATACTGACAAGTGCGGCTGTCATCATTTATTTGGAGAAGTAATTAAAAAAGCATTATCAATAAATCTGTTGTTCTTTTGGTTAATTTTACAAGGAATATATCTTACAATTCGACGCTATATAAGTCAAGATACTGATTGATAGATACAAAATATTTGATAAAATATAAATAGAAATACAGCAGATCAAAGGAGGTAAAACTTATGAGAGCAAAGAAAGTGATTGTAGGGGGTAGCTATTAGTGCAATGTTAATTTCTTCATCAATTCCAGTAATGGCATTTTCTGTTACAAACGGGAATAAGACATTTGATAAAAAGTGGGAATTGAGCACTACATCTGATGGCGGAAAAGGTGTTTTGACTTATGGTTATAATACTCTTGCTATTAATGAAGATTATGCACACGCATATCATTCAACTAAAGATCATTACGCATATGTCAAGAATGGAAATGGTTCTTTTTCGGGTTCAAATGTTGGTAAAGGTAATTGGTCTAAAATTGAGGTTGCTCATAAAGGAAATAGTATTACCTACGGTAATAGCTACTAAACAAAGGTTCGGGATAATGGCTGAGTGGTTGGAATTCCAACCACTCTTTTTTGTGGAGTGTATATAAATGAAGAAAAAAATAAAATATATAGGAATTGTTTTGGTTATTTTGTTCTGTTGCTATAATTTATTTTGGTACTTCGGGAGTTATAAACCATATAACGAATTTCAGAAAGACTTCCCTGAAATAGAAGAATCTGGAGTAAAAATTTACACAGATAAAGATGGATTCCAGTATAGTGTGTCTGTCCCTGATTATTTGCTTTGGAATGGAAATCTTGCGATAGCTGAGTCAGATGTTCGATATGCACTAATTATTTGGATAAAACCATTTCACCAAGGAATAAGTCAAGGCGTGCTATTTAATGACTATAAGGATTTGAATACTCAAATTATGTTGTCAAGTAGCAAAAAAGCTGAAGATCAAGAAGATCAATGGATTGTTGATGAAAATAGCACAATATTGACTACGATATTTGAAAAAGCAAATAAAGTATGGAATCTGGGGTTGAAATAAATGAAAGCAATTAAAAACTTATGTTTGTTTTGTTTCCTGATTTTTGGAATACTTATGCAATCTGAAATATTTCAAGATCAGCTTTGGAACTTTTCTACAGCATATTTTACGTCATCACGCTATGAAGTTGCTAGTGAAGATATGTCGCAGTTTCTGAAAGATGTATCAGAAACTGCAACGGAGAATGATGTACATATTTTTTCTCAGTACAATGAAATCAATAATAAATACCTTTCAACACTTCATATTTATGGCGATGATAAAGTAATCAGACAAACATTAAAAAATACTGCAAACATAGAAGAATCAGAATATACCGCTTTAGTTTCCGGAATTACGAAAGTAAAATTTCATAATCTCTCAGAATTGCAAAGTACCTCTGTGGGTTATGAAAACTTTATCTCATACATAGGAAATGAGGACAATATTATCTCTGCATATCAGAAATTATCAGAAAAATATAGCTTAACTTATCCAGAATATTGGAATTCTACGGAAAAGGACATGATTTTTATTATATGGGGTATGATTATTGCATTGATGATTGTTCTAAATGTAATTGAAGTGGTTAGGCGAAAAAAAGAGGTTGTTGTACGAGTTTCCTTAGGAGAAAGTGCTGGTTTCATAGCATTTAAGGCTGCTTTATTCGATGTAACTTTTGACATTGCATTATTTATTGTTGCAAAAATATTGCTGTCAAATTATATATCGGGAGCATATGAGAATAGACTCGTCACAATTTTATATTCCATTGGAATTATTCTTTCCACTATTCCATATTGTTCTTTTTGCTTTTTTGATATTAGAAAGGCATTCGCAAATGCAACACACAAAAGAGGAGTGGATTTTTTAATTTATTCGTTAAAATTTATAGCAGGGGTAGCCGCTGTTTTTACAATTATCACTAATATTAGTAGTATTCATAATAACCTATTTACAAATGAACATTTGTTAGAAGAATATTATGATGCAAATTATTTTACCGTAAAGACTACTGATTTAATGCTGAAAAAGAAGAAGCTTTTGGAATAAACTATACAAGAATGAATATAACACATTAAAGCCTGTAATATGCTTGAATATTTTAAATGATAAAATGATGTGATATATGTAAATAATCATGCAAAAGATATGTTACAAGGTTTTACGAAGCAGATAAATGCAGTAGAGAATGAATCTTCTGATTTGATTATTTTCATTCCAAAGAATAGATATTTTGCTAAAAACAAGCAATTAGCCTATGACTCCTTGAGCCATGTTTTAAATCATGATAATTTACAACAATTAAATATTCAGTACATAGAGTATAGCGAAACAGAATACTTTTCCTATTTAGATACAAGTAGAATAAATGGTATCGAAAAAAGCAAAAATCCGATAATTATTTATCAGGCAAACAAAGATTTAGCAGTCAATGGTGGGTATCTTGAAAGCTATAAAGCAGGAGCAGTTTTATTTCAATGTGATGAAAAACAGCTAAGAAATATCAGCAAAAAGTATGAAGATATGCTTGGAAATTATCAGCTAGTAATTACAAACGTACATGAACAGTATTTATATAATCACACATTTTTAATAAAACTCGTGGGATTTTTAAGTTCTCTTTGTACGATTGTATTGCTTTTAAATATTATGATTATTGTTACCGTAAGTAGACTAGAGTTCCGAGAAAATGCAATGAAAATTTCCTTGATGAAAATCTTTGGATATAGTTTATTTGAACGGCACAAAACACTTCTTAAAATGATTGTAGTGGAAAATTTTGTGATATTAGTAGGTATGCTTATCTATTCTTTATTATCGGTACAGACTGAAGTAGGAATTAGCATTCTTGTTAGTTCATTTATGGCACTAATAGAATTTACAATTATTTTCTTTAATATCACAATTGTTGAAAAAACAAACATACCGAAATCATTAAAAGGAGGTTGCTTATGATAATAATTGAAAATCTATGCAAAGCATATAATGATAAAATTTTGTTCAAAAATTTTCATTTGGAAATTCCAGATAGCAGTTTTTTGGTAATTAGTGGCGAAAGTGGATGCGGAAAAAGTACTTTACTTAATATGATTGGAGGTATTGAAACTCCTGACAAAGGTTCTATTATTGTGAATGGTTTTGATGTGGCAAAAAAAGGAAAAAAGCAGAAATATTTCAAAGAAGTTGTTGGATTTTTATTTCAAAATTTTGCCCTTTTGGAAAACAAAACAGTAAAAGAAAATCTAGAAATAATAAAAAATCAGGTAGAACGGATATTTCAATAAATGAAGCTCTTGAAAAAGTTGGTTTACAGAAAGTAATTAACAAAAAAGTCTATCAATTATCTGGTGGCGAACAGCAGAGAGTTGCGTTAGCTCGTTTAATGCTAAAGAAATGTTCGATTGTATTAGCAGACGAACCAACTGGTTCCTTAGACAAAAAAAATAGTGAGATTGTTATGAATATATTGCATGAGTTAAGTGAACAGGGAAAAACAGTTATTGTTGTAACTCATAGTGAAGAAATTGTAGCACAAGAAAAGCATGTTCTATATTTATAATTACCCATAATAGAAGAATATGTTCTTTCGGGAGACACCTCCTCTAAGAACATATTCTTTTGGTTAAAATTGATTATAAAGATACTTTTATTTCAGTATATTCGCTATATTGATGGGATATATATTTGCATATTATTTATATGGATAAGGATTATAACTCTAGTGAGTCTTCTGCATCTACCCACATCTGTAAATTACCCTCAAGATATAATCCTTGCATATTCCAAAGGCTCATCCACAGCCAATGAAGTAAGCGCACATTCTGATCCGTATGTGGTTTTTAGATTTTTTGTAAACGGTAGAACCTGAGTACCTTTTATTCACTTCAAGTTATGCCATAATCATACTCAACAAAATAACATAGTCAAAAAAGTTTAGTACTTAACTTTTTTAACTGACTATGATTCAGAGGAGGAATCTTATGGCTACGCAAACCAGCCTTGTAGCTCAGCAGGTGAGGATCAGACAATGGCAGAACAGATCCGGAATTGTCAGAACCGTCCCAAAGGATGGATGTTGAAACCTGGTGTACCCAAAATAATCTTACAAAAGCCAACTATTATTACCGTCTCCGGCGTGTCAGGCAGATATGCTGGATCAGGTGCAGGACACAGAAACCACTGCTTTTGTGGAACTGCCCGCACCTGCACCAGATCCAAAGAAAACAGATACTCCAAAAGAATCCGGTACATGCATTTCGGCAGGAACTCTGCCAATGATCCGTATTAAAAATACCAGGGGACTGTCAGCTGAGATATTTTCCGGTACTTCACCGGAAATGCTCTGCCATTTCATAAAGGCTTTTACCCATGCTGAATGATGCAGATGCTTCCGGGTTTAAAAAGGTGTATCTGGCGATGGGATTTACGGATCTCCGTCGTGGGATCGATGGACTGGCAACGATCGTACGCTTTCAGTTTAAGCTTGATCCTTACGACAAAAATACACTGTTTCTTTTCTGTGGAAGAAGATGTGACCGGATCAAAGCACTGCTCTGGGAAGGTGATGGTTTTCTCCTTATGTACAAGAGACTCGATAATGGTGCATTCCGGTGGCCCCGCTCGGCAGATGAGGCAATGGCGATCACAGACGACCAGTACCGTATGCTGATGCAGGGACTGGAGATCGTTGCACGCCATCCGATCTCTGAGCTGAAAGAGACACCCCGCATTATGTAGCCTGTGCAAAATGCCGAAAATAAAAAAGTACCAAAACTGTAAAAATGATGTGTATCAACCGGATGAAAAAGGTTATCCACAAACATTCTTTTCTCATTCCATTTGTTATCGTGTGAATAGAAAAACTGTTGTGGATAATACATCTGAAAAGCTGTAAAACAACGGCTTTCCAGATGTATTATCCACCGTCATTATGACGAAAGCCCATATCTGAAGGATTGGCGGAAATACAAAAATTCTGTTATAATCGGAATCAGTATAAAGACAGGAGTTCCGGTTATGACGATCAAGTACACAAAAGAACAACTGAATAAGTTTGATAAGGATCTGCTGATAGAGCTTTTTCTTGGGATGCAGGGACAGATGGAAGAATTGTCCAGGCAAACGCAGGCCTTAAATGACAGGATGCAGCTGATGATGGAACAGATGGTCCTTTTCCAGAAGAACCGTTTTGGCAGATCCAGCGAAAAAATGGCGGATTCTGAACAGATACGTTTCATGGAAGTAGACGGGACTATCGTATTCTTTAATGAAGCAGAGGCAGTCTGCGACCTGGATGCACCGGAACCTGATGACCTGGAATTGAAAGCACCCAAAAAGAAAAAACAGCCAGGGAAAAAAGCGGCTGATATAGCAGGGCTGACAGTAAAACGTATTGATCACTATCTGAAAGAGGAAGAACTGACGGCTGAGTTTGGTGAAAACGGATGGAAACAGCTTCCGGATGCCATTTCCCGATGTTATCAGTTCATTCCGGCCAGTGTCGTGATAGAGGAACATCATATCGGCGTTTATTCCAGTAAACTGGATGAACACATGATAAAGGCACCCCATCCCAGAAATCTGCTTCATGGAAGCCTTGTATCCCCGTCCTTGCTGCGGCAGTCATAAATGGTAAGTATGTAAATGCGGTACCTCTCTACCGTCTTGAAAAAGAATTCGAAAGGTACGGGCTTGCCATTACCAGACAGAACATGGCGAACTGGATGATCCGTCTTGGGGAAGAATATCTGGGAACCATGTATGATTATCTGCATAAGCTTCTGTATGATTATCATGTGATACAGGCAGATGAGACTCCTGTACTTGTAAATAAGGACGGGCGTCCTGCCGGCAGCCAGAGTTACATGTGGGTGTACCGGTCCGGCTTTATGTACCGGGATCGTCAGATCATCCTTTATGAATACCAGAAAACGCGTAATGCATCCCATCCCCGGGAATTCCTGAGGGATTACACCGGGATCTGTGTTACGGATGGGTACCAGGTATATCATACATTGGAAAAGGAGCGTGAAAATCTGAAGATTGCAGGCTGCTGGGTTCACTGCAGGCGCAGGTTTAACGATGCACTGGAAGTGATACCCAAAGCACACCGAAAGGAATCAATCCTGCATCTGATCATGAAACAGATACAGGCCATTTACCGGGAAGAGGGAAAACTGTCTGATTTTTCTACGGAAGACAGGCTCATGCAGCGTCAGCTTGTGGTAAAACCACTGGTGGATGCTTTCTTTGCGTACCTGAAACAGAATGAACCTAAGATTCCAAAGAACGGTAAAATACGGGAAGCATTTACATATGCACTGAACCAGGAAAGCTACCTGAAAGTTTTTCTGGAAGATGGGGATGTTCCAATAGACAACAATGCCAGCGAACGTGCGATCCGTGGATTCTGTATAGGGAAGAAAAACTGGGAGATGATCGATACGGTCAATGGAGCCAATAGTTCAGCGATCATCTACAGTATCGCAGAAACTGCAAAGGCGAATAACCTGAAACCTTTCGATTATTTCGAATATCTGCTTACGGAGATTCCTAAACATGTAGATGACAAAAACACAGATTTTCTTGCAGAACTTCTGCCATGGTCAGATATGTTGCCCGAAAACATTAGAAAGCCGCAAAAAGCCAACGGAAAATAAACAGACCTCAAAAGCGGTCTGCTATTTGTCAAGGTACTCGTATTCTACCGTTTACGCATATTCCGCAAGAACTGCGCATCCGTTCCAGAGGAACGGAGCGCCATTCCGCTTCAAACTGAGCAAAGCTCAGCAGGTTGATTAATTACTATTGGTTATTCTGCGATCCCTGCCAGGAAATTCAAGGCGATATGCCTTAGATGTCATTCGACTTAAGCAGGCATCTGCGTAGGTGGAATCCCCAAAAAGCTGATACCATCCGGATACTGGAATCTGTGAGATAATAATAGTTGCCTTGCGGCAGTCTCTGGACTCGATGATTTCAAATAAATCGCGGCATTTCTCGATGTCCAGATCCATTAAGCCGAAATCATCTATCACCATGAGATCATAAGCTGCCATTTCATTCGAATACTCAAAGTAAGTACTTCCTGCCTGGCATGATCTGATTCCTTTAAGAGTGTGTTCGCACGTATGTATTTAACAGTACGGTTCTGATGCATTGCTGTGATACATAAGGCGCAGGCGATGTGCGTTTTCCCAGCACCGGCCCCTCCGGTCATCAGCAGGTTATTCGGCTCATCGATCCAATCACACTTGGCCAGAAGTTCTATGACGTGTGTATTCAGCTGACGTTCTGGATCATAGATTGAGCTGTCAAGATCAGCTGCAGGATATTTCAGGGTCGCTTTCTTCATGAGACGTTTAAACTTTTTACTCTCACGCTGATCCCACTCCTGATTTACAATAGCAGCAAAGCGGACTTCAAATGGTTCGAGACCTGTGTTTGGTTCCAGCAGCTGCTTTTCAAATGCTTCAGCCATACCGGACATGCGAAGTTTATACAGCCGATCCATGAGTATGTTCTGTTCCTTTGTGAGTTTATCGTTATAAAGATAGTCTTTTAATCTGTATGCCATAGTACGTCACCCTTACTTATAGTAGTCCTTTCCTCTGATATTTTCATGATTGGGCAGTGTTCCTGGTGAATGCTCGGGGAGTTCCTTCACATCCATCTTTTTCAGCATCTGCTTGAAGGTAAAATACTTACAGGAATTGATCTCTATACATTTACGGGCAACTTCTTCAGCAGCACCTTTCGGGATTGTTTTTACTTTATGCAGGATACCTGCACAGGCATTATAGGACTGCTCTTCATGTTTTGATGATTTAAGGAGTCTGTCAATCAGTTCTGACATCGCAGGACCAATGGCAGAAGCCCAGCGGCGGTAATAATTACCATCCTTTGAATTGACTTCTTTGTAATAAAGGTGTTCTGGCGGCATATGTTCATCTACCGTGATATACAGCGGAAACTCTCTATAAGACCGCTTATGTGTACAGATCAGCCGATTATACTGATCACAGATCCTGATCTCTGAAGCGGTTGCCTTCAGGATTGCAGGCTTGCCACAGTAAGAGTACAATACGGAGTAGTAGTGGCCGTCATACTCGATGTGGTAGTTGTTGGGAACTTTTAGGACCGCTTTATAGTCGCAAGCCGTGTAACATCCGCCTGGCAGTGGTTTCATACATGGTTTGTCATACTTTTCGAAAGCATCCTGTCTTGAGAAGTCCTTGCCTTGAAAAGATCGTTTATTGAGGACTGCTACTATTTTTTTGATTTCAGCATTCAGGTCTTCAAATGATACATATATCTTTTCTTTCAGTTTCTCAACCAGGTGTATTTCAAGATAACGTACATGATTTTCAACTGTAGGCTTGCCTTTCGGCTTTCTAGCGGGTGGTGGAAGAACTATAGTTTCATAGAAATCTTCCAGATCTGCAAATGTAGACTGCAGGATAAGTTCATCCTTTGTGTGCTTGGTTACAGCAGTTCGCAGGTTATCGGGCACAAAGTATTTCGTAACAGCACCATAAAATGAAACAGCATGGGCACAGCCTTCTATAAAACATGGGAGCTTCTCATTTGGAAAAGCTTCTGCATAGATCAGACTGCTGACTCCAAGAGTGGTCGCAAAGATATGGACTTTTTTGATCTCGCCCGTTTCGGTATCTGTTAACAGTTCCGGCTGATCACCGACCCAGTCGATATACATCTTTTCACCCGGGATTCGGTTTACGGCCATTGATACCTTCTGGCCACCATAGTTTTCTGCTATGAATCGGTTGAAGTATTCGTAAAACTGTGACTTCTCATAACCATCAGGATTCTTTTCTTTATAATCCAGCCAACAGAACGAAATGTTCATGCGGCTCCCTGGTGCATGGATTCTGTCATAGTAATACTGGAAATCTGGAAGTGGGACATCTTTCCTCTGTAGATTTTTCTGCGGATAGAAAAGGTTCTCAACTTCCTTAGGTGCCATCATTCGGAGTTCCTCGATTGGGATTCCGTTGGCATGGTATCGGCTCATGATCAGATTTAATGTACCTGAGCCAATCTTGTAACGGTCCATAACGGACCTGGTCTGGCATCCATTCAAACGCATCTGGATGGAGCCGATAATCGTGTTGTAGTCTTGCATAGTTATGCCTCCTTTCGCAATCATTTGATGACTACGAAAGAACTATAACACGTTGAAAACTTATTGATCAGCTGAAGCGGAAACGCGTTCAGTTACATCCGGAAAGACTGATCAGCTCTTAGCGGAATGCGTGGCCAGATGAGCCGGAATTTGCAATCTGTCCAAAATCTTCAAGGAAACTTATGGAACAACGGTCAATAATTATCTGATCTCAAAACGGATCACCAGATCCAAGCAGCTGCTTCGCTTCACAGATATGACTGTGGATGAAGTTGGTGTTGCGGTCGGTATGGGAGATGCAAACTATTTTAGTCGGATGTTCCGCAAGGTAGAAGGAATCAGTCCAAGAGAATATCGGAAACAGTGGTGAACACAGGGGAGAACACCCTGTGTTTTCCTAAAAAGCGTATAGTTTGAAACGAAAATAAAGGAAGAGGTGCAACGATGGATACAAGACAGGCGAAGCCAATAATACTGACAATTCCAGCCTTTGAAGACTTCAGAGGATATCTTGCAGTGCCATACGACCAGTCTATAAACTTCTCTGTTCGACAGATCAACCAAGGATTCAGCAAGAAAGCAGGAACACTGCGTGGGCTGCATTTTCAGGATGGGGAGTACGCCCAGGCGAAGCTGGTGTCCTGCCTGCATGGTTCAATCTTCAATGTGGCTGTGGATTTAAGAAAAGGTGAAACTTTCGGTCACGCATATAGTGCGGTGCTGTCTTTTGAAAATCGGAAGCAGATGTATATACCGCGTGGCTTTGCTCATGGCTATCTGACGCTGGAAGATGACACCCTGATGCAGTGGTGTGTGGCTGATGGCCCGTCATGCGGACCCTGCGAATGTGCCGGACAGCCGGAGGAGTTCCTGGACCAGTTCAACACCTTCTCCATCTACCAGATCCTGCCCCAGCTGATCGAACTGTGGGGTCTGAATGTGCAGACGGAGGTGGAATCCAGAAAAAACCTCGAAAAAGTGAGCGGGAAATGACCACCCCGCTCTTTCTGCTGCGCTGTGTACAGCTCGGTATCAGCATTGCCGACCTCGACCTGCTGACCATCGGTTGGTCAATGATATGTTCACGGAGCGGCAGAATGACGGCTATTCGTACAAAGAGCTGGCAAGTCAGTCGGACTTCGATCGATTCTAAAGGTTCGACTTATTTTACTTGACTTTGCAGACTATCTGATTTATTATACTCGTAAAGAAGTAACTTACGAGTTACTAACTCACGAGTATAATTATTGGAGGTGAGCAGATGAGTCAATTCTATTGCCGTGAGGATGAGCTGCGGAAACTGAATAAACGGTATGCAGGTGATAAGTTTGAGTGCATTGTCATCTACGGCAGACGACGTGTTGGTAAAACGGCACTGATCAACGAGTTCTGCAAAGATAAGCCTACCATTTTCTTTTCTGCATTGAACACGACAGGAAAGGAAAATCTGGAAGCTCTCTCAAAGTCGATTATGAGTTTTGAGCGGCCGGATATGGAGTCTGCACCGGAGTTCAGGTCCTATGATGCAGCTTTGGATGAGCTGACAGCACTTTCAAAGGAAAAGAGGATTGTCTTTGTCATTGATGAGTATCCTTATCTTGCAAAAGCAAAACCAGCTATTTCAGCGATGCTGCAGCACATCATCGACCACAAATGGACAGAGTCCAAGATGTACCTGATTCTTTGCGGCTCCTCTATGAGCTTCATGGAGAGTCAGGTGCTTGGGAAGGAAAGTCCGTTGTATGGCAGACGTACTGGCCAGTTTAAGATTGAGCCGCTAGACTATAAAGAAACCGCTGTGTTCCACCAAATCTGTCTGCAGAAGACAATTCCCTGATTTATGGGATCACGGGAGGAGTTCCCCACTATATCAATAAGTTGGATGTGCGAGATAGTGTGGATGAAGCTCTGTTGGATAATTTCTTTGACCGCTCCAGCTATCTGTATGAGGAACCGGGGAACTTACTGAAGCAGGAACTCCGGGAGCCGGCCATTTATAATGCAATCATTAAAGCGATTGCAGAAGGTGCTTCCCGAATGAACGATATCAAGATGAAGGTCGGCGAGGAAAACTCGGTCGTATCGAAGTACCTGAAAACGCTGATCGACCTTGGCATTGCGAAGAAAGAAATACCGATTACAGAAAAACCGGGTAAGAAAACCATCTATCTGCTGTCTGATAACTTCTTCCGTTTCTGGTATCGGTTTGTGCCAATCAATATGAGTGCCATTGATTCTGGCAGAATTGCAAAGACCTATCCACACGCTGTAAAGCAGTATCTTCCTGATTACATGGGTCTAATTTATGAGAAGATGTGTCAGGATTACCTGCTCTATTATTCGGATAGCCTTCCTATTGAGCTGAGTGAAATCGGCCAGTGGTGGGGGACAGACCCGAAGAAGAAAAAGCAGATACAGATTGATATCGTCGGAACTCCTGTTGAGGGCAAAGACTATATCATCGGTTCATGCAAATACCGGAATGGGAAAATCGGTGTGGATGAACTCGATTTGATTCGGGATTATGCCTCAGTTTTTGGAAAGGGCAACAACTATCACTACTATATCTTCTCGAAAGGCGGATTCACAGATGGACTTCTTCAGGCACAAGAGCGAGGTGAAGTTCGGCTGATAACGCTGGAAGACCTTTACAAGTAAAAATTCTAATCAACCTGCTGGTGAAAGTTGGCAGGGTATTTTAGTTTGCGCGCCATGGGCGCGCTCTAACGGGTGAAAGTCCCGAACACGCCTAGGCGACAAGGAAGTGTATAGCTGAACAGCAAGGGTGTCTATCGTAAGGTAGAATCTGAAGGAAGCTGTAAGCAAACTCTTGGTCCGACGGACAGAAATCACATATGAGGCTAGGTTCCGCTTGGTAAGTCTGCTAAATAAGACAAAGCCGTAAGTTGCCGTTTGTAGGAACCGAGTAAATGTGGCGGATATATGAGAGAAAAGAGCGTGCACCTTAAGCGTGGAGGTCTCACAGGGGTTTCATTAGCCTAGTAACAACGAACTGCGAGAAGTCAGCCGAGCCCATAGTAGTAAAGAAGTCTCTGTAATGGAGATGGAGCGAAGGGGCGAACAATCAATAAGTTTGAGTATGTCTCGTATTGCAGAAATGACAACATCTGCCGTAACCAATCGGGAAAAGGGTGGTCAAATCAAGCGAGACGGAAAGGAAAGAACGCATGTACACAAGTAGTCTAATGAAGCAGATACTGTCCAGCGATAATCTCAACAGAGCATATCTGCAAGTCGTACGAAATAAAGGTGCCGAGGGAGTGGACGGAATGAAGTACACAGAACTTAAAGAACATCTTGTAAAGAACGGCGAAATAATCAAGGAACAGTTGAGGACAAGAAAATATAAACCTCAACCAGTACGAAGAGTGGAGATACCAAAGCCACACGGTGGTGTCAGAAACCTGGGAGTACCAACAGTAACAGACAGATTCATACAACAAGCCATTGCACAGGTCTTAACACCAATCTATGAGGAACAGTTCCATGACCATAGCTACGGATTCAGACCGAATAGATGTGCACAGCAAGCAATCCTAACAGCACTTGATATGATGAATGATGGTAAGCCATTTATCTTGAAGTGTCTGAGAAGACGGAAGCTGCCAAAAAGCTGGATGCCGGGTTTCCGTTTCCGGAATGTTGAAATTTTTAGGTGTCTCTCGCTCAGGATATCTTGCATGGCTCCACCACGTACCTTCTGATACAGAAAAACGTCGTAAAGCTGTAAAAGCAAAAATACAGGATATTTATGATAATTCCAAGCAGAACTACGGTGCTCCGAAAATCACTGTAGAACTTCGAAAAACTGGTGAAGTCATTTCGGAAAGAACCGTTGGTACATATATGCGCCAAATGGGAATTCGTGCTCAGTGGAGCAAACCATGGACGATCACCACAAAAGATTCCGATTTAGCACTGAATTACAAAATATCCTTGATGAGCAATTTAATCCTGATCGTCCGAATGCAGTCTGGTGTTCGGATATTACCTACATCTGGACAATAGATGGATTTGTCTATCTGACCAGTGTTATGGATTTATTTTCCAGAAAAATTATAGCCTGGACGCTTTCAGAAACACTGGAAGTATCTTGCGTGATTGATACTATAAACAAAGCCAAAGCTCGCCGAAATATCGATCAACCATTCATTATCCATTCGGATCGTGGCAGCCAATATGTTGCAACAGGCACGCATCAAATCCACAAATCTGGATTACCTGAATAAACTGACCAAGCTGGATCTGCTTGTGATCGATGATTTCGGTCTTATGGATCTCGACCTTGATAAATGCCGGGCTCTCTTTGAAGTCCTTGACACCAGAGATGGAAGAAAATCAACTGTAGTCATCTCACAATTTCCAGTCAGCACATGGTTCGATATGTTTGCCGATAACACCTACGCCGATGCGTGTCTTATACGAATCACGGATAAGCACCATACGTATCGTCTGGAGATGAACGGTATAAATATGCGTGAAACAGAATGATGTAATCTAGCGGTACTTCGTACCGTTAAAAATGGAATAGCCGTTCCGCAGTAGCGGAACTGGCGTTCCGTTTAAGCGTAATTTGCAGTGTACGATGAACACGTCAAATATCAGAAATTATAAACCAAAAGATTTTGCTGAATTATTAGGGGGTTCGGTCAAAACGTTGCAGCGATGGGACCGGGAAGGAATTTTAAAAGCCAACCGTACTCCAACAGACAGACGCCATTACACTTATGATCAGTACCTTCAATTTAAAGGAATTCATACAGAGTGGAGAGTATTGGGGTCAGACCCTCTTATGATTTTCTTACAATGAATTTGCACTTTTTAAAAGGAAGAAAGCTGCTTATCACGGCCGGTGTGTATGAATCGGAAGTGGCGGAGAAGGTACAGGATACCTTTGAGAAGTATCGAGAAACACAGAGTTATAAAGAAGCCATCCTCTCAACCGCAAATACTCTTCAACTTTCCAAAGCCTCCGTCACCTCATACCTGCCATATCAGAAAGGCGTGTACTTCCCGAGTACAGCAGATAAAGAGAAAATCAGTGTTGGAGCAGAGCGGCAGCGGAGATACAGAGCGATAAGAAAACTGAGATCAGAGCCGACAGAGGAGCACCTGTGGAGACGGTCTTGCTTTATTGTGGTGTGCAATTTAAAACCTATTCCGGCTTACCCTTTACCTATGAAATACGAAAGGCAGAAGCGGCGAATATACAAAGGAATTGTGGATCGACCGCCGAGGGAAGAGCAAAAGCCTGGCGTGGAGTTCTGTGCTGCTGGCACTGGGGAATATCAAAAAGGTAGGAGAAGTAGTTGAACGACCAAAGGCTCTGAGTGACATCCGGGGTGTGACTTACATCTATGGGATGTTCTATCGCTTCGGACTGATCGATGTGCCGAAAGAAGTGAAGGAAAAGAAAAATGATCGAGGCAATAAAAAACAGAAGAAGGGAAGAGAAGATATGCTTGAAGAAAATATAAAATTTTTTAGGAGACTTTAAAAATCCTATCATTTATGATATGATCTATATAATATATGCGAGAGGAAAAATATATGGATTACGATATTGAAATGAATAAGAAGGATTACCAAAGAGAAAAAGAAGCTCGTGCGAAGCGGTTGGAAGCATATGCGGAAGCGATTCAAACGATCACTTTGCAGAAATCGTCCAAAGTGATAGAAGAACTTATAGAGGAGAGACGCAGGCAGGGGCTGACACAGCAGGACTTAGCGGATATGACGGGAATTCTTGCACCGAATCTGGCGCGGCTGGAGAGCAGAAAAAGGGTTCCAACACTGGTCGTGCTGCAAAAATACGCTTCGGCGTTAGGAATGCACATTGAAGTAAAATTGTGTGATGGAACAGAAGAGGAAAGATATACAAGATCAGATGTGACAAATCAAGAATATGATACCGATGTGAAACGGGTGGCAGAGCGGTATAGGTGAATATATGCAAAAATTATATGGGAAAATCTTTTAGTTATACGAGAAAACATATTTGATAGTAAAGGGGCAAAATACAAATGAAAACCAGACGAATCACCTTAGAAACGCATCTGCACAAGATAGCAGAATATGATGAAACTGTAAAAAATCTGGAAAGTGTATTCAATATTCAGAAGCAGAAAGTTATAAGATATATCGGCTCTGTCGTTACATCGTTTCCCACTTATAGTACGCACGATGCCGTTCATTCCATGAATATTATTTCAGCGATCGAAAAGATTCTTGGACAAAAGACGATTAAGAAAATGTCGGGCATTGATACGTTTTTAATCTTAATGTGTGCTTATATGCATGATACAGGAATGCTGTATTCGGACGAAGAAGTGAAACAATTATGGGAAACGGAGGGATTTCAGGATTTTCTCACTTCTGCCAGAAAGAGAGAAGATGAAGTAGGAAGAGCTGCGCGGAAGATTGATAAGGCAGAAAAAGGAGAAGGATGTTCGGTTCTTGAAGTACGCCGTTCTGTTGCTGTGATTCTGATGGAGTATTTCCGCCCAAGACATGGCCAGAGAATCAAGCATGTGACAGATGCCAGAACAAGTGAATTTGGTTCATTACTGTCGATAGATGATTCATTCCTGCCAGACAGAATTATTCATAACATCTATCGGATATCCATGGCGCACAACTGGTCGTTTGAGGATATTTTAAAAGAAATGCCATTGGCAGATTCATTCGGTGTTGAAGAATTCCATCCGAGAATGGTTGCATATCTGATCCGTATGGGCGATTTATGTGATATGGATAATAATCGTTTTAATGGTGTTGGAATCAAAGTATTCGGCAATCTCGGAGAAGAAAATCTTGCACATTATTTCAAACATAAGAGTGTAGAGACTTTACATATATCTTCGGATGGGATAGTAGTTGTTGCCAATGTCTGTTATGATATGATTCAGAGGGAATGTGAAGAGAACTGGCTGAAACATATGGAGAAAGCAGAACGGGATTCTGCGCTGAAAAATATATTTCAGAATACGGTGAAAGAGCATATTAACTGGAAATCTGGCTGGAGCAGGAGGTTACTGCAGGAAAGATGCATTCAATGGAATTATTTCCAGAGAAAAAGTTTATTCTGTTCCTGAACTGAAGTATAAGATTTTGATTGACGGAGAGGAATCTGAATCTACACATAAAAATCTGAAGTTTCTTTTCTCATCTGAAAAGGCATTTAAACTGATTGAAGATATCAGCATTTACCAGAATAATAAATTGATTTTGTGAGAGAACTGATACAGAATGCACTGGACGCAACAAAGATGCAGTTATACAGGACGTTGTCTGCGTATGGCTTTCAATTTAATGAAAAAACATCGCCGTTTGATGTAGAAAGAGCATATCCCAATATTTTTGAGGAACATGCGATTATGATTCACACAGACTATAGTCGTGAAACGGGAAAAGTTTATTTTTCGATTCGGGATAAAGGGATTGGCATCAGCATGGATGAGTTTAAACGTAATATTCTGACAACAGGACGAAGCTGGCCGGAACGAAAAGAATACCAGGATGAAATCAAAAGAATGCCGGAATGGCTGAGACCGACAGGGGCATTTGGAATTGGACTGCATACGGTATTTTCAGTAACAGATTCCCTGACGATACGAACTAAGTCCGATAGTGAGAACAAGGCAAATGAGATGACATTATATTCAGGGAAAAAAGGTGGTTATGCATTTTGCAAGAAAACGAATCAGACTCTGCAAAGGGGATCAGAATTTAGTTTTTCGTTTCTGTTAACGGAAGAACTGAAAGAATGGGTAACCGGAAGTAATGGTGGAAAATTGTTTCTCGAAAATGTAAATGATGGAATACAAAAGGAAATTAAAAAGATAATGGAAACGTGGTGCGTAACACCTATGGTTTCCATCTATGCGGATCAGGATTATGGAATACCAGCTTTTTCGCAGTCGACCTGGTACAATGAACTGAGCAGAACAGAAAAAGAAAATCAATTGATTGATCAGTCTGTCGAGTCAGAACGATATCATTTTGCGTTTACAGATGACTACCGGTCGATAATGGTGTGGGATCGGGAGAAGGATTGTGCATTAAGTTTTGGAATGGAGAGCATGGAAGGAAATAACGTTTGCTATAAGGGGATTCGTCTTACAGAAAGGATGGAATCTGGCAAATGCAGTGACAGCTTATATCTGAATCAGATGGATGTGCTGGATGGTGCAGGAAATGATTGGGTGGACGCAGCAAGAATGAAATTATCTCTGGCAGCACGCAGAAAACTGGAAAGCGTTGTGGAAGAGGCTACTGCATTTGCAAAAAGAATATATGTTTTCATGTTGGATGAATTTTATCAAGACAATGATATTAGAAATCTCACAAATGATATTGATGCAATGGCAAATAGAATTTATCAGAAGAAAGAGATATCATTGAAAGAAATATGGACAGAGGGCTGTGAACTTAAGAAAAAATATTGGGGAGTGCCAGAGTGGTGGAACCATAAAATGCTTACCAGAAAGATACTGCCATATTTTTTAATTGTAAAAATGTTAGATAAAAGCATAAAACTGTGGGATCCAGAGTCTGGGATGGAAGAGGTGCAGCATATATTTTGCCTTGCAGATCAGTTGATTAAAAGATGGAAAATGGATTGGAACGGAATGCACGGGGAATCCTTTCAACAGTCGTATTTTGATCAGCAGATGAGAACTCTGCTGTGGCATTTTCTGCAGATTGCAGGAATTGGATTTTCCTATGTTGCGTTTGAAAAAGTGAATTTTGACGATAACGAAAAAAATACGTTGTTTGAATATAAAAATTTGATTACGCAGAAAAGCTTTCAATTTTATCAAAAAGCATTTCCGTTCTGCTCGCAATGGAAATTTACAAAAGATATGTATCAGTGCGTAGAGGAGAGTGCCATAAGCGGGTTGATTCGATGGCGACCGGAATTCAGGAACAGAGTTCCGGATTTTATTAGATGGAAATATTGCCTGCCGAATTCGGCTTTGGATAAAGTGTTTGTGGAATGGAGAGCAGAGCACTGTTTTTCAAATGTAAAACCGTTGGAAATATTCCTGAGATTTTCAGGGATTCCTGAAATTGTATTAGACATACCAGGGGAAAACTGCCCGATTGGAGAAAAAGAGAAAAAAGTATGGCGTAAATTCTGCACAGAGTCCTATCTTAACTGGAAACTGTTTTATCGAATCAGACCATTATCTGAAGTTGCAAAAGATATGCTGAATAAAGAGACGATTGTTTAAGGAGACCATTTACGACATATATAAGTGAACTGTTTCCGGTTTTCCACAGAATGTCTCTTGTAAGTATGGACGAAAAGAAGGATGGAATTCAGCATTCATAACAGTAACACACACGGAGTACAAGATAGATTCACCAGACGAA
>ENA-OQDD01000135-OQDD01000135.1-human-gut-metagenome-genome-assembly--contig:-NODE-135-length-30405-cov-2.865282_pt1 | contig 30405 bp, 38 predicted proteins | sample MGYA00242507_ERZ504598 | MGnify/ENA primary metagenome ERZ504598 (study PRJEB26092, sample SAMD00036318) | human gut metagenome | host: Homo sapiens | study: EMG produced TPA metagenomics assembly of...
ATAAAAAACCTCCTGTTTGGTATTACCAATATAAGGATTGGTAAGTGCAGAGATATAAAATTTATATAAAAACCATATAAAATAATATCATCTGCTTACAGTTCGGTCAATGAAAATTGCCTTTTTTTCGTGAAAATGCATTAAAAAAATTATGAAAATCTATTTTTCAATCAAAATATCTGGATGAAATGCACAAAAAGAAAATCTATTTTTGCCAGAAATAGTCAAAATAATTGTTGACTTTTTAACGGATTTTAATATAATAATCTCAAAATCTTGAATCGATGGAAAGCTTATGAAATATTTTACAGACATAAGTTTAGGAATCCTGGCTGAGGCATCTGAGGCAGACAGCATAAAAAGCCAGAATATCTTCCGGAGATTTAAATAGAAAAAGGAGGGAAAAGAAACGGGTAATTTAGCAGACACGTTAATGGAAGAACTTCAATGTAAGACAGTTTTTACCATACCGGTGTTTGGAGGAATACCAGTTGCAGAATCAGTAGCAGTGACATGGGTGATCATGCAGTGCTTTTAATTTTGTCATTGGTGCTCGTAAGAAACCTGAGTGTGGAAAACCCCGGTAAGAAACAGCTTTTGCTGGAAACCGGTGTCAGTTTTCTTCATAACTTCTTTAAGGATATCCTTGGAGAAGAGGGAAAAATGTATATTCCCTATCTGATGACAGTTGTCATTTACATTGGAATTGCAAACATTTTCGGTGTGTTTGGATTTGTACCGCCTACAAAGGATTTAAACTGTACGATCGGTCTTGCGATCACAAGTATTTTTCTGATCGAGTATGCAGGATTCCATAAGAAAGGTCTGAAAGGCTTTCTTAAAAGCTTCGCAGAGCCGGCACCGATCATGCTGCCGATTAATATTCTGGAGGTCGTTATTCGACCGACATCACTTTGTATGCGACTTTTTGGTAATGTGTTAGGAAGCTATGTGGTTATGAAACTTCTTGAGTTATATGCCCGGCAGTTCTTCCTATTCCATTCAGCCTGTATTTTGATTTCTTTGACGGATTCATTCAGGCGTATGTATTGTATTCTTAACTTCTTTATTTATCAAAGAAGCTATTGAATAAAAAAGATTACTGTTCATACAGGAATATGACACCTATATAAGACCTGAGACGCGGGACATAAGGGATAAGACAGCAGTTATGAACAGCACTTAAATGCTGTCCGGATATTCGGTGGGTCATAACGGTCATAAACAACCGTTGGTACAGACATCTGTTGCACAGGCATCAAATGATCTCATCGGAATATTGACAGGATAGCATATTGTGAAGAAAGATTTGTAATATTTAGTTTATTTCAGTTAAACAACAGGAGGAAAAAGTTATGTTAGTAGCTATTGGAGCAGGAATCGCAGTTTTAACAGGTATTGGCGCTGGTATCGGTATTGGTATGGCAACATCCAAAGCAGTAGAAGCAATCGCAAGACAGCCGGAAGCAGAAAGCAAGATTAGCAAATCCCTTCTTTTAGGATGTGCCCTTGCCGAGGCAACAGCTATTTACGGTTTCGTTATCGGTCTTCTGATCGTTATCATGCTTGGCTAATTGATGGATAAAGAATAACTAAGAAAGGCAGGTGGGACAGGTGATCGAGATTAACATCAACCTGGTCTTTACAATTATTAACCTGATTGTTCTTTATCTTTTAATGAAAAAGTTCTTATTTGGTCCGATCCTCAATGTGATGGAGCAGAGAAAAAACATGATCGACCAGCAGTTCGCAAGTGCCAAAGATACAGAAGAACAGGCATATGAACTGAAAGGCAAATATGAAGATGCACTGAAATCTGCGAAAGACGAATCCATGCGTATTGTAAACCAGGCAAAGGATGAGGCAAAAGTACAGGCTGAGCGTATTGTAAAAGATGCAAACACACAGGCTGGTGCAATGCTTGACAAAGCAAAGGCAGATATCAGGACAGAGCAGGAAAATGCTATGAAGGCTATGGAAAGCAGAGTGGCAGAGATCGCGCTGGATGCAGCCTCAAAGATCATGGGAGAGAAAAACAGCAGTCAGCAGGATTTGTCCCTTTATGACCAGTTTATAAAAGAGGCAGGTGATTCCAATGACGGAAACAAGCATTAATTATGCAAAAGCATTATATGAGCTTTCTGTCCCGGAAGAAGCTGTTTTGGAGACAGAAAAGATTTTCAGGGGTACCCCGCAGTTAAAAGGTGCCCTTGAGAATCCACTGGTTTCTTTAAAAGAAAAAGAACATGTAATTGACAGAGTCTTCCCACAGGAGATGAAAAATTTCCTGAAGGTGACCTGTAAATATCAGAAAATCAGCAGCATTTATGATATCCTGGAAGCATATGGCAATTACAGCCGCAAGCAGAAAGGAATTCTGAAAGCTGTTCTCACATATGTAACAAAACCGGAAGAAGCCCAGAAAGAGAAGATGGAAGATTTCCTTCGCAGGGAATTTGGAGCAAAGGAAATAATCCTTACTCTCAGAGAAGACAAATCTTTGATCGGAGGCTTCATTCTTTCTGCCGGAGACAAAGAGTTCGACTGGAGTCTCCGCGGACGTTATAACAATTTAAGACAGAAATTGACACGGAGGTGAATAAAAGTTGGCTGCAATGAATCCAGATGAAATCATTTCGATTCTGAAAGAAGAAATTAAGAATTATGACGAAATCAGCAAGGACCAGGAAGTAGGAACAGTCATCTCCGTCGGAGATGGTATCGCCACGGTACATGGTATTGATCATGCTATGTATGGCGAGGTTGTAACCTTTGAGAATGGTCTGAAAGGTATGGTTCAGGATATCCGTGCAAACAGCATCGGATGTATCCTGTTCGGTAAAGATACAGGAATCAAAGAAGGAACAAAGGTAGCAAGAACCCAGAAGCAGGCAGGTGTGCCTGTAGGTGACGCTTTTATCGGAAGGATCGTAAACGCTCTGGGAGCGCCGATCGATGGTAAAGGTGAGATCAAGGCAGACGGGTATCGTCCGGTAGAGAATCCGGCACCTGGAATTATTGACAGAAAATCTGTAACAGTTCCTCTGGAAACAGGTATTCTTTCTATTGACTCCATGTTCCCCATCGGCCGCGGCCAGCGTGAGCTGATTATCGGTGACAGACAGACAGGTAAGACTTCTGTTGCACTGGATACCATTCTGAACCAGAAAGGCAAAGATGTAATCTGTATCTATGTTGCAATCGGACAGAAAGCTTCCACAGTAGCTAAGATCGTATCTACTCTGGAGAAACATGGTGCTATGGACTATACAACAGTATTCTCCTCTACAGCCAGTGACTGTGCACCGCTTCAGTATATTGTTCCTTATGCAGGTACTGCACTTGCTGAGTACTTTATGTATAAGGGAAAAGATGTATTAATGGTTTATGATGATTTATCCAAGCATGCAGTTGCATATCGTGCACTGTCATTGCTTCTGGAACGTTCACCGGGACGTGAGGCTTATCCTGGAGATGTATTCTATCTCCATTCCAGATTACTGGAGCGTTCCAGCCGTCTGAATGAAAAGGTTGGCGGTGGTTCTATCACTGCTCTTCCTATCATTGAGACACAGGCAGGTGACCTTTCCGCATATATTCCTACAAACGTTATTTCCATCACAGATGGTCAGATCTTCCTGGAGAGTGACCTGTTTAACTCCGGTATGCGTCCGGCGGTTAACGTAGGTCTTTCCGTATCCCGAGTTGGTGGTGCTGCACAGGCAAAAGCCATGAAGAAAGCAGCAGGAAGTGTCCGTATCGATCTGGCTCAGTATCGTGAGATGGAAATCTTTACACAGTTCAGTTCTGATCTGGACGAGGCTACAACTCAGCAGTTGAAATACGGAAGTGGACTTATGGAACTTCTGAAACAGCCGCTTTCAAGCCCGTTAAGTCTTCATGAGCAGGTCATCACTCTTTGTGCGGCAACACACAAGGCAATGATGCACGTGGAAACCAAGAAGATGAAGAAGTATCAGAGAGATATGCTGGACTACTTTGACAGTGCTTATCCGGAAATCGGAAGAGAGATCGAGGAGAAGAGACAGCTTCCGGATGAACTGGCAGAAAAGATCGTGAAAGTGGCAGAAGAATTTGCAGATAAGAGCAGGTAGGTGTTGATATGGGCAGTACGAAAGAGATTCAGACTCGAATGAAAAGCATTCAGGACACCATGAAGATCACCAATGCCATGTATATGATCTCTTCATCCAAGATGCAGAAGGCCAAAAGAATCCTGTCCGATACAGAGCCGTATTACTATAATATGCAGGCAGCAATTTCCCGAATCCTGCGTCATATGCCGGATACAGAGCATCCTTTTTCAGTATCCGTCATAAGATCGCAGAGGAAGACCGTAAGATCGGCTGTATCGTAGTTACCGGTGATAAGGGTATGCAGGTGCTATAACCATAATATCCAGAAAATGACAGAACAGTTTATGGCAGAGCATGAGCACTGCAAGCTTTATGTGCTGGGTATGGTAGGCCGTCAGTATTTCACGAAGAAACATATGGATATCGCAGAGAACTTTCCATATACAGTACAGAAACCGACCATGCACAGAGCGCGCCTGATCTCAGAGGAGATTGTCAGAGCGTTCCTGGACAGAGAACTGGACGAAGTCCGTATTTTCTATACGGAGATGCAGAGTGCAGTTGCCATGGAGCCGGTGAATATGCAGCTTCTTCCATTGAAGAAAGCAGAGTTCCTGCCAAATCAGGCAATGCTTGCGGATATGCCACAGGAGGAAATCGTGCTGTCACCATCAGCCGATGTACTTCTGAATACCATGATCCCAAATTACCTGACCGGTCTGATTTATGGATGTCTTGTAGAAGCGTATGCCAGTGAAAATAATGCCAGAATGATGGCAATGCAGTCCTCTACGGACAGTGCAAAGAAGATGCTCAGGGAGTTATCCATTGAGTACAACCGTGCGCGTCAGGCTGCCATCACACAGGAAATCACTGAGATTGTCAGCGGTGCAAAAGCACAAAAAAGGAAGTGACGACGATGAACAAAGGTAAAATTGTACAGGTTATGGGACCTGTTGTAGACGTTGTTTTTGAAGATGGAAATCTTCCTGAGATCAAGGATGCCCTTGAGGTAGAGAACAACGGTAAAAGATGTGTAATGGAAGTTTCCCATCATCTGGGAAACAATATGGTACGCTGCATTATGCTGAGCGCAAGCGAAGGCTTACAGCGTGACAGAGAAGTCATCGCCACAGGAAGCGGCATTAAGGTTCCTGTAGGTGATAAGACACTGGGACGTTTATTTAACGTACTTGGTGATACAGTAGATGACGGTCCTTCCCTTGAGGGAGAACAGAAATGGGTCATCCACAGAGATCCGCCGGATTTCGAACATCAGAAACCGGCTGTAGAAATCCTGGAAACAGGTATTAAGGTTATCGACCTTCTTGCACCATATGCAAAAGGTGGTAAGATCGGTCTGTTCGGTGGTGCCGGTGTTGGTAAGACAGTCCTGATCCAGGAGCTGATCCAGAACATTGCCACAGAGCATGGCGGATATTCCATTTTCACAGGTGTTGGAGAGCGTTCCCGTGAAGGTAACGACTTATGGTCAGAAATGAAAGAGTCCGGTGTTCTTGAAAAAACAGCCTTAGTGTTCGGACAGATGAACGAGCCACCAGGAGCACGTATGCGTGTTGCTGAAACCGGACTGACAATGGCTGAGTACTTCAGAGATGAGGAACACAGAGATGTGCTTCTTTTCATTGATAATATTTTCCGTTTTGTACAGGCTGGTTCCGAGGTTTCCGCCCTTCTTGGACGTATGCCTTCAGCCGTAGGTTATCAGCCAACACTGGCTACTGAGATGGGTGAACTTCAGGAACGTATCGCTTCTACTAAGGATGGTTCTGTAACATCTGTACAGGCTGTCTATGTACCTGCCGATGACCTGACTGACCCGGCTCCTGCAACTACATTTGCTCATCTGGATGCAACAACCGTTCTTTCCAGAAAGATCGTAGAGCAGGGTATTTATCCGGCCGTTGACCCGTTGGAATCTACTTCCCGTATCCTGGAGCCGGATGTTGTAGGTGAAGAACATTATGAAGTAGCACGTAAAGTACAGGAAATCCTTCAGAAATATAAAGAACTTCAGGACATCATTGCTATTCTTGGTATGGAAGAGCTTTCTGAAGAGGATAAGAGCACTGTATTCCGTGCAAGAAAGATCCAGAAGTTCCTTTCTCAGCCGTTCCATGTAGCTGAGAACTTCACAGGTATCAAGGGTAAATATGTTCCTCTGAAAGAAACCATCCGTGGATTCAAGGCAATCGTTGATGGTGAGATGGATCAGTATCCGGAAAATGCTTTCTTCAATGTTGGTACAATTGAGGATGTCATCGAGAAAGCAAAGACTGAGATGGGTCAGGAATAAGGAGCGGATTTTATGGCAGATACATTTGGTCTTGAGATTTATGCCAGTAATAAGCTGGCGTTTGCAGGACGTGCCAAAACCCTGACAATCCCGGCTGTTGACGGTGAGCAGGCCTTTCTGGCACAGCATGAGAATATTGTTGCTGCTATCATTCCGGGAGAAATGCGTTTCGAGGAAGCTGATGGCACAAAGCATGTTCTGGCTGTGAGCAGTGGGTTTGTGGAGATGATCAATAACCGTGTGAAGCTGTTCTGTCTGACGGCAGAGAGTCCTGAGGAGATTGATATCCGCAGGGCACAGGAAGCGAAGGAGAGAGCAGAAGAGCAGATGAGACAGAAGCAGAGTATTCAGGAGTATCATATGAATCAGTTGGCTCTGTCCAGAGCTATGGCACGACTTAGGGTTACGAGTCATAAAGAAATTTAAAGAAACAAAATATATCAATAAAAAGCATCTTTGGATGGTCTGATGAAGGCTTTCCGTAGATGCTTTTATTGCTTTGTACCATGTTCTGACTTATTTCTTGGCTGGTGAAAATTATTTTTGCAGAGTCCATTTTCTGTTTGAATTATTTCCAATTGGAGATACATCAGGTATTTCTTTTAAAATAGCCCGGGTTCGCGGAAGACTTAATCCAATATATTCAGCAATATCACTGGTTTTTGAGATATTGTTTTTAGATAAATACTCTCTGATTTTTTCTATTATTTTCCAAAGTTTTTTGGTTTTTGTTTTTTATGACAGGATTTATTCGCTTGTTTTTTTATCGCTTGTTTTTATCGCTTGTTTTTTTATCGCTTGTTTTTATCGCTTGTTTTTTATCGAAGCTAAGAATCAGAAGAGTTCTATCTGGATCAAATTGTTCTTCTATAACTGGTTCAACCCAGCCTTGATCCTCCCATGTGTTAAAAATGTTGGGTACTCCGCTGCCGGCACGCTCGCCGATATTGATCAGATTAAACATTTTCATGAGTACTTTGTTGCGAGGATCAGAAATTCCCCCTTTTTTCATTTGTTGTTTTCCTGTTCTGGAATATCCTGGATTTTCAAATACTATTCTGTCAGCTTCTTTTCGGACTACAATGCCTCGAACACCATAAAAGTCTGCATTTATCAAACAGTTTGCGAGGGCTTCCCTCAATGCTTCATGTACGGGAGTATCATCAATACGGTTTCCATCGATTGTTTTAAAAGGTACCTTGATATCTTTAACAAGTTTATTATATACTCGGAAGTAAAAATCACATATATTACCGGACCATTCACCGGAACTTGACTGTAAGCGATCGGTCCAGCGTATAGTTGGATCCAGAATTTCACGATAATCTAAAAAATATTCAGGGAAATGTCGTACAATGTTATATTCATCTCCAAACATTAGCATTCCTGCAGCTGTTGGATGAAGGCATTTATCAATATTGGAAATGGCAGCAGCTCCTATGCTGCGTAAATATTCAGAATCATTTAAACGGCCAAATGGATGTGCAGGTTTAAGGGCTCGATGTCTGTTGCGATATCCCTGAATGGTTTCATAATTTAGGTCGCTTATTGGAACATCATCCAGTACATCCATATCCATAGTGTTGTCTGTCTGGTCGCGGAGCATGGCTTTCACCTGAAGTTTGGTACAATGATAGTCTCCTTCGTGATTTCTTCGAAATGTTCCGCCAAATATATCATCATTAATATACACAGGTTTTTGTTCTCTGTTTGCCATAGGAACATAAATCACGATGATAGTATCTTCATCCTTCTCATATATCTCTACATCCTGATCAGATAGAAGATTTACGTTGACCTTTTTTCGATTATTGATTGTATCCCAGAAATGTTTTAACAGCTTGTCCCTGTCTGTACTTTTTAAACCTGTAGTTCTCCAGGTTCCATCTTTGTTTTCGGCAACTCCCAGAATAATTACGCCGCCATAACAATTTGCAAAAGCAGAGTAAGTCTCCCATAAAGAAGAAGGAAGGCCGCCATTTGCTTTTTTTACTTCGCGCCGGTTATCTTCTTTATATAAGTTGAACTTTGTAATATCAAAAAAATGTACCATTGTTATTACCTCTTTTTGAAACCAATAATTTGTCTTTATTATACCGTACAGAACTGAAAAATGGCAATGGCTATAATTAAAGAATATTTGTCGAAATTGCCACAGGTATAGAGTGCTTCACATTAATTCTGGAAACAGATATTCTGTTTTGCGAGTACAGGATATCGGATTAGGACTGTTGTATCCAGATTTTCACGATGCATATCGACAGCATTGATCTGATGATTTTCATAGGTGGTATAATAATAAATTCCCTTTGTTGTGTTGCAGCAGGAAGTGTAGAGAGTGATCTCATATTTGCCTTTTGCTACTTCGCAGCAGCCACGCTGTTGATCTACGGAGCCGAGGATGTGGAAGAACTGGCTGACGCTTTCGAGTTCGGAGTCGCCGGATCTGGAGTTCATTTTTGTGAAGGCAACTTTGGCAAAGCGGGAGGCGGAGGAAAGGTCTCCCGGGAGGCCGAGGGCGCCCATACCGCGGCTGTAGGATTGGAGTTCTAATCCTGGAGCGAAGGTGTTTTCTGGTTGGCGAGGGGAGAGAGACTGGTAGTTGTTAAGCTGGAACATCTGCTGTGGGAAGGGTGGGTTATTGGTTAGTACCCCTACAGGATTTTCGTAGATATGGAGGCCGTCCTGCATGGATTCGATAACGAGGCAGCCGGAAGCATCTGCGAGGATCCAGTGGAGCTGAGCACATGGGAAGTTCTCACTGAACTGTGTGTTGGTGAGATTCATAGTTGAGAGTCTCTGGCGGGCTTCTTTTAAGGTGGCACACTGGCTGAGAATCCATGGGATGAATTCGAACTGGGCTACGTTTTCTTTGTCCGATACTGGTTCTGCATAGACTGCATTTCCTACGAAATTCAGACCTGCCATGCCGAGACCTTTTTCATTAATGGCATCATAGTAGAGTGGATAGTCTCCGGCCACATGAGCCATTCCGATGAGGGCATAGTGAGAGTCAGGGGCTTTATCAGAATGACGGAAATGGAATGGGTAGTTTCGTGGTGTGATGGTGATTTCATCACCGTAGGAAAATTCATAATCAAGGGTTCTGCCGAAATAGAAATCTTTTGTTTTATAAGTTGCTGCTGTGCACATATTTTCTTACCTCCTGGTGCCAAAATAGATATACTTGTAGAACGTGTATATTTTGAAGAATATTACCACAATCTTTTGTTTTTATGCAATATACAGATTTTGTTTTTGCACAGATAAAATTTGGGTTATATTGCTGGTAAGAAAAAAATCATGATGTATACTGGTATCAGATAACTATTCAGCAGTCCGTTATCCCGCAAGGTACTGAAAGAGTTTCAATTTCGGAAAATAAGCAAATCATAAGATTAAAAGCAAGGAGGATCAGGAATGAAGTTCACAGAAGGTTACTGGGAGAAAAATGAACGCGCAAACGCATCCTATGCGATGCAGGCTTTTACTGCGGAAGCAATTCCGGGAGGAATGAGAATTGTTTCTCCATTCCGCCAGATCACAGACAGAGGCGGTGCTCTGGATGTTGGAACTATCACTACAGAATTTATTTCTGTACGTAAAGATATCATAAGTGTAAGAAGTTATCATTATGAAGGTTATGTAAAAGGTGAGCCAAGGTATGAGCTGAATGAGGATCCACAGGAAACAGAGGTTGAGATTACAGAAGATGAAGCTGTGATGAAAGCCGGAAGAATGACAGTAAGAGTGGACTTGAAAGACTTTAAGATTACATATGAAGCAGACGGAAAAGTTCTCACAAACATCGGATTCCGCAATCTTGGCTATATGCAATATGACAGAGCTACGCTGACAAAATTCCCGGAACCGAACTATATGGCAGCACAGTATCAGCCATATATGGTGACAGAGCTTTCTCTTGCACCTGGAGAATGTGTATATGGTCTGGGTGAGAGATTTACAGCGTTTGTAAAGAACGGTCAGGTTGTTGATATCTGGAATGAAGATGGCGGTACAGCTTCTCAGATTTCTTATAAAAAATATTCCATTCTATGTAACAAGCAAACATTATGGCGTATTCGTAGACCACAGTGATCATGTTTCCTTCGAAGTTGCAAGTGAAAAGGTTGAGAATGTGGGATTCTCTGTGAAAGGTGAAGAGATCAGATATCATATTATTTACGGAGATGACATTAAGGGTGTAATTGAGAACTACACAGATCTTACAGGAAAACCGGCATTGCCGCCTGCATGGTCCTTTGGATTATGGCTTTCCACATCCTTTACAACAAACTATGATGAAGAGACGACCAATTCCTTTATCCAGGGAATGGCAGACAGAGATATTCCATTGAGTGTATTCCATTTTGACTGCTTCTGGATGAAAGAGTTCCACTGGTGTGATTTTGAATGGGATTCCAGAATCTTCCCGGATGTACCGGGAATGCTGAAACGTTATAAGGATAAAGGACTTAAGATCTGTGTATGGATTAATCATATATTGCACAGGGAACTAACTTCTTTAAAGAGGGTCTGAAGAACGGATACCTGGTACAGCGTGCAGACGGAAGAGGAATCAAGCAAATCGACAACTGGCAGCCTGGCATGGGCCTGGTTGACTTTACAAATCCGGATGCAGTGAAGTGGTATCAGAATAAGCTGAAAACTTTGCTTGATATGGGTGTTGACTGTTTCAAGACAGACTTTGGCGAGAGAATTCCGGTCGATGTGAAATATTATGACGGTTCAGATCCGGTTTCTATGCATAATTATTATACGTACCTTTACAACAAGGCAGTATTTGATCTGCTGAAGGAAGTAAAAGGTGAAGGTGAAGCAATCCTTTTTGCAAGAAGTGCGACAGCAGGCGGACAGCAGTTCCCGGTTCACTGGGGCGGTGACTGTTCTGCAACCTATGCCTCCATGGCTGAGAGCTTAAGAGGTGGTCTGTCCTTTACTTTATCAGGATTTTCCTTCTGGAGTCATGATATGGGCGGATTTGAAATGACAGCAGCACCGGATGTATACAAACGCTGGCTGCAGTTTGGTCTTCTTTCCACACACAGCCGTCTCCATGGTTCCAAGAGTTATCGTGTACCGTGGCTGTTTGATGAAGAAGCTGTAGATGTATGCCGTAAGTTACAAAGCTGAAATTAAGATTACTCCCATATCTGTATTCTATGGCCGTAAAATCACACAAGACAGGTATTCCGTCCATGCGTGCAATGATCATGGAATTTAACGATGATCCTGCAACCAAATATCTGGATATGCAGTATATGTTAGGTGACAGTATTCTGGTTGCACCAATCTTCAACAAAGAAGGTCATGCAGAATATTATCTGCCGGCAGGAAAATGGACTCATCTTTTAAGCGGAGAAGTCAAAGAAGGCGGAAGATGGTATGAAGAAGATTATGATTTTTTTCACTGCCTGTATTTGTAAGAGAGAATACTCTGCTTCCGATTGGTGCTGTAGATACTACCGTTGATTATGAACTGGAGAAAGATGTACAGATTCAGGTTTATGAAGTAAATGAAACTGCATCCTGTGAGGTAGTGACGCGTAAAGGAGAGACAGCTTTTACAGTAAAAGCTGTAAGAGAGGGAAATAAACTCACTCTGGAAGCTTCAGCAGAAAATGGAGGTATGACCTATCTGCTGAGAAATATTCATGAAATAGCCGATGTTACTGGTGGAAGCATAGTGAAAGATACAGAAAATGGTATTATCATTGTACCGGAAGGATGCAGACAGGAAATCGAACTCTAATTGACAGGTGCATGATATTCTTTCTGTGAAGTGCATTATAGCCGGGTTTATGTTACTGTTCAATTTGTTCTCAGTAATACACTTCGCATAGTATATTTCGGGATAGCAGCGTGTGGACAGGTAACAAGTTTATAAATATTTTAGAAATTCGACAAAAAATAGGACTGGACAAATGGATTGTCCGGTCCTATAATAATACTCACCAGAGTTCTTCTGGTGATTCAATCCCGTCAGTTCGGCGGTTAATTCCACTTTTATTTTTTTAAAATACCAAAGAAGAGACAGACTGTTTCCTATTGTATGAACAGTATCGAAACAGTTGCGAAAAATATAAGACTGGAGGTGATGCAATATGCATTTTTTCACCTTTTTCCTGTAACGGTTGCCGGAACTGCCATGATCATGGATATCCGTACAGCAAAAGTTGATAACGGATGGATTATTTTTTCCATGTCTGTGGGACTGTTTGTCTGTATATGGCAAAAGAATATTACGGGAATTGGATTTTTTATAATGGGAAGCGTAATGCCGTTATTTCTTATGATCCTCTTTGCTTTTGGGATGATAGGTGCCGGAGATATTAAATTATTCTGCGCACTGGGAGGGATAATGGGCTGTGAATCTATCATAAAATGCATCTTTATTTCTTTTCTGACAGGTGCAGGTATTTCTGCCGCACTTCTGATCTTTAACCACAATTTCTGTGAACGTATCCTTTATTTTATTGAATATGTGAAATGTACAGTCGGTACGGGAAAGATTAGTTCCTATCGGAGAAAAAATATTGCTGCTCCTGAAAATTTCCATTTTACGATTCCTGTTTTTATAAGTGTGTTGTTATATGCAGGAGGTATCTATTGAAAAGAAATATTTTTGCAGTATGCGATCTGGAAGTGGATTATGCGTTGAACTTTATGGACTATATGAATCGGAAGAAGAATATTCCCTTTGAGATACAGGCATTTACATCTGTAGAGAACCTGATCGCCTATGGGAAACAAACACATATAGAGTTGCTGTTGATCTCCGGGCGGGCTATGTGCCGGGAAGTCCGGGATCTGGATATCGGGAAGATCATCATTTTGTCGGAAGGGGTACACCCTCCGGAACTTGACCAGTATCCAAGTGTGTATAAATATCAGTCTTCTTCTGATGTTCTCCGGGAAGTGATGGCATGTTATGGCGCCGAAAAAAAGACAGTGGCAGATCAGATTGCTGTATTAAAAAAGACAACAGAAATTATTGGAATATTTTCACCTCTGGGACGTTGTCTGAAAACCTCTTTTGCATTGACACTTGGACAGATACTTGCCAAAGAACGAGCCGTTCTTTATCTGAATATGGAAGAATATTCCGGATTTGAAGAATTGATGGGAAAAGGTTTTGCCCACAATCTGAGTGATCTTCTTTATTATGTGAGACAGGATAACCAGAATCTTCTCTATAAGATGAACAGTATGATACAGACGATCAATAATCTGGATTATGTTCCACCTGTGCAGATGCCGGCAGATATCCGTACAACAGCCTGGCAGGACTGGGAACGGCTTTTTCAGATGCTTATACTTGACAGTTCTTATGAAGTGATTGTGCTGGATATTGGATGTGGGATTGATGAAAATTTCCAGCTGCTGGATATGTGTAAGAAGATTTATATGCCTGTATTGTCTGATGCTGTTTCACAGTGTAAGATTGCGCAGTTTGAGAATCTGGTCCGAATCTGGGATTATCCTCAGATTCTGGAAAAGACGGAAAAGATAAATCCACCGTTTCATATGGCAACCTGTCTATCACCTGCGTATGTTGAACAGCTGATGTGGAGTGAACTGGGAGATTATGTGCGGAACCTTCTGAGGAAAGAAAGCCAGAAAAAAGAAAATTAAAAAAGTTCCGGAAAGATGCTGTAAAGGGAAAAAGGATGAACAAAGATGTATTTAGAAAGCTGCGGCAGATGCTGATGGAAGAACTGGATCTGTCCAGAGAATTATCGGATAAAGAAATCCTTGATGTAATTGATGAGCTGATTCTGAACCAGATAAAAGATGTCCGTCTTGCGCTGAAAGAAAAGGTACAGCTTCGTCAGGAACTGTTTTATTCTGTCCGCAAACTGGATGTGCTTCAGGAACTGGTGGATGATGAGACAGTGACTGAGATCATGGTAAACGGGCCGGATACCATTTTTGTAGAACGGGCTGGCAAGCTTATGAAATGGCATAAAAGTTTTACTTCTGCTGAGAAACTGGAGGATGTGATCCAGCAGATTGTTGGAAAATGTAATCGTGTGATCAATGAATCCATGCCGATCGTGGATGCAAGACTGGAAAATGGTTCCAGGGTAAATGCTGTAATTTATCCGGTTGCATTAAATGGTCCGATTCTCACTATAAGGCGTTTTCCTGAACACCCCATTACAATGGAAAAGCTGATCGCACTGGGAAGTATCACACAGGAATGTGCAGAATTTCTGGAGAAGCTTGTGAAGGCCAGATATTCCATGGTCATAGGAGGCGGAACCGGAAGCGGAAAGACTACATTTCTTGCAGCAATGTCGGAATATATCCCCAGGGACGAAAGACTGATCACAATAGAAGATAATGCAGAACTTCGCATCAGGGGAATTGACAATCTGGTCCGGCTGGAAGCAAAGATGGCAAACATGGAAGGAGCAGTTTCCGTTACGATCAGAGATCTGATCAAATCTGCATTACGAATGCGTCCGGACAGAATCATAGTGGGAGAAGTCCGCGGCGGAGAGGCAATGGATATGCTTCAGGCATTGAATACAGGGCATGAAGGGTCGCTGTCTACTGCCCATGCCAATTCTGCCAGGGATATGTTATCCAGACTGGAAACAATGGTTCTGATGGGCGTTGATCTTCCATTGGAAGCAATCAGAAGACAGATTGCTTCCGGAGTGGATATTCTGGTACATCTGGGAAGAATGAGGGATAAATCAAGGAAATTGCTGGAAGTAACTGAGGTGTGCGGCTTTGAAAATGGAGAAATCCGTATCCGGCCGCTGTATCAATGGCAGGAAGGGAAAGGTCTTGTAAAGACAGCATCCCTCCTTCATGTGGAAAAACTGGAAAGAGCGGGGATTGAACTATGAAAGGGAAAGAAAAAGAACAGCTTTATCAGAAACGTAATTATGATCATTATCGTTTTTCTATGAAAGAACTTCTGAAATATATGGGACAGGCACTGGCGTTGTGCATAATGGCAGATTATCTTTTTTACAAAAGTAAATGGGTGTTGCTTCTTATGCTTCCTGTTCCTGTGTTTTATCTGAAATGGCAGAAAAATCGTATGATCAGGGAAAGACGGAAGAATCTGAATTATCAGTTTAAGGATGCACTTACTTCGCTGAGTGTTGCGGTTCAGGCCGGATATTCGGTGGAAAGCGCGGTAAAAACCTGTGTCAGAGATTTGGAGAGACTCTACGGAAAGGGAACGGATATTGTGGAGGAATTTCGCTATATTGAAAGCCAGCAGCATATCAGTGTTCCGCTGGAAGAGCTGTTTCTGGATCTTGGAGAAAGAAGTCAGATAGAAGATATCGAAAATTTTGCCTCTGTATTTTATACAGCCAAGCGTACAGGTGGTGATATGAACCGGGTAATTCAGAAGGTGTCTCGTATGCTTGGAGATAAGATTGACGTTAAAAAAGAGATAGAGGCTACACTGGCAGCAAAGAAGTCAGAACAGATGATCATGAGTCTTATGCCTGTGGGAATTATCCTGTACTTGCAGATGACTTCACCGGGCTTCTTAAGTGTTCTTTATGGAAATCCCTTTGGAATTGCAGCAATGAGTATCTGTCTTGTCATTTATGCTGCGGCATACTGGCTTGGCAGAAGGATTGTAGATATTGAGGTGTGACAGTACAAATGTGGGTACATGTTGTCATTTTTGTTATGATCCTGTGTGCACTGACCGGCTGGAAAAAAGGATGGATTCCATCTTCCGGAATCGGAGGGAAGGATGGTATCAGACTTTTTGCGGTAGTAGCGATAGCCGGAAATCTGCTGGGCATGATCCTTACTTTGCAAAACGGTGGACAGGTGTATCCTCAGGGATACCGTCTGGAAAAGGAGGATACAGGATCATATGAGAAGGAATTTATGGTATCCGTTGACGGAGAAGAACCGGTCTCCATGTACATTCAGGTACCGGAGAAGGAACTGGAAGAGCAGGAGGAAGAACCGAAACAGAATAAGAAGCTGACCAGAAAAGAACAGGCACAAAAAAGTATTGCAGAGGCAGTATCCCGGTATAACGAGCAGCGCAGTGATCCGGATTATTATTATCTTCCGGATAAGCTGAATGGAAAAAAGGTAAAATGGGAAAGTCCGGCAGACACTTCCGGAATGCTTCTGACAGGACTGTTTCTTATTGCGGCAATGGCAATTCTTGTGATGAAAGGGAGAGAAGAACAGGTTCAGCTTCAGAAACGGTATGAAGAACTTCTTATGGATTATCCGGGACTGATCATGAAATTTACACTTCTGGTTCAGGCCGGGATGACTGTAAGAAAGGCATTCCAGAAAATTTCTCTGGATTATGGAAGAAAGAGAAAGCGGAATCCAAGACCTGCGTATGAAGAGATACGGATTGTCTGCTATGAGATGGAAAGCGGAGTTTCTGAAAGTGAAGCATACAGAAGATTTGGAGAAAGATGTGGTCAGGCAAAGTATAAAACATTTGCCACGCTTCTTATCCAGAATCTCCAGAAGGGCAGCAGACAGATGGCTGATATGCTTGAAAGAGAATCAACCGAAGCATGGGAAGAACGAAAGAGAAAAGCACGTGTTCTTGGAGAGGCTGCAGCCACAAAACTTTTGGTGCCGATGATCATGATGCTTATTGTCGTTATGGCAATTGTCATGATTCCTGCTTTTATGTCTTTCTACGGAGAAACATGATAAGGTGCTGCAGTAAATTCTGTGCAGCGTAAGGGTGCTTTTGGATATGGAGGGAAAAAATGGGACAATTGATAAGACAGATAAAAAAGAAAAACGGACTGATACGAAGATTCGCAGAGGAAGAAGACGCTGTAGGTGTTGTGGAGATCATTCTGATTCTTGTAGTCCTGATCGGGCTTGTCATTATTTTCAAAGAGCAGCTGACCGAACTGGTGCAGAGCATTCTTTCAAAGATCGCCAAACAGAGTAATTCTATTTAAGATGAAAAGAGAAGGAGGTGTACTTCCTGTATGAAATATTGCGGAAAGGAAAGAGGAAGCATTACATTATTTCTTGCATTAATACTCAGTCTGCTTTTGTCTCTTGTATGTACAAGTATAGAATCTGTATGTATGGCATCGGCCAGAACCCAAATACTCAACAGTATGGATATCGGACTTTATTCTGTATTTGGACAGTATGACAGGAAACTTCTTGAGGAATATGATCTGTTTGCGCTGGATGGTTCCATGGGAGGCGGGCAGCTTAATCTCGCAAAGATCTGCGATAATCTGGAATCCTATATGAAACCGGTGTTAAAGCAGAACAGTCAGAAACTTGAACTGCATCAGAGCGGACTTACCGGTTACCGGCTTCTGACAGATGAGTGCGGAGAGGTTTTTTATCAGCAGATTGTGCAGTATATGCAGGAAACTCTTGGAAGTCAGGGGGTACAGCTCCTTCTCAACAAAATGTCTGATCGAGAGAGAAAAACAGAAGAGGCGGATCTGAAAGCGAAACAGGCGGAGACAGGAGGCTCCATCGACAGATATGATTCAGAAATGAATCAGGCTTCTCAGAAAAGCCGGCAGGCAGCACAGGAAGCTGAAAACAGGCAGCAACAGGAAGGACAAATATCAACCAGCCAGCACCGACGCAGCCACAGGCTGACAATCCCATCAGTATTATAAAAAGAATTATGAAAATGGGAATACTGGAGCTGGTTTTGCCACCCGGACGGGAAATTTCCACCCGGACAGTCAGCAAAGACACAATGGTTTCGGGAAGACAGCTGCAACAGGGAATGGAGATGCCGGACGGAGTGACAGCAGATAGCAGTTATACTTCCGGGGTTTTGTTTCAGCAGTATCTGATGAATCATCTGGGAAATTACACAGATCCGTCAAAGAAGTCTTGCATATCAGATGGAATATGTTTTTGGAGGAAGAGACAATGATATAGATAACCTTAAATCTGTGGCATCAAAGCTTTTGTTCATCAGAGAAGGCGTAAACTTTGCATGTTTGATGGCAGATAATGTAAAAAGAACAGAGGCACAGGCACTCGCTGCAGCCATTGCGTCGGGATTTCTGGTTCCTCCGGCAGCGGTAGTGATAGAGTCTGCATTGCTTTTATGCTGGGCATTTGCGGAGAGTGTACTGGATGTGAGAGAACTTTTTGCAGGAGGGAAGATTCCCCTTGTAAAAACTTCCGCAGACTGGCAGATTTCGCTGTCTAATCTTTCAAGTCTGATGGAAGGACTGGATTCCATGCGGAAAAACAATGAACATGGATTGTCCTATGAGGATTACCTTCAGGTTCTGATATTGCCTGTTTCAAAGGAAAAGAAAGTGATGAGAGCTATGGATATGATCGAAGATGCGATAAGAAAGAAAGGCAGGGCAAATTTTTATATGGATTCCTGTGTTGTAGCTCTGGAGGCATTTGCGGAGGTAAAAGCAAACAGGAAAAAGGAATTTCAGGTGATACGTCAGTATTGTTATGAATGAATTGCTGAAAAGAGGTGTGAAAAGATGCTTTTACAGAAAGAAAAACAAAGCATTGAAGAAATCGGAAAAAAAGATAAAAAAATTTATGAAAGGAGAAAAGTCTCTCTAAGCAATATTTACGATCTTTTATTCCCCCAAAAGAGTCGGAAATATTTTCGGACAAATGCAAAAGAACATATTGGAGAAGTTTCTTCTGTAAAAGTATCTTTCTGCACCTCTTTTCGGGGAAAGATTAAGAAGGGAAGTCTGGCAGTAGAAACAGCACTTGTACTGCCGCTGTTCTTCCTGGGAATGGTTACGCTGATTTCGTTTATGGATATATATAAACTGCAGACGGAACATCTGACTGCATTGTGTACGAAGGCAAAACAGGCGGGAATGTATGCGTATCTTCCGGGTGGGGACAGTGTTGATGATATTACGCTGCCGGATATCTACACGTATAAACCCTTTGGTGGACTGATACCTCTTCCGGATATTGGAGTTTATAACCATGTAAAAGTCCATGCATGGACAGGAACCGAATTTCCTGACAATGGAGGAGAGCAGGGAGAAACAGAACCGATGGTTTATGTAACTGCCTCGGGCAGTGTGTACCATAAAAATCCGGGCTGCAGCTATCTGAATGTTTCATTAAAACAAATTCCCGGAAGTTCCGCAAAATCTGCATCCAATAAGTACGGGGAGCATTATTCAGCCTGTGAAATCTGCAGCAGGAATCAGAATCCGGCAGGAGTGGTATATGTTACGGAACAGGGAAACAGATACCATAATCTGGAGTCCTGCAGTGGGCTGAAACGTTCGGTAAGACTGGTAAAAGCTTCCTCTGTTTCGGAAATGGGAGCATGTAGCAGGTGTGGCTGAATTTTTCCGGAGAGATGTATATGGAGATGAATGGCGTAAAAGAAATATGTGTACTTGGATTTCTGGGAATAAATTCATGGATAGATATCAGAAAAAGCAGGTTTCTCTTCTGCTGATCATAATATTTGCAGTCTGCGGAACTGTGTGGACAATATATAGCAGAAGAAATGTTCCGGAGGTTCTTATGTGCGTGGGGACAGGTTTTCTCTTTGTGCTGATCAGCATCCTTACGGAAGGTGCTGTGGGAATGGGCGATGGCTGGCTGCTTATGGCACTGGGACAGTGCTGTATCCGGAAGAATTTTTTTCAACACTTTTTATAGGAATGATCTGCAGTGCAGTATGGTCCGGCATCATGATGATGGGATTTTGCAGAAAGGGAAGTACGGAAATACCGTTTGTGCCATTTCTGCTGGCAGGATATCTGGGAGGATTTTTGATATGAAAGATAATTTTTGTATAACAAATGAATACAGTATAATTCGTAAGGGAAGTTTTACAATCGAGACTGCCTGTGTCATGCCGTTGATCCTGCTGGTGTTGATGGGACTTATCTATCTTGAGCTTTTTTGTACATAACAGGGCATGGCTGACAGCGGCAGCTTATGAATCGGCAGTAAGCGGGAGCATGGAAGGGATTAAGAAAAACGGAGAAATATATGATACTGCAAGGATGCGTAGTGAGGAGCTGGGGAGTATTGGCTTTTTCGGGGCGGAGAATTTAGGTACCAGACAAATGTGGGAAAAGAAGTGCAGGTAACCTATGACCTGGACACGATCTCGTCGTATGGCAATCTGAGCTGGCATTTGAGGACAGAAGGGAAATCCGCAGTGATAAATCCGGTGAAACATATCCGCAGACTGCGGGCGGCGCAGGCGGTACTGAGAGAAATGGGGGAATAGAATAGTATGCGGACAGAATATAAGAGGGATATGAATCATAATTATCTCATTGTCTATGGTGAGAATGAGATCAATACAGATTCCTATCAGGTAAGGATGCTTGCGGGAAATGTGATTCCCTCTCTTCTGAAGTGCAGGATACAGGGGATGGATGGCAGATTTTTTATCTATTTTGATATTACTTCGAAACAGGCGGTGAATGTGCTGTATGAAGAAAAGAAGATGGGAGTTGAAGATCTCAGGCTTATTTTCGGTGGTTTTGTAAAGGCTATGGAAGATGCGGCGGAATATCTGATCAATCCCGGACAGTTTATAATGTCGCCGGAATATATTTATACAGATATTGAAAAAAGACAGATTTATTTCTGTATGATGCCCGGATATGAGAAGGATATTAAAGAACAGTTTCAGCTTCTGACAGAATATATCTGCCGAAAATAGACCATCAGGATCAGGATGCGGTAATCCTTGGATATGGAGTATATAAAAGAGCAATGGAAGACAGTTTTCATCTGGAGCATATTAAAGAAGAATTATACAAAACTCAGAGTTCAGATGTAAATGGGGAGAAGAAAGAAAAAATAAATACAAAAAAGACAGAGCAGGAGATGGAGTTTGCAGAAGAAGAGACTTTCCCGGAAGATAATGAAAACCGGAATGAATTTGTAAGAGAAGGAGAAGATTCAAAAGAACCCGGCCGACTGAACCCGGTCGGTGTTATTGTGCCGGCTGCTGTTCTGATCTGTGGACTGGCAGCTGCTATCCTGAAGGGATATCTGCCACATGTGGAAATGGAAACCATACTTGGTGTAATTGTTATAGCTATAGCGGGTATCATGCTGGGCCTGCGTATTATAAAGACAAAAAAAGTTTTGCATCTCCCGGAACAGACGTATGCATCAGGAGAAACAGTGAGACACATAGAAAAAATAAGAAATATGCCATCATGGAATAAAACAGAAAAGAAAACATCAGGGAAAAGATCAGGATGGAAAGAAGCAGAAGGAAAAGTGTCAGAGCAGAAATGGGAGGACAGATTATATGAAAACCTGTCCCAGACAGTGGAGAGAAATCAGCAAACAAATCAGAGTCAGCCGGTGAATGGGCAGAAAATGTCAGACTGTGGACAAAAAACTTCCGAATCATCCCGGATACATATGGACTATGGTGAAACAGTAGTACTATCTGCCGGAACAGTAAGCGGACCTGCAAGTCTGGTGAGCAAAGAACCGGGAGAACTGGCGACCATTTATCTCAATGAAGATCTGACTGTGATCGGAAAGTTGGAAACTGCCTGTGATGCGGTGATCAGCCTGCCTACCGTAAGCCGTATCCATGCAAAAATACGAAAAAAAGAAGAAAACTATTTCCTTAGTGATATGAATTCCAGAAACGGAACGTCTGTAAATGGAAGATTACTTCGTCCGGATGAGGAATATCAGCTTGAACCGGAAGATGAAGTGGATTTTGCACAGGCAAGATATATATTTCTGGAATAAATGTTTTTACAAAATACAGGAGGTCTGCTACAATTAGTAATGGTACATTGTTTTTGAGATAAAGAAACAGAAAAGAGGTAAAACTTGGAAGAACTGAAAAAGGCACCGGTTACAGTGCTTCTCATTCTGGCGAATATTCTTGTTTTTACTGCAGTGGAATTTACCGGAGGATCAGAGGATACCATGCATATGCTTCAGTGCGGAGCGGCATATACTCCCGCCATTATGCAGGGAGAATACTATAGGATCTTTACAAGTATGTTCCTTCATTTTGGACCGCAGCATCTTGGAAATAACATGCTGGTACTGTTTGTGCTTGGAGGCAGACTGGAGCGTACAGTTGGAAAACTGAAATATCTGCTGATCTATCTTCTGGGAGGAATGGGTGGAAATCTGCTGTGTCTGTTCCTGGAACTGGACAGTGCGGATTTTGCAGTTTCGGCAGGTGCATCCGGTGCAGTGTTTGCTGTGATGGGTGCAATGATCTATGCTGTGATCAGGGGCAGAGGTCATATTGAAGATCTTTCTGCCAGACAGGTAGTGATCATGGCTGCTTTTTCGCTTTATTTTGGTTTTACAAGCGAAGGGGTGGACAATGCGGCACATGTAGGCGGTCTTATCTGTGGATTCCTGCTTGCAGTTCTGCTTTATCACCCTTCGCAGCGTGCAGGATAACCGACCTTTATTCAGGGGATGCCGGCAGATAAATATAAAAGGCAGAACTGACCGGGAGTGCTGGAAACCCTGATCTGACCATGGTGTGCAGAGATGATTTCTGCTGTTACTGCAAGCCCGAGACCGGTTCCTTCCGGTTTATATGTAATGAAGGGATGAAAGATATTCTCAGTCTGCTTATGCGTCATACCACATCCGTTATCTTTAATACAGATGCAGATGCCGGAATCTGCAGGGGTGAGATTTACAATAATCTTTCCGCCTGGCTGATCGATGGCTTCACAGGAATTTTTGATTAGGTTAAATATGACCTGACGCATTTTTATCCGGTCAAGAAAAACAGGTGAAGAAGTATGTTCCACATGTATTTCCAGCCGGATTCCCAGATAGTCCAGAGTGTTTTTCTGACAGGATAAAACAGTGGTCAGAAATTCCGCGGGATTTACGGGAACAAGAGTAACTGTCTGCGCATGGCTGAAGTCAGAGAGTTCTTTCAGCAGTTCTTTTACATATTCAAGGTTATCCATAAGACTGTCCCATTGTCTGTAACTGCACAGTTCCGGGTGAGAGGAAGCCATCAACTGAAGTTCACTGTTGATCAGCGTGACCGGATTACGGATTTCATGTGAAAGTCTGGATAAAAGAAAACGAAAATCTTTTTCTGATTGTTTTGTTATTTCAATCTGCATATTATCACCTCAGGAAAAGTGTATCATTGTGAACTTTCAGCCGCAACTGATTTCGTCCTGAAAAATTCGCAATAAAACGACAAGTATTACTGATTATTGCAAATCAAAATCTTGAATTTTAAGAAAGAAGGATTTAAAGATGGAAAATTGTATTTTTTGTAAAATCGCTAATGGAGAGATTCCTGCTGCAACACTTTATGAGGATGAGAATTTCAGGGTAATTCTTGACCTGGGCCCGGCGAGTAAGGGACATGCGCTGATCCTTCCGAAATCGCATGCTGCCAATATTTATGAATTATCGGATGAAATGGCTGCAAAGGCAATGATTCTTGCAAAGAAAATGGCGACAGCAATGACAGCAGCACTGAAATGTGACGGATTTAATATTGTACAGAATAATGGCGAGTGTGCAGGGCAGACAGTATTTCATTTTCATATGCATCTGATTCCGAGATATAAAGGAGATCAGGTGGGAATCACATGGCACCCGGGTGAACTCAGTGATGCAGATAAAGAAGAAATCCTGTTAAAAGTAAAGGAGCAGCTGTCCTGATATTCTGATACAGCACATTGCAAAAGATGGAGAATATAGATTTTGTAAGTATCTACAGGAAATACCGCTCTCGGGCGTTCAATATTGGAAAATTTATCCTTGGCGATGAAGATGAAGCAGAAGATGTCTGTCAGGATGTATTTGAGACTTTGTTTCATATGGGCCGGAGTGTGGATTTTTCAGATGAAAAGAAACTGGAGAATCTGATTGTCAGAATCAGCTACCATAAGGCATCCGATCATCGCAAAAAGGCCTCAGGAAATATGAATATGCGAACTCAGATGCGATTCTGGAAATGACAGATATGCGGGTAAGAAAAGGTAATCGTGTAGATGAGATTGTTCTGAATCTGGAGGCAGCAGGATACCTGCAGTCGATATTTGAAAAACTGAGAGAAAAGAACAGGACAAATTATGAAATCTATGTCAGTGTAACGTTATATGACATACCAACGCGTCTCGTTGCCAGACATTATCATATCACAGAAAATAATGTGAATAACAGAGTCATGAGGACGAGACGCTGGCTTGCCAGGGAATATAAGAAAATAACCCGGTGATTACTGTTTATTTACGCAGTCTTCGATCAGCCCGGTGATTTTTTCAATAGAATTCATATGACTGCTTTCTGACATGGCATGAACATAGGACTCTCTGTTCTGGTACAGTTCGCGGATTGCGTTTAAAAGTGTGCTTTCTGTAATCTCTTCTTCCTCAAGTACCATGCTGAATCCCTGGCGTTCAAATGAACGTGCATTGAGGATCTGGTCACCGCGGCTGGCATTTGCAGAAAGCGGGATCAGAAGATTGGGTTTTTTTAAAGCATTCAGTTCACAGATTGCATTGGCACCTGCGCGGAGATAACGATATCAGACAGAGCAAACAGATCGGCAAGCTCCTGTTTAATATATTCATACTGTACATATCCTTTTGTGTCTTTGAGACTTTCATCCATTTTTCCCTTACCACACAGGTGGATAACCTGAAACTCTTTTAAAAGTTCCGGAAGGATTTTGCGGATATTTTCATTGACAGATGCAGCACCAAGACTTCCGCCGATCACCATAAGAACCGGTTTGTCATCTGTGAAACCACAGAATTCGCGGGCTGCCTCTTTACTTCCGTTTAATAATTCCTGACGGATAGGAGTACCTGTAAGTACTGCTTTGTCAGCAGGAAGACTTTTTACAGTCTCAGGGAAGTTACAGCATACTTTTGTGGCAGATGGAATGCAGATCTTATTTGCAAGTCCGGGAGTCATATCTGATTCATGAATGATGGTAGGAATTTTACGTCGACCGGCAGCGATTACAACCGGGACAGTCACGAAGCCACCCTTGGAGAAAACCACATCTGGTTTTAATTGTTTCAATAATTTTTTGGCCTCACCGAATCCTTTCAGTACACGAAATGGATCTGTGAAGTTTTTCAGATCAAAATAACGTCTCAGCTTTCCGGATGAGATTCCGTAATAAGGAATATTCATTTCTTCAATAAGCTTTTTTTCGATTCCATCGTAGGATCCGATATAGGAAATTTCGTATCCAAGCTCCTTAAGGCGTGGGATCAGAGCAATATTCGGAGTCACATGTCCGGCTGTGCCGCCGCCGGTGAGCACAATATGTTTCATAGAGATTCCTCCTGTTTTATTCTGAATAGTTACAACAATTCTATAAAAGACTGCAGGGAATCCGGGAATATGTGAAATCCTGCGAAAATGTCCGGATTCATTATTTTATGGAATTGCTATACGTTACTATTTAATATGAACCCAGGGGGAGAAATTGTCAAGGAAAGTTAAATATTATGAAGAACAAAACAGATATACAGACAAAAAATCAGCAGATAGACCAAATACTTCAAGAGCAGTATGATGCGGAAACCAAAATACTTGAATCCGCATTGTTGAACGTAGCAGGCAAAACCTCATGGGATGAATTTCCGGAAGAATCCGAGGAGAAGATCCGGGCGGGGTATGATCGGCTGATCACCCGACTGAGAGAAACAGGGGATTTCAATGAAGCAGCCAGGGCTGAAAAGACAGGAAGCACCAGGGCAGCAAAGGAAAAACTTGAAATTCTTGAGTATGACTGGAACAGGACTCACAGAATCCTGAAATCTGCAGCTGCCGCAGTGGCAGTAGTTATGTTGACTGCGCTGGTGGGAATGACTGCTATAGCTGACTATCGATATCCGGATAAAAATACGCAGACATATCAGAAGACATCCGTTTTTGAAAAAAATAAAAAATTTTATTTTTTGTGTGATATTTGCCGATTTGATTCGCATAGTATATGTAATGAAAGTTTGCGAAGCAGAAATCCGGCATTTTATTCTTCGGATAAGGGTGCGGATCAAAGGCTCGGAACAAAACGTTATATATTTATGCACTGACCGACAGAGAATCATTAAAATATCGGCAAATTTTTAAAATTCTTACGTGGCAGATGCAAAGAAAGGCAGGAACAGTCGAAAAAAAACTGTTTCTGCTTTTTGTTTTCAGAAAAGATATTGTTAATTTGTTTCATTGTAGTGTATAATTAATACAATATAGAAGGATCATAAAAGCAGTAAAAAGCTGCCGGGTTAAACAGGCAAAATGCAGCAAAACAATTGGGGATATCAAAATCTGAAGGGAGGTTTTTATATGAAGATTACATTTATCGGGGCAACTCATGAGGTTACGGGATCCTGTTATTATCTGGAGGCAGCAGGTCACAAGTTTCTTGTAGACTGCGGAATGGAGCAGGGACCGGATTATTATGAAAATGCAGAAATACCAGTGGCTTTGGGAGAGATAGAATTTGTTCTTCTGACACATGCACATATAGATCACTCAGGTAATCTTCCGGCTATTTATGCAAAGGGGTTCAGAGGACCGGTATATGCCACAGATGCCACCAGCCATTTATGCGATATTATGCTCAGAGACAGTGCGCACATTCAGATGTTTGAAGCAGAATGGAGAAACCGTAAAGGCAGACGACAGGGCAAACCGGAATTTGTTCCGGCTTATACAATGGAAGATGCTATGGGAGTGATCAGAAACTTTGTGGGATGCCCGTACAATAAGATGATCACTCCTGCAGAGGGAATCTCAGCCCGGTTTATTGATGCAGGCCATTTGCTGGGCTCTGCAAGTATTGAGCTGACGATCAGGGAGGAGGATACAGAGAAAAAGATTGTATTCTCCGGAGATATTGGAAATACCTGCCAGCCCTTGATTAAGGATCCTGAGTATCTGCACCATGCAGATTATATAGTTATGGAATCCACTTACGGTGACCGCAGTCATGGAGAAAAGCCTGATTATGTGAAACTGTTGTCAGAAATCATCCAGGAAACCTTTGACAGAGGAGGAAATCTTGTGATTCCTTCTTTTGCAGTGGGACGTACGCAGGAAATGCTGTACTTTATCAGACAGATCAAGGCAGACGGACTGGTGTATGGACATGACGGATTTAAAGTATATGTGGACAGTCCTCTTGCAAATGAAGCTACCACGATTTTCTCGGAGCATCAGTATGACTGTTTTGATGAAGAAGCGATGGAACTGATCAAAAAGGGAATTAATCCAATCAGTTTCCCTGGATTGAAGATTTCCGTCACCAGTGATGATTCGAAGTCGATCAATTATGATGAGGAGCCCAAGGTAATCATTTCAGCCAGTGGTATGTGTGATGCAGGCCGTATCAAGCACCATCTGAAACATAATCTGTGGAATGAGAAGAATACGATTCTTTTTGTAGGATATCAGGCGGTCGGTACTCTTGGAAGAGCACTGATCGAGGGGGCTGCAGATGTGAAACTGTTTGGTGAACCTGTTCATGTGGCAGCGCATATCTGCCAGATGCCGGGAATCAGCGGTCATGCGGATGTGAATGGCCTTTTAGACTGGGCGAAGGCATTTGAGGAGAAACCGCAGAAAGTCTTTGTTACTCATGGAGATGATACAGTCACAGAGATTTTTGCAAAACGTCTGACAGATGAACTGGGGTATGATACAATGGCTCCGTTCAGCGGTACGGTTTATGATCTGGCAGACGATGTATGTCTGTATGAGGCAAAGGGTGTGAAAATCCAGAAAGCATCTGCATCACCGAAGGCAACAAGAGCAGCCAGAGCTTTCGAGAAACTTCTGGCACTTGGTTACAGGCTTATTACGGTTATCAGGAAAAATGAAGGAACGCCGAATAAAGATCTGGAAAGATTTTCAAGAGATGTTCAGTCCCTGTGTGATAAATGGGACAGGACAGATATGTAAATTAAAAAATATCCCACGAAACTTTATCTATAGCAATCTTTGTAAATAATATATTGATTCAATTTACATTATTTAAGAGGCTTGCTATAGTTTTCGTGGGATATTTTATATGGTCACCTGCGTAACTGTTCAGTATTTCCACAGTTGTTTATTTGTTCAGAACTTCCTCCAGTGCAGTGGAAAGCTGATCCGGACATGAGGTATTCTTAAATCCGCATTTGATTCCTTTTAATCTGCTGATCACTTCCTCTGCATCCATTCCCTCTACAAGACTGGCTACACCCTGGGTATTTCCGCTGCATCCGCCGATGAAACGGACATTGTGGACTTTCTTATTGTCATCTACTTCAAATTCAATATGGCTGGCGCAGACACCTTTTGTTTTATACGTCATGATATGTTTCCTCCTGTGTGAAAAAATGTAACTATAAATGCTGCTGTTCATATACCACTACGTTACTGTTTACTTCGTTCTCAGTAACGTAGCCAAAATTTATTCCAGATTGCCTGCGGCAATGGAATTTTGGCTTGTATGTCTCGGGATTTTGGCATATTCATGCCACAACACCTCGCGGAATAGTGATATATGAACAGTAACATAAAATAGCAATTGTATTATAACAGAGGATAAAAAAAGTTTCCATATAAATAAAGTTTTGCTATAATAAAGAAATGTCAGGAACATTTGTCACTGTTTACACATCTGAACCTGATACCATGAAAATGAAAAATTACAATATACAAAGAAGAGGTGTTTTAATAATGAAATGTATCGGAATTATCGGAGCAATGGAACAGGAAGTTGCAAAAATCAAGGAAAAAATGCAGGATGTCACAATTACATCCAGAGCCCGTATGGATTTCTATGAGGGAACTCTGGAAGGAAAGAAGTAGTTGTTGTACGCTCAGGAATCGGAAAAGTAAACGCAGGTATGTGCACACAGATCCTTGCAGATGTATTTGGTGTGGAAGCGGTGATCAATACAGGAATTGCAGGAAGTCTGAATAATGATGTAAATATTGGGGATATTGTTCTTTCCACAGATGTTTTGCATCATGATATGGATGCAATCGGCTTCGGATATAAGAAAGGTCAGATTCCGCAGATGGATGAATTTTCCTTCCCTGCTGATGAAAAACTTCGTAAACTGGCTGCAAAAGTATGTAAAGAAGTAAATCCTGAGATCAGTGTATTTGAAGGAAGAATCTGTTCCGGAGATCAGTTTATCTCAGATAAGAGCGTTAAAGATGCCATCATTTCAGAATTTGGCGGATTTGCAGTAGAGATGGAAGGTGCTGCTATCGGTCAGGCTGCTTATCTGAACCATATTCCATTCCTTGTAGTAAGAGCAATCTCTGATAAGGCAGACGGAAGTGCTCACATGGATTACGCTGAGTTTGAGATGGCGGCAATTGAACACAGTGTCAAATTAACTGTAAGAATGATCCAGGAATTGTAATCTGCAAGAAGTAGATGAAATAAAGCGGCACGTGAACTGTATTTCGGCACAGTCTGCAGAACTTTGCATATACTGAAATAGACAATCGAAAAGAATGCAGGATCGTACGATGTATCTGAAAGAATATTTTCCGTTTTATACCACATATGCAAATCCTCTTCTGTATGAAGGAGAACGGATGCAGGATAAAGAATTTAACCTGATGAAATCCTATTATCCGGGGACTGTACAGCATATTCAGGAGAAAATAGAAGAGGAATGTGATCTCATGGATTATGAGGGAAGCCGCCTTTATGATGAATATCCGGATAAATATATGATTTATCATTTAAGCTGCAAGATCAGGGAGAGTATGGAACCGGAAATAAGCACTCAGGCTATCAGGGAGGATTTTCTGGATGAACTGATACAGGTAATGCTTTGTCAGGAAATATCCAGAAGAAGATGCCGCAGATATCGCTGCAGGAGATACTTTTAAAACAGATTGTAATTGCTCGGGAAATCGGTTTGCTGGTACACCGGACAGTTACAACAGATTATATAACATTAACAGACAGAAAGAGCAATGAAAATTAAGAGAATATTAGAAGAACAGATAAATGAAAATCTGATACAGGCTGTT
>ENA-OQDD01000136-OQDD01000136.1-human-gut-metagenome-genome-assembly--contig:-NODE-136-length-29841-cov-3.447870_pt1 | contig 29841 bp, 39 predicted proteins | sample MGYA00242507_ERZ504598 | MGnify/ENA primary metagenome ERZ504598 (study PRJEB26092, sample SAMD00036318) | human gut metagenome | host: Homo sapiens | study: EMG produced TPA metagenomics assembly of...
GGCGCGTTCGTGGGCGTGCGAGCCGAGCTCGGCACCGCGCTTCCAAACGGGCCGGTTCTTCCAGCTGGCCGACGTGATTGGCGTGGACGAGGAGCGCTATCAGACCCTTTCGGTGGACAAGTATTTCCCGCCGGTGGTGCCGGACCACTTCATCACCGCCGATGTGCCGGTCGACCCGGCGGCCCGCGAGGCTTGGGAGCAGGCCGGCTACCGCATCCCGCTGAGCGGCTGCGGCGGCGGCCAGTCCATCAAGCCGTTGGGCGGCATCGATTTCGGCGAACCCGTGCTCAACACGTATCCGGTCAATGAAAACGTGACCCTGCTGCGCGCGGACGGCGGCCAGGTACAGCTCGCGACCAACGATTATGGCAAGGGCCGCGGCGTGTACATCTCCGGCCTGCCCTATTCGGCGGCCAACGCCCGACTGCTGGAACGCGTGCTGTTCTACGCTTCCCACAACGAAGACAAGTATGCGGCCTGGAGCTCGTCCAATCCGGAATGCGAAGTGGCACACTTCCCCGAGCAAGGGCTGTATTGCGTAATCAACAACACCGATCAGCCGCAGAAGACCACGGTGACTTTGGCCGACGGCACCACCGAGGACTTCGACCTGCCTGACAGCGGTATCGCCTGGCGTGAAGCCTGATCCCACGTTTTGGAGAACGGACCCATCATGACTGAAAGCAATGAAGTTTTATTCGGCATCGCCTCGCATTTTGCGCTGGAAGGTGCCGTGACCGGTATCGAACCTTACGGAGACGGCCACATCAACACCACCTATCTGGTGACCACGGACGGCCCCCGCTACATCCTCCAACAGATGAACACCAGCATCTTCCCCGATACGGTGAATCTGATGCGCAATGTCGAACTGGTCACCTCCACTCTCAAGGCTCAGGGCAAAGAGACGCTGGACATTGTGCCCACCACCTCAGGCGCCACCTGGGCCGAGATCGATGGCGGCGCATGGCGCGTCTACAAGTTCATCGAACACACCGTGTCCTACAACCTCGTGCCGAACCCGGACGTGTTCCGCGAAGCCGGCAGCGCATTCGGCGACTTCCAGAACTTCCTGTCCGAATTCGACGCCAGCCAGCTGACCGAAACCATCGCCCACTTCCACGACACCCCGCATCGTTTCGAGGACTTCAAGCCGCCCTCGCCGCGGACAAGCTCGGCCGCGCCGCCGCATGCCAGCCGGAAATCGACTTCTATCTGAGTCACGCCGACCAGTATGCCGTCGTGATGGATGGGCTCAGGGACGGTTCGATTCCGCTGCGCGTGACCCACAATGACACCAAGCTCAACAACATCCTCATGGACGCCACCACCGGCAAGGCGCGTGCGATCATCGATCTCGACACCATCATGCCCGGCTCCATGCTGTTCGACTTCGGCGATTCCATACGCTTTGGTGCGTCCACTGCTCTGGAAGACGAAAAGGACCTCAGCAAGGTGCATTTCAGCACCGAGCTGTTCCGTGCCTACACGGAAGGATTCGTGGGCGAACTACGTGGCAGCATCACCGCGCGCGAGGCCGAACTGCTGCCGTTCAGCGGCAACCTGCTCACCATGGAATGCGGCATGCGCTTTCTCGCCGACTACTTGGAAGGCGATATCTACTTTGCCACCAAGTACCCCGAGCACAATCTGGTGCGCACCCGCACCCAGATCAAACTCGTGCAGGAGATGGAGCAGAAGGCCAGTGAAACCCACGCCATCGTAGCCGACATCATGGAGGCTGCCAAGTGAGCCGCCAGTCGAACCATACCCGAACCAGCATGATGGGGGCCGAGCAATGAGCGATCAGCTGACCGAGGTATACGCCAGCATCGACGCCCTAGTCGATTACGCCTTGGATCATCTCGACCTCGATCCACGCAACGCAGACTGGACCCGCAACCAAATCTTCGCCCTCTTCCACCTGGATTCCTACCCCGGACCCAAAACCACAACGTCGGCGGCGTCAGTGTCAGACGCAGTCCAAGACATTGTCGGCAGCCGAAGCCAGGCCCCCTCTGACGAAAAGACCCCCGACCCCCTACTCGCCGCCTTCCGCGCCGCCGCCACAACCGCCGGCCTCTTCGATCCGGAGGAAGGCCCGGCCTACGCCGACACCATCATGGGCATCCTCTCCGCCAACCCCGCCGATCTCGACGACCGGTTCCTGCTCATCGAGCACAGGGACGGCGGCATGGCCGCCATGCAATGGTTCTACGACTACTGTGTGGCCAACAATTATGTCAAGCGTGCCCAGCTCGACCGGAACCCGCGCTTCGACTCGCACGGGCTGACGGTGACCATCAACCTCGCCAAACCCGAATTCAAGAACATGAAGAAGGCGGCGGCCGGCAACGCCGTGTCCGGCGGCTACCCGAAGTGCACGATCTGCCATGAGAACGAGGGCTTCGCCGGACGTGACAAGCGCACGCTGCGCACCTTGCCGGTCACGCTCGGCGGCGAGTCATGGTTCTGGCAGTTCTCGCCCTACGGCTACTTCGACCAGCACGGCATCTGCGTGAACACCGACCACACGCCGATGCATGTGGACCGCGACACCTTCGGCCATCTGCTCGACTTCGTGGACCGTTTCCCCGGATACTTCCTCGGATGCAACGCCGCGCTGCCTCGCATCGGCGGCTCGGTGCTCGCCCATGACCATTACCAGGGCGGCGGCGAACTGCTGCCGATGCACAAGGCCGCCACTTGGGCCGCCTTCACACTTGCCGACTATCCGGACGCCGTGGTTGAATCCTTGACTGGCCCGGCACCGCCGTGCGCGTGGTGTCGAAGAGTCGCCAGAGCATCATCGACGTATCCGACATCATCCGCGAGGCATGGGTCGGTTATGACGACGCGGCGAACGGCATCGCCAGCCATGACGCGGATGGCAACCGCCAATCCGCCCTCTCGCCCAGCGCGATCATCACCGAACGCGGCTATGAGATGAGTCTCATCTTCCGCAACAATGCGATCAGCGACGAGTACCCGGAAGGTATTTTCCATGCACACCCCGAATACTGGCCGGTCAAGCAGGAGCCGATCGGACTGATCGAGGCCCAAGGCTTGTTCATTCTGCCCGGACGGCTCGTCGACCAGCTCGGCATTGTCGAAGAGGCGCTCGCCGAAGGCCGCGATTTGCCCGATGAAGTCAGCGAATTCAGTCTCGAATGGGGCGAACTCGCTGAAACATTGGCCGGAAACCGCGACCGCGAGGCCATCCACCAAGCCGTACGTGACGAGCTCGGCAGCGTCTGCTACCGCATCCTCGGCAACACGGCCGTCTTCAAGCAGAAAGCCACCACGCAAACATTCCTCGAAAGTCTTGGTTTTGCCGCTAGGTGAAACAGGTCAAGTGAAGTAAGCTCAATACTGAAGGAAAACCGAAGGCAAGTCCTTCCAAAGGAGGAGATATGACTACTGTTCTGGTTACGGGCGGTGCTGGATTCATCGCCACCCACACCGACATCGAACTGCTCGACAAGGGCTACGACGTTATTTCCGTAGATAACTACGGCAACTCGTCTCCCGTGGCGCTTGAGCGCGTCGAGCAGATCACCGGCAAGCCGGTCAAGCGTTACGACGGTGACGTGCGCGATGAGGCGCTTATGGAACGCGTCTTCACCGAAAACAACATCGATTGGGTCATTCACTTCGCCGGTCTCAAGGCCGTGGGCGAGTCCGTGGCCAAGCCGATCGAATACTACGACAACAACCTGTACTCCACGCTTGTGCTGCTCAAGGTGATGAAGAAGCACAACGTCAAGAAGATCATCTTCTCCTCCTCCGCCACCGTGTACGGCACGCCGAAGGAACTGCCGATTACCGAGGAGACGCCGACCGGCGGCACCACCAACCATACGGCACCTCCAAGCTGTTCCAGGAGCAGATTCTGCGCGACGTACATGTGGCCGATTCGTCCTGGACCATCGTGCTGCTGCGCTACTTCAACCGGTCGGCGCACACGAGTCCGGCCTGCTGGGCGAAGATCCGAAGGGTATTCCGGCGAACCTCACCCCGTACGTGGCCAAGGTCGCGGTCGGCGAGCTCAAGGAAGTCCAGGTCTACGGCGACGACTACGACACGCCCGACGGCACTGGTGTGCGTGACTACATCCACGTGTCGACCTGGCCAAGGGTCACGTGGCCGTCATTGACCACATCGACAAGGAAGGCGTGTTCGTCTACAACCTGGGCACCGGCCACGGCTACTCCGTGCTTGAGGTCATCAAGGCTTACGAGAAGGCCGCCGGTCATCCGATTCCGTACACGATCAAGCCGCGTCGCCCCGGTGACATCGCCGCCTGCTACGCCGACGCTTCCAAGGCGGAGAAGGAGCTTGGTGGAAGGCCGAGCTGACCATCGACGACATGGCCGTCTCCTCCCTCAACTGGCAGACCAAGAACCCCAACGGTTTCCGCGACGCCGAGTGATATGAGCAGATGAGCTCCCTCTGATGAGGGAGCTCATCTGTCGTTTATCACACAATGCGCCTATCGGCGGCCCAGCGGGTGAGCTCGGTGCGATTCGAAAGCTGAAGCTTTCGCAGCACCGAGCTCACGTGCGTTTCGACCGTCTTGATCGAAATGAACAGTTCGGCCGCCACCTCTTTATATGTGTAACCACGCGCGATCAGCCGCATGACCTCCTGCTCGCGGGCGACAGCCGGTCCAGCTCCTCATCATGAGCCGTGCCGCACCATCAGCGCCGCCATCAGACCCCGCCGCCGGCACACCCTGGAAGGTCGAAAGTACAAAACCGGCCAGTTTTGGCGAGAACACGGCATAGCCCTCATGCACCTGCTTGATGGATGAAATCAAATCAGCGCCGGTAATCGTCTTGGTTACATAGCCCTGGGCGCCGGCGCGAATCACCGCCCCCACATCCTGCGGCGCATCCGAAACCGACAATGCCAGAAACACGGTGGTAGGGGAGTAGGGCCGCGATTTGGCGAGGATCTCGCACCGCCGCCACCTTCACCGCCGGGCACGTGCACATCCAGCAACACCACCTGCGGCTTGGTCTGTGCGATCATCGCCACCGAACCGGGCACGTCCGCCGCTTGGCCGACGATATCGAAGGAATCACGCAACGTGGCGATTACGCCCGCACGGAACATCTCATGGTCATCGACCATGGCCACACGAATCTTGGCTGTCTCGTTCTCGCTCATCGATGTTCTCCCTGCGCCGCTTTCAGCGCGATCGGCATATGCATTCTGACCTCGGTGCCCCAGCCGGCCCTGGACACTATCTCCACTGTACCGCCGCGCCGTTTGATGCGGCCGATAATCGATTCGCGGATGCCCAGCCGGTCGGGCGGAATGGCGTCCATATCGAAGCCTTCGCCATGGTCGCGCACGAACACTTCAACCATCGTGTCGCTGGCCTCGCAATATAAAGACACCGGCTCGCCGCCATGCGTGACCGCATTGACCAACGCCTGACGGGTGGCGTCCAGCAGCGCATCGGTCTGGGCACTCGGCCGCGCGTCGCCCACGGTGACCACCTCAATCGGTTTGCCGTGCTCGTCCTCCACTTCGGCGGCGATCTGCTTCAATCCGGCTCCCACCGAACGATCCGATGTGGAACGTTCCTGATACAGCCATTCGCGCAGCTCGCGCTCTTGCTACGCGCCAGGGCGAATACGGTGGTCGGTTCCTCGGAGTGCAGCTGAATCAGCGCCAACGTTTGCAGCACGCCATCATGCAGATGGGCGGTCATGTCCGCGCGCTCCTCTTCGCGCTCCTTCAATGCCTGCTCGTGGGTGAGTCGTTGCAGCATCGCGTTCGCCCACGGCATCACCGCCACCACGATACCGACGATCATCATGAATCCGCTGGCAACAATGCGTCGAGGAGAGGCGCCCCACCCAGGAATGCTGACATTATGCACATACAATGCCCATCCCATGAAAATCAGTGCGATGCCGCCCAACATAGACAACAGCTGCGTGCCTCGCGGACTAAGATTCATCCATGCCAGTGCGATGCCGCCCAACCCTACCAGCAGCGGAAGCACAATCTGGACATCCGCACCGGTGCTGGTGAGCAACAGTCCAGTGGCCATCAACGCGAAACCGGCCAATGCCACGACGGCCGGTTTCGGAGCACGTTGGATGGCCTCGGACAATGATTCCGGTGCGGCAGCCGATTCGTCGTCATGAGCGGCAAGTGGCTGATTGCCTCGCGCAAGCGGCGCCTGATCAACGGGCACTGTGCGAGCCGCAGCCGCCACCGGGTCTCCGGCGGGCATGAACACCCACAGGAATACATAAGCGATGATGCCTGCGCCGTAGAGGACGGTCAGTGCGATGAACGCAATCCGAACCCATGCCACGCCGATGCCCAAGTGCAGGGCGATGCCCTTGCACACGCCGGTGAGCCAACGGCTGCCGGGGGCGCATCAACGGCATGCGCGCGGGCAGCAATGGTTCGGGAGATGACGTCATACTCCTATTGTGCCGCGCTCAGGGCGTTGCGGCCGGGGTTTTACCCGGTGTTCAGGGAACAATCAGGGTGTTCCCCGAGCGTTGTGGCAGTGATCGGGCGGTGTAATGGAATCATGAGCAATCCAAACGCGAATCCATATCAGCCACAGCCGCAGCCTGGTCCGCAAAAAACAAGACATCGCGACGCTTCTTCACTTGGGTGCGATCCAGTGGACTGGTTCGCGGCGACGACCGGTGGATCGGCGGCGTATGCAGCGGCATCGCTTTACGGCTTGGCTGGAGCCCCACATTAGTACGTGCGTTGGTGATTGTATGTGCATTGTTCTTCGGTTTTGGTGCAGCTCTGTACGCATTCGGCTGGTTTCTGATGCCGGATGTACGCGATGGGCACATCTTGGCCGAGGACCTCATTGCCGGCCAATGGGACTGGAATTGTCTGGGATGCTTCCTGTTCCTCGCGTGGCAATCGTGATTCCAGGTGCGGGGTGGGGTTGTATTGCGCTCGCCGCCTTAGCGCTATGGCTGTTGGCCAAAAGCGGCATTCGCCAGCAGGAAGGGTACGGATTCGGGGCATCTGCGCCGCGACCGGTTTCACAGCCTGTGTCATATCCAGCTCCACAGCCTGTCTCATATCCAGCCGCGCAACCAGTACCTCAATCTCCTTTGTATTCAGCTCCGCAACCTTTTCCACAACCTGTTTCACAACCTGTTTCACAAACCGCGCCTAGTGTTTCACAGCCTGTTTCACAGCCTGTCTATCAGTCGATGCCCAGCGTGATGCCGGGTACTGTGCCCGGCGCGATGCCCGGCACAGTACCAACGGGCCGTTTGCCCCCGACCGTATGAATGCGACGGCCTATGCCCCCACCGAGTCCAAGCGCCGCAAGCCGGCGGGCCCAATCGTGGTCTTGAGCATACTGGGCCTTACCTTCCTCTCCTTTGCCGGTCTGATGGGACTGATTTGGGTAAACGACATGGCATTATCGGCATTATGCGTCTGGGCACCATCTGGATTGCCGCAGTATGCATAGTGATGGGGCTGGTGGTCATCATTCTCGGATTCAGAGGACGGCGTACCGGTGGTCTGATTCCTCTCGGACTGGTTGCCGGTGGATGCGCGCTCTGCATGACCATCGTTTCAGGCACGTATGGCGTGTACTACCGTGATCTTGGTGCCAGCGGCATCAATACTGTTGTTTCACTGAGCCAATCTGTCAGTGCGAGAAACAGCGACGGCATGAACGATGTGCAAAAGGATGGCATCTTCGTTGCCGATGCCAGCGATGCCACGTTTGAAACATTGCAGCAAGGTGTGGCGTTCAGCGGTGAAAACTACAACACCGATCAGGCAATCATTGATTGGTCCGATTGGGGCAAGACACATGGACCGCACACGGTGAAGATGCTGGATGGCAAAACTTCCATCAGTAATTGCCCGGTCGGTACCATCACCATAGCCGCAACACAGGCGCAAGTGCATATCGTTCTGCCGGATTCCTGCACTTACGCCTTCGGCACCGCCGACTCCTACTACTCCACTTCGAGTGACGTTGGCGGCAAATACGAGATGGTATACAACAACTACATGGGTCCAAGCTTTGTTTTCTTCGAAGCTGAAAGTGCCACCAATGGGCCTGATCACGAATGGTTGGATAAGGAATCCGCCATGCCGGACAACGGCCCAGAATTAAAAATCAATATTCCCTATGTGGTGGAAGCACGTGTCAACGTGGTGTACGCCTCCGATTGGGAAGGCTCTACGTTCCAGCCGCTTGCCGATATATACGACGGCAACAGTACAAGCAAGAACACAACCGAACAATCGGAATGATCAAGCCGTTGCAACTAGGAGATGGAATCATGACTGATGAAACCAAGGAATTCGCCTCCATCGAGGATGCGACACCGACCACGGCCATACCTTCCGAAACCGACGCGACCACCGCGACCACAACCATGGTGACCGTCGATGACCGAACCGATACCACGGTGCTGCCATCCGCAGCGGATGATGACGAAACGGCTGTGCTGCCCGTCCCCGACAATCATGCGGATGCGTCGGTCTCGGATGTGGATACGCAGGCAACAGCTGCCTCTCCATCGCCCATCGAACCAACCACAGATCGGATTGCCCTGGAAACAGTTGCCGATGCCGTGGAGGGAGATGGTGGGCCGATTCCATCTGCCGATGATGTGCCGATGTACGCAGCATCTTCAGCACGACCTCCCTATGGGCAGTCTCAGACCGCCGGCAAACCATGCCAGCCTGGGGGGAGCGCCAAGAACGTCCAGAGCGCCAAGAACGTCCAGAATGCTAAGGATGTCAAGAGTGCCAAGAACATCCAGAAACAGAGCACCAGCGCGCCTACTGTGGTATTCGGACTATTAGGCGTGATTATCGGCGTGATCGCGCTGGTTTTCGGGTACATATCTCCGGATCGGATGATTTCGTTGTTCTCGCCGAATCCGCAATTGCTGACGGCTATTATTTGCGCCGTAGTGGGACTGATTCTGGTAATAGTGGCCGTTGTATGGGCCATAGTCGGTGCCGTCAAGAAGAGAAAATAGCGTTACAAACCATTGCATTACGGTCCCAGTAGAAGCACATTATGACGGGAGCCGACCGATAAGAGCCGACCGTTCTATGCTGATGGGGGGAGGCATAGTAACTATGAAGCGGATTTCGGTGCGGCGGGTAGCGAGCGTCATCGTCACCGCGATGGCGATGACGCTGGTATTCGCCACACTTGGCTGGGCGATGATGCCGCAATGGAACACACGGCCCTACACCAAGCACATCGTTATCGCTTCTGCCGACACCACCATCACCCCTGCCCATGCGAACATTCCCCACGAGGGGCGATATCGTACGCGTGAAACCCGACTATCCATCAAGACCGGCGACGGCGTCACGCTACCCGCCGTACTACGTGAACCGGTCGGCGCTCCCGGGCCACGCCCGGCTTGTCTGTTCATTCACGGGTCCGGTACCAGTGGTGCCGAGGATTTCGGCGATATCGCCAACGCCATGGCCTCTGCCGGTATCGTGACCTTGGTGCCGGCCAAGCGCAACGACAACTACACCGTGCTGCATCGCGACTACCCGCGTTTTGCTCGCGAATACGGGCGTTCGCTCGACGTGCTGCGTGGCATAAGCGGCGTGGACCCCGCCAAAACCGGCATCTACGCCGAATCCGAAGGCACCTGGATTGCCACGATTCTAACCTCGAAACGGCAAGACATTGCCTTTGCCATACTTACATCCGCACCGGTGTTCAATGGACGTGAGCAAATGGCCATGGCTGTCAGCGCCTATACGCATGAGGCCGGCGCGCCCAAGCCCGTGGTCAAAGACATGGCCAAATTGATGTCGCTGGACTACGCGCCATTCGATCTGGCCTATGCCGACTTTGATGCCGACTGGTATCTGAAATCCCTCACCATGCCGGTGCTGGTGAACTACGGCACCTACGATACGGCCATGCCCATCGAACAGGGGGCGCAGCGGATCATCGCCACGGCCAACAAGTCCGGCAACGAGAACGTCACCGTACGCTATTTTGCCGGCAACCATCAGATGCGGCTGGTGAGGGCTTATTCACCCGAACCTGCCATTGGCCGAAGGCTATACGCAAGCGCTGGAAAATTGGGTGAACGGTGTGACTGCCGGAACCAAAGCCGATGGATGGGCAACGCCCCAAGTCGCCGGTGCGACACCTCACCAGCGCTTCGCCGCGCCGCAACGTACCAGATCCGGTATCGTCGGCTCGCTCGGCGTGCTGGCCGGTCTGATGGTGGCAGGGCCCGTGCTGATCGTGATGGCGGCGATATTAGGTATTGGCTTGACTGTGTTTTCTTGGCTACAGACGTTGCTGGCCGGGCGACGTAGTGTGGCGACTGTGCGGGCCATGCATGCGACGCCGAGTGAGCTGGGGGTCGCCCAACAGCGTACGTTGCACGGCATTGCCGGCTTATCTGCCGGTATCGGCACAGCGGTGATGGTGATTACTGGGCTGTTGTACGGCTATATGAGCGCCGTAGGCGTATCGGCTGTATTGGTTATGCCTCAACCGCGGCTGTTTGCCGTCGGATGGGTGGTGCTGCGAATAGCGACCATGCTGTTGGTGGTGCTGTTTGCTTGGGAAATGGAACGTGTCTGGTATTGCCGCGCCGATATCGTCGGTGTGCGGCGCGTCATATGCGTGATGGTAGCGCTCGGCACTCTCGCCACACTGATGACACTGGCATTTTGGGGCCTATTCTCGCTGTAATTCTGCCGATGTGCGCTGGTAAATGGGGCCTGGCGGGCAGGCTGCGTTGGTGGTCTGGGTGTGGGGCGATCGGCAGATTGCGTTGGCCTGGGTATGGCCGGCCGACGTACATCAGTCGGGGTGTCCGATACACAGTGAATGGCTGAGTATTACGCTTGGGAGGCTTCGGCCTCCTCTAAGGTGTCGAAACCGCCGAGCTGGACTGTGTGCAACAAGGTTTCCTCAGTGATATTGCGTTGCGGGCTGGCTGCGGCGCGCTCGCCAATCATCGCTTCGTAACGTTCGAAGGTCTGGTCGGAATACGTACCAAGCTCGCCGCGCAGATAGGTTTCGAATGAGGTGGCAGATGGTGTGTCTTCGGTGGTGGTGAGTACGCGCATCGCCTCGCCGAGCTTGGGGTAGCGCTCGCGGAAATCCTTGGCCCAGGCGACCTGCTGGGCGATGACCTGTTCCTGACGGGCCACGCGCTCTTCAGAGGGACGCGGAATATACGGCTCTATGTTCTTCGTGAAATCTTCCGGCGCGGTGGAGGCCATCATGCGGCCGTATTTTTCGGTCACGAGGTTGCGGCCCACGTGGTCGGCCGCGTCAAGATCAGCGGCATAGCTGGTGAGTAATGGCCGCTCCCATGTGAGGAACTGGGCCAGCCGCATCTGGTGGAACACCGGCCAATTGCCTTGGCATGCCGCGCGTCCACCCTCATTGTTGGTGCGCTGGAACTGATCCCATTCATGGCGCACAATAGCCTCGCGCAGTTCATCATCAGTCAGTTCGTTGGTCATCGACGTTCCTTCCACTAATATCTCCCTCTGATGAGGGAGATGGCACGGCGAAGCCGTGACAGAGGGAGCTTGAATCTACAAACTTTTAAGCACCGGATCATCGGAGACGATGTGGTCCTCGACATACGGGCGCTGCCATTCGAGGAAGGTCTCGCCGGACGTGGTCAGGTGTTCGCGTTTGAGTTCCCTGACGATATCCACCGCAATCTGCTCCACAACATCGTTGATTTTCTCGATTGCTGGAGCCGCGCCCTTGCCGCCTTCGCCGAATCCGGCCCCGCCATAGCAGGCTGTCGAACTCAATCGCATCACGGTTTCCAACTGTTCGCCCACGTTCGGCAACAGCGCGAACATCGAGCCAGACAGCTTGCGCAATGCTGCGAACTGCCACTTGTAATACGGCATATAGCCACCACCATCGGCACGTTAACCAGGAACACCAACGAGGCGGTGGCCTGCACGAACTCGTGGATGGACAGCCATGCGGCCGCGCCGTCGCCGCGCTTCAACGAACGCGGCAGATTATATTGACCGGCCTGGGCGATCATGCCGAGTCGCTTGGAGATCAGCGCGAGCCGCACATCGTCGGGCATGTTCTTGAACCCTTGGCGCGTCTTGGAAAACAGACCGGTGGGATCGGCGAACACCTCGCCATTGGTGGCGGCGGCCAAGGTCGATTCCTGAAGCATTAGCCACTCATGCGGCGCGGTCTGCGCCGGCGCAGTGTGATACCCGGTGATCGACTCAAAGAAGTCACCGATGCGGAACACGCCGTCACGGCGATTCGCGCCCTGTGCGCGCGGCGTGACGGGGGAGAGCGGTGCATCAATCGGAGTCGTCATCGCTTCCGCCACATCAGAGGACGCCGCGCCTGACTCGGCAGTGGCGGTATCGTCCGTAGCGGTGCCGGGGGTGGGTGCGTTTGCCGCATCGGGTATGACGGTGGAGCCTGCACCTGCGGAGGGGAATGTCCCGGAAGCATCGGACCTGGCATGCGCCTCGAACGTCACGCGGCCTTGCGCATCCACGCTGAACTTGCGCGGCAGCGCCTCGTAATCGGCCTCAAGTTGCTCGCCGATGGCCGCGTAATCCTCATCCGTAAGCCACAGGCAGAAGCGCGGGCCGAAATCGTGGTCCTGCGAATACGCATCATCGAATCCGTAGCATTCCGAGCCATGACCCACCAGACCGGCGGCGATACGCCCGGCATACTGCGGATACTTCGCCGCAATCATCGGCTTGCCCATCTGCGTCCAGAACGCGCGGGCCAGCTTCAGTCCGGACACCGGGCATGCGGAAACGGCCTCGGCCGCGCCCGCAGAACCGGTCGACACCGAAACGGTGGATGGGGAAGATGCCGCGTTCGCACCGGTCTTGCCCTGTGCCGGGCTGTTCGGCAGCCGCGAGCCGGACTGGGGCAGCGCGCCTGCATCGCCGGCAACACCTGCATTGTCAACCGTCACCCCGGCCTGCGCCGCCGCTTCCTCGGCCTGCCGCAGATTGTCGGCGGTGATACGCCAGTAATCGGTGTCCTTGCCGTAACATTCCTCGATCACGGCCAGCGCATGCCGGTATCCAGTAACCGCATCCGCATACCGTCTCTCGGCAAAGCACACCTGCGCGAAGCCCGCCAGTGCGGAGGCATAATGCGCGGAATGTTCCAGATGGCCGGTGCGATAGATTTCCAGCGCCTTGGCTGCATGCCAATGCGCGTCCTCCAACTTGTGTTCGGTCAGCAGGGTCAACGCCAGATTCGTGTGCGAGCTGGACACGTCGATATCCGCGTCCGGGTTCACGCTCGAGGCTTCGATAATGCGCAGCGCTTCACGCAACTCCAGTTCCGCCTTGTCGGGCCGATTCGTCTCGCTGTAGAGCATCGACAGATTGTTGTGCAGTGCTGCGAGCCTACGGTCGGTGGGCGCCAGCGAATGCCGGCAGACACTCTGCGCCTGATGATACAAATCCTCGGCCTGATCGTATTGTTTGGCCGCGCGCATCGAGGTGGCGCAATTGATTAGCGTGGTGGCCCACGCCTCGGATGTGCCGGTGGTCAAGCCCATACGAGCGGCCAGTTCCAGCGCTCGCTGCACAATCCACTGATTCTCCTTGTGCCGACCTTGCGAGCGATAGAAGCCCATCGTTTCGTTGAGCACGGTGAGCAGTCCGGCCTCGTCGCCGGCGTTTTCCGCGTCCACCATCGCCTGTTCCAAGTACGGGCCGGCTTCGGTGGCGGCCGTGTGGCGATCGAAAATCGCGTCCAGTCCGTTCAGGAATTGTTGGGTATCAAAGGTTGCGGGCGATTGATCGGCATCGTCCGCAACCTGGTTCGCCGTGGAATCGGCACCTTGTGCTGCGGCCGCCGCATCGGTGTCGTCGGCATCGTCTGGACCATGCGCGAATTGCGCGGCGAATTGTTTGAGCAGTGCTTCCTCATCCATACCGCCAGACCTCCCTGAATCGTGTCTGATTTCAGTCTATTAATACTGTGAACAAACACGTCAGGGAGTTTGCTGTGAGCTTGGTCTCAGTCCACCTTGGTTTCGCGCAAGCGTGAATGGCGTCGGTATCGGTTTCGCAGCGCCACGAGTAGAAGGCCAGCAGCCCTACGGCAAGCAGAGCCAGCGGCATACCGCCCAGGCCGGTATAGCGATAGTTCATCGAGAAGGTGGTGAGCATCGCGCCGCCGACAATCGAGCCGATGGCATTGCCGAAGTTAAACGCCACCTGTACAGCCGCGCCGGCGATCAGCTCGCCGCCGCCCTGGCCGGCTTCGGTCATCAGCAATTGCTGTGGAGCGGAAGTAAAGAACAATCCGATGGCGATCCAGAACGTCAGTACAGCGGTCATCGGCTGATTACCCGGAGTGATAAGCACCAGCAACAAGCCGAGGCAGGAGATGGACTGACCTATTGCGGCCGCGCCGGCATGCCTCCAATGGTCGGTCAGACGACCTCCAAGCAGACCGCCGATGACCATACCAAAGCCGGCAAGCATCATCAGCATCGGCACCAGGGAAGACGACCATCCGCCGGTTTTCTGCAGCCAAGGGGAGACGTAGCTCCACCAGCAGAACACACCGGCATTGCCGGTGAACACGGCGGCCAAAATCACCCACGGGCCACGGCGGGTGAGGAACTTGAACTGACCGGCGATGCCTGCGTCCTTGATCGGTGCAACGTACGGAATCCACGCCGACGCCAGCACAATCGTCATTGCCGCCCAAGCGGCCAAAATGCCGAAGGCAAGACGCCAGGAAAGGAACTCGGCCATCAAGGTGCCCGCCGGTACGCCGAGCATATTGGCCACGGTCTGTCCGGTGACCATCACGGATACGGCCTGCGCTCCTTGCCTTCCTCCGCCAGAGTCTTGGCGATGAGTGTGGCTGTGCCGAAGAATGCGCCGTGCGGCAGGCCGGCGACGAATCGTGCGACGACCAGCATGGCGGCATTGACGGAGAATGCGGAAGCCAGATTGCCCACCAAGGCAATCACCATAAACAATATGATGAGGTCCTTCGGCGGCACCTTGCGGCCGAATACCAGAATCAGTGTGCCGAAGCACACGCCGATCGCATACGCGGAAATGTAACGGCCTGCGGTGGGGATGTCCACGCCGGTGGCGGCCGCGGCCTGCGGCAGAATGCCCATCATCACGAACTCGGCGGCACCGAGAATGAACGCGCCCGAAGCCAGTGCAAGCAGACTCTTCTTCATGGTTCCTCTAATTACTTCAGTATTACTTACAAAAACAGTGCGGCAATCGATTGATTCGAGCGATATATTACGGTGGTCCGCCAACAAATACGGGGGCTTGCCGTGATGTGGTTTGTCGCTGTGTGCGGCGGGTTGTTTACCGCTGTTCGATCGCTTGGTTTGATTGTTGGGACAGGAAACGAAAAACCGGATTGCTGATTTCTCAACAATCCGGTCCAGTTGTCGGGCTGGCGGGATTTGAACCCGCGGCCTCTTCGTCCCGAACGAAGCGCGCTACCAAGCTGCGCTACAGCCCGTTTGGCAACAGATGTAGATATTACATTGTGGTGGTGGACAATGCAAATCGGCATGTCGCGAGTGTTGCGTGATGGTGGATTCGCCATGTGTACAGGTCTCTCAAGCCTTGTGCAGGGCCGGTTTTGCGTCATGTGAGCGGGTGTTCAGATGGCCGTGCGGTCTGCCGGGCTCATAATCGCCGGCCTTGCGTACACTGATGAATCATGGCTGAAGTTGTCGAAAATACCGAAAACACTGAGAATGAAACCCCGGCCGTCCCGCAGATGAGCACCGTCGAACGTGCGGAAATGCTGCTCAAGCAGGACGCCACCATCCGCGAGAAGATCAAGTCCGGTGCCACGCTGGACGAAGCCGTGGACCCCTCCAACAAGGAGTTCGGCCCGCTGGCTCACCCCGAGCAGGTGCAGATGCGCGTGGCCAAGCGCGCGATGATGCTTGAGGCCGGCATTGCCCCCTACCGGTGCACTTGGACGTCACCGACACCATCGAGGCGGTCCGCGCCAAGTATGACGGCAAGCTCGAGGCTGGCGAAGAGACCGAAGACATGGTCGGCATTGCTGGCCGCGTGCTGTTCCTGCGCAACGCGGGCGGCCTGTGCTTCGTGCAGCTGTCCGCCGGTGACGGCACCAAGATTCAGGGCATGATCTCCAAGAAGGAGATTGGCGCCGACTCGCTCAAGCAGTTCAAGCAGCTCGTCGACCTTGGCGATCACCTGTACCTCAAGGGCCGCGTCATCGCCTCCAAGACCGGCGAGCTGTCCGTATTCGCCACTGAGTGGCTATCGCCTCTAAGGCCCTGCAGCCGCTGCCGGCCCTGCACAAGGACCTGAACGAAGACACCCGCACCCGCAAGCCGTACATCGGCATGATCGCGGACGAGAACATCCGCAACATGGTGCGTAACCGCTCCAAGGCCGTGGCCTCCCTGCGCCGCACCTTTGACGACCACGACTTCCTCGAGGTCGAAACCCCGATGCTGCAGACCCTGCACGGTGGCGCGGCCGCCCGCCCGTTCACCACGCACATGAACGCCTTCGACCTTGACCTGTACCTTCGCATCGCCCCGGAACTGTTCCTCAAGCGCTGCCTGGTCGGCGGCATCGATCGCGTGTTCGAAATCAACCGCGACTTCCGCAATGAGGCGTCGACGCCACGCACGCCCCCGAATTCACCATGGTCGAGGCCTACCAGCCTATGGCACCTATGATTCCATCGGCCAGCTGGTCAAGGAGCTTGTGCAGAAGACCGCCATGGACGTCTACGGCTCGCACAAGGTCACCCTGCTCGACGGCACCGAATACGACTTCGGCGGCGAATGGAAGACCATCAGCATGTACGATTCGCTGTCCGAGGCATTGGGCGAGGAAATCGTGCCGAACGGCGGCCCTGAGCATCCCGGCACCTCCGTTGAGCATTTGGGCGCCATCGCCGACAAGCTCGGCGTGGAGCGCGACGACGTGGAGAACCACGGCAAGCTCGTCGAACACCTGTGGGAGCACTTCTACGAGGACAAGCTTTACGAGCCCACCTTCGTGCGTGACTTCCCGGTCGAAACCTCCCCGCTGGTCAAGGGCCACCGCACCAAGCCCGGCGTGGTGGAGAAGTGGGATCTCTACGTGCGCGGCTTCGAGCTGGCTACCGGCTACTCCGAGCTCAACGACCCGATCGTGCAGCGTGAACGTTTCGTGGCTCAGGCCAAGGACGCGCTCGCTGGCGACGAAGAGGCCTGCGACATCGATGAGGACTTCCTCGAGGCTCTCGGCGTGGGCATGCCTCCGGCCGGCGGTATGGGTATGGGTATTGATCGACTGCTTATCGCCTTGACCGGTGCCACGATTCGCGAGACCATCACCTTCCCGCTGGTCAAGCCGCTCGTTGGCTGATTAGGCATACTCTGCTCCCTCAGAGAGGGAGCCGAGTTATATATGAAAGGGATTGCTTATGTCCATCGGCTTGTGGGTTCGGGGCGCGCGTCCCAAGACCTTGGCCACTTCCATCGCGTCGGTGATGGTTGGGGCGACGATGGCATACGCGCATATCGAGCAGTCGGGCACCTGCATCGCAATATATCCCGAACCGGCCTCCTGCGCCACGGCCCGTGAACAGCAGACCCTGCTGATGGACCGATTCTGGCCGGTGACCATCCTGTGCCTGCTAGTCGCGCTGTTCCTGCAAATCGCCGTCAACTATGCGAACGACTATTCCGACGGCATCCGCGGCACTGACGCCGGGCGTGACATGGACGAATCGAAATCAGGCAAACCCCAGCGACTGACCGCATCCGGACTGGTACCGGCCAAGCATGTACTGTTCGCGGCGATGATTTGCGCCGCCATCGCCTGCATATGCGGTGTTGTGGCGGTCGTGCTCGCCCAAGCATGGTGGTTGCTGGCCGTGGGCGCGGCCTCCTTGCTGGCCGGCTGGTTCTACACCGGTGGCAAGCATCCGTATGGATACGTCGGGCTGGGAGAAGTCGGCGTGTTCCTGTTCTTCGGCTTGGCTGCGGTATTGGGCACCGAATACGCGCTGTGCGGCACGGTGGACGTCGGCGGACTATTGGGTGCTGTGGCGGCTGGCCTGTTCTCCTGCCTGATCATGATGGTGAACAATATCCGTGACATCGACGAGGATCGTGAGCATGGCAAACACACGCTGGCCGTACGGCTGGGGGAGTCCGGCGCGCGTACGTTGCTGATTGTGTGCTGCGTGGCCGCGTGGGCCATAGCCCTGCTCATGTGCGCGACCCTATGGTGGCCGTGGGGCGCAGTGCTGTTGATCTCGGGCGTCGGAATACCTGTGCGCATGGTCTCCAGCGTGAATAAACGTCAATTCCGCCCGGCTCTGCCCGCCGCCAGCTTCCAGACCTTGCTGTTTGCGGTGGTGCTGGCGGTTTCCGTGGCGCTCTGAGAGCGAAATAATAAGACGAATACTCGTGTTTGGGCGCACGCGGCTGTAGACTGAGCCGTATGACTTATAAACTAGTACTGCTCCGTCATGGACAGAGCGCATGGAATAAAACCAACCAGTTCACCGGCTGGGTCGACGTACCGCTGACCGAGCAGGGTGAAGCCGAAGCCAAGCGTGGCGGCGAGCTGCTCAAGGAGAAGAACGTCCTTCCGGACATCGTGTTCACCTCCCTGCTGCGTCGCGCCATCAACACCGCCAACATCGCTCTGGATGCCGCAGATCGTCTGTGGATTCCGGTTCAGCGTGACTGGCGTCTCAACGAGCGTCACTACGGCGCTCTGCAGGGCAAGAACAAGACCGAGATCCGCGAAGAGTACGGCGACGAGAAGTTCATGCTGTGGCGCCGTTCTTACGCCACCCCGCCGCCCGAGATCGACCCGAACGACCAGTACGCCCAGAACAACGACCCGCGCTACGCCGGCGATCCGGTTCCGGAAGCCGAGTGCCTGGCCAACGTTGTTGAGCGTGTGAAGCCGTACTTCGAGTCCGCTATCGAGCCGGAGCTCAAGGCCGGCAAGACCGTGCTGATTGCTGCCCACGGCAACTCCCTCCGCGCCATCGTCAAGATGCTGGACAACCTGTCTGAGGAAGAGATCGCCAAGGTCAACATCCCGACCGCCATCCCGCTGCTCTACGAGCTGGACGAGAACTTCAAGCCGATCAAGCCGCGTGGCGAGTACCTGGACCCGGAGGCTGCTGCTGCCGGTGCCGCCGCTGTCGCCGCTCAGGGCCAGAAGTGAGCCTAAGCCGCTAACACGGTACAAGCTGTAAGGGGAGTCGCACATAACGTGCGGCTCCCCTTTGCTATGCCTGCCAAATCCCCCATGGGGCGGTGATTACCCCATGGGGCGGTAAAACCCTCATGGGGCGGTATGCCAGAATGGCTTAATTCCGCGGTTTCACATATCCTTCAAACCGCCCCATGGGCAAGTTACCGCCCTATGGGTGTTTTGCCGCCCCATGGATACGCCGGTGTACCGCCCAAAAGCAACAAAAAACGGCGTCCAGCCGTAGCCGGATCGCCGCTTTCGGGCATCCTCCTCAAACCACAGGAGAACAAGTGTTCAGTTATTCGCCCAATGTGAGAACAAGTCCCAATCAGTCGATGTCGGTGCCCTCGTCGCGGGTCGGCTCCTTAGTGGGGTCGAAGCCGGAGACGATGTACACCACACGGCGGGCGGCGGACACGGCGTGATCGCCGAGACGCTCCAGGAAGCGGCCCAGCAGCACGATATCCACGGTCTGCTGACGGGTGATGTCATCGGACAGCGCCAGATCGAAGGTCTGGTGGTGCAGGTTGTCCAGCTTGTCGTCGGCCAGGATGATGGCCTCGGCGGTCTTGGCATCGCGATCGGAGAGCATGGCCACCAGCTGGTCAGCGGTGTTGTCCAGGAAGTCGATCATCTCGGCGAACACCGGTTGAGCGGATTCGGGAATCGCGGCGGCCGGGTAGGTGCGGCGAGCGGCCTCGGCCACGTGGCGGGCAAGATCGCCCATACGCTCGAACGTGGAAGCCAGACGCATGGTGGAAACGACCACACGCAGATCGTGGCCACCGGATTCTGCTTGGCGAGCAACTTGACGCACTGGTCAATCACAGAGGACTCCAGGGCATCGATTTCGATGTCGCCGTCAATCACAGTCTGTGCGGCTTCAACGTCCTGATTCAGCAGGGCTTCCCCAGCTCCTTTGATCGCCTTGCGTACGTTCTGCGCCATACGGTCGAGGTCGTCAGCAACCTGCTTCAGCTCCTCGTTGAAAATAACGCGCATTTCTCTAGCCTTTCATGCTTGCTTATTGCAACCTGTACCAGTGTATTATTCCAGTACTTGTTCCCCACTTCAACGTAGGTAATGGCAACCTCAAGTTGTTCTACTGTTCATTGGGTTGTTCACCTGAAATTCATGTTACCGGCGTGCCGGCAAACCGCAATCCCGGCGTGTGGTGTGAAAGAATGGGGGCATGACACAGATGCCGCTCGTCGCCGCGATTGCTCTTATTGTCACGGCTGTTTTATTTGTGGTAGGAATCATCACGCTCATCGTGGGATTTGCGACACATCGAGTGTCCATGGAATCGCCGCTGGCCGATGATGACGACAATGACGATCTGTCCGACGACACCGCCACGCTGCTGTCCATGCTGCCAGGTGCGTCCGTGGTGGTCGACGAGCACGACGAGGTGGTCCGCTGCAATCCCGCCGCCTACCGCCTGGGTGTGGTGTCAGATGACGCCATTGCCCAGCAGCAGGTGCTGGATGCCATTCACGAGGCGCGCAAGTCCGGTGGCAAGCGCCAGTTCGACTTGACCACCGATACTCCGGAGCGGTACGTCGCAGACCAGAACAAGGGCGATCACGTCGCCACGCAGTCCGTCCACCGCCCCAACTGGCTGAAGGTGACTGTAGGGCGTATCAACGAGCAGTTCGTCATCGTGTTGATTACCGATGTCAGTGATGTGATTCGTTTCGCTCAAGTGCGTGACTCGTTTATTACCAATGTGTCCGAGCAATTGTTGGCCCCACTGAGGCTCTGGCCAAACTCGCCGATTCGCTGGAGTCCGGCAATCTGGACGAACAGCAGGTGGCTGCCGACGCTCGCCAGGTGCGTTCCAGCTGCAGCAAGCTCAACCACATGGTGTCTGATTTGCTGCTGCTCATACGCGCGCAGGAGCCGATTACGCCGTCTTCCGCCAACCGACTGAACGTTATGGAACAGCTCAGGGCCACGGCGGCGCGACTGGAGCCGCAGGCAGCCGAGGCTGGCGTGCAGCTGAACATCAAGGGCGACGATGATCTAGTCATCAATGGTGAGGCGGACCAGATCGACAGCGCCGTGACCAAGCTCATCGAAAACGCCATCGGCTATTCCAAGGAAAATGGCGTGGTCAGCGTGTCCGCATCCAAAGACAAGGATGGCGACCGCGCGGTGATTCGCGTGATTGACCAAGGCACGGGCATCGCTAAGAAGGACCAGGCGCGCATCTTCGAGCGGTTCTACCGGGGCGTGGAACAGAGCAATCGCACGGCGGATGGCGTGGGCCTAGGCTTGGCCATCGTCAAGCATGTGGCGCTGACCCATCATGGCGATGTGACCGTATGGAGCGCGCCCGGGCAAGGCAGTACGTTCAGCCTTACGTTGCCGTTGGCGCAGTGAGGTAAGGAATTGGTGGCATGCCTTGCATGCCACCAATGCTGTTTGATGAGCGACCTGCGGCCGCGGTCTCTCCCTCAATCAGCTACGCTGACAGCTCCCGTCATCAGAGGGAGCTTGTGTTGCGTTACTGTCCGAGGCGGCGGTAGTCCCAGCGGTCGAAGTATTCCCAGACCAGCAGTAGCAAGCCAATAATGACGCCGGCCACGCACATAATCACCAACGGCATTACGCTGTAGCCACGGCCAGCAGAATCAGCACGACAATCAACGCCACAATCCATAGACCGGTACCGATGGCAAACACCTTACGCAGATCCACCGTACGGGCTTGGGTGCGGGTTTGCGGACGGCAGGGTCAATGAGAGGCGCGAACTTCATACTCATGCACTGTAGTAAGAGTAGGGAGGGGCGTCAAACATCCCTCCCTACGATTTATTCAATCGGCATCAGTTGAGACCGATCAATGTGCATGGCATATATGGTCGGCAATGCGGGGCATATATGCCATCACAGGTGCTCGACCACGTAGTCGACGCACTTGGTGAAGGCCATGACATCAGCCGGTTCCACCGAGGGGAACACGCCAACGCGCAGCTGGTTGCGGCCCAGCTTGCGGTAGCCGGCGGCGTCCACAATGCCGTTCTCGCGCAGGATGGACAGTACCTGAGAGGCCTGGACTCGCTCGTCCAGATCAATGGTGACCACGGCGTTCGAGCGTGCGTCCGCATCGACGACGAACGGAGCGGCGTATTCGGAGCGCTCGGCCCACGAGTACAGGATGGATGCGGACTTGGCGCAACGTGTGGTGGCCCAGGCGAGGCCGCCGTTGTTGTTGAGCCAGCGAATCTGGTTTTCCATCATGATCAGGGTGGCCACGGCGGGCGTATTCAGGGTCTGATCCTTGCGGGAGTTGTTCAGTGCCGTGGTCAGCGAGAGGAACGGCGGCACCCAGCGATGTGCGCCTTCCAGATGAGCGCTTGATTCGACGCCTGCCGCACGATCGATAGCTTCGGGGGAGAGGATGGCGACCCACAGACCGCCATCGGCACCGAAGGCCTTCTGCGGTGAGAAGTAGTAGACGTCGGTCTGGCTGATGTCCACAGGCAAAGCGCCGGCTGCGCTGGTGCCGTCGATGACGGTCAAGGCACCAGCTTCACGACTTCCGGCCACGCGGCGAATCGGGGCGGCCACACCAGTGGAGGTCTCGTTGTGAGCCCAGCAATATGTGTCCACGCCCTCGGTGAGCTCAGGCAGACGGTAAGTGCCCGGCTCGCCGGGGAACAGCACCGGGTCTTCAAGGAAGGGTGCGTTCGCGGCGGACGCGGCGAACTTGGCACTGAACGAGCCATACGTGCCGAATGCGGCGCGACGGGTGATCAGCGAAGCGCAGGCAATCTCCCAGAACGCGCTGGCGCCACCGTTGCCAAGCGCCACCTCATACCCTTCAGGCAGGTGGAAGAACTCGCGCAGACCTTCACGAATCGAAGCGACCAGTTGCTTGACTGGTGCCTGGCGATGTGATGTGCCAAGCAGGGTGGTGGCGCCGGCGTCGAGCGCGGCGATCTGTTCGGGGCGGATTTTGCTGGGGCCGGAGCCGAAGCGACCATCTTCGGGCTTCAGCGACTCGGGAATACTCAGTGTGATAGTCATGGTTTCAAGGGTAGACCAGTGTTGGGGAATATCGCGGATAATGCTCGGTGTGCGGGATTACTGCGGGGTTACTGCGGAATTCCGGGGTGCCGGGCGGCAGTGGTGGCAATGCGGAATGCAGTGCAGAATGTACGCAGCACATCATGGTTACGGTGTGTCGGAATGACATGAGTTAGTGATTCTTCCGATAACCGGATAGTGAGGTTCGTGAACGGGCGGAAACAAGGCAGTTTTTTCACCCGGCCGCACGGTTACGTAAATCGTTTGACACACCCGGATGGTGGGGGATCACATTGAGGATTGACCTCTGTTCGTTGTACAGTACTCAATTGTGACGGTCATACGAGGTCGTCGAAATGACCCCGCCGAACCCATCCAAGGAGTTAACGTAGTATGAAGCATGCTTCGCATAAAGCGACCACGGTCTCGCGCCAGAAGTTCAGCTTAGCGAAGGCATTGTTTGCCTCCGGCAAGGGTTCTCATTCCGTTCGTGCTGTGCGTGCGGTGCAATCCGCTGGTAGCGACGCCGTTGTTTTGGGGCTTGATCCGGCCATTGCCGAGAAGATCAACGAAATCGCTCCCCAGACCCGCCGTTCCATTCGTGAGGCCGCTCGTGCCGCTGAACGCCGTAGCCATATTCTTGCCTCGGCCTCACTGGCCGCTCTGGTCGGCACGGCCGCAGGTTCTCTCGCGTTTTCCAACAATGACGACGCCGCGAACTCGTTCGTGGCTGATCCGGCCACGACGACCACGCAGATTAAGCGCATCAGCGATGTGACTGCGGCTTCTCGTTCCGAAGCGCGTACTGATTTGAGTTCATCCTCCGTTACCGCACAGTCCACCAATGAAGGCGGCTGGGGGCTGAGCAATTCAGACAGCACCTTGGACGCCAAGCTGATGAATCGCAATAATGCGAACAATCCTGTGGTGTCGGCTCTCGTGGATGCCGATGGCGATGCTGTGCCGGCTGGCTTCAACCCGAACCATGCCGTTGGCACCAACTCCAACAACTATCCGTGGGGTCAGTGCACGTGGTACGCGTACCAGCGTCGTGCCGAACTGGGCCTGCCTTCCAGCGGCAACTTCGGCAATGGTGGCGCGTGGGCGGCGTCAGCTTCCGCTCTGGGCTATTGGGTGGACAACACTCCTCGCCATGTCGGTGATGCTGTGGTGTTCGCTCCTGGCCAGGCCGATGCCGATGGCGCGTACGGCCATGTTGCCGTTCTGGAAAAGATCAATGCCGACGGCTCCATTGAGATCTCCGAATCCAATGCCAAGGGATTGGGTGTGATTTCGACCCGTACGTTCAGCGCCGCCGAAGCCGGTAAGTTCCAGTACGTTCACTACTGATTCATTTCATTGGCTTACATTCGGTGATTACTGTTCGGATGTGACGTCGCCCTATCGGCAATCGTTCGCGCGAAATGACATTTCAAGTGTTGCGGCCGCGTATTAGTCCGAACTGACCTGTGCCGACACGCCGATATATCCCAATAGCTCCGGGGTGTTTTATTTCTTCCATCCTGTACGAGTTAATGCGCACCGTGTAGGGTGATGGTTCTATGAAGACCAAAACTGTAGCTTCTTCCATTGTTGCCGCGATTGTCTCCTGTGCCTGCTTGTTTATGTTTGTTCCTACAGCAACTGCAGCTGAGGGTGTTACTGTGACTTCCACCAAGTCCTTCCCCTCGTACACCCAGGTGCGCAAAGATCTGACGACTGAAGCCACTGCCACGAGCGTTGAGGACAATGCTGATTGGGGCGGCATTGAGAACCTCGATGTGCCGCAGACGGAATCTCAGGCGGAAAAGGATGCCGCAGCGGCCAAGAAGGCTGCCGAAGAGGAGGCCGAGAAGCAGGCGGAGGTCGAGGCTCAGGCGACCCAGGAGCAGGCCAACGCCGCGAGCCGTAATGAGTCTCGCTCTTCTGTTACTTATTCCGATGCCAGTGGTTCGGTTTCCGCTGGTGCCGGTGCCTCTATCGACCGTGCGTATTCTTTGATCGGACAGAGCATGGACTGCACCGCATTGGTCAGTCAAGCGTTGGCGGCCCGTGGCATTAACTTCCACGGTTGGCCTGAAGAGTACGTCAATGTTCCTGGTGGCCACGTAGTCACAGACGGATCCCTGCAGCCGGGCGATATTCTGATTTATGCCAACACCGGTGGATGGAACGGTGGTGCACACTACGATCATGTGGCGTTGTATGTCGGCAACGGTCAGGCGGTCCATGGTGGATGGAATGGCTATAGCGTGGCTCTCGCTAGTGCCATGACCGAAAAGCTCACCATCGTGGTGCGTATCCCGTGATGCAGTCTTATTGATTGATTTATTGCAGGCCTCGGATGCCGATCGGTATCCGAGGCCTGTTGCGTTCTCCTGCCGAATGATGCACCCGCGACATCATCTTCGAAATGCTATTCCTGTTATGAATCGACATGTGTGCTAGTGTATGGCGTTGATGATGAGCGTTAAGACTATTATTTCCACATCAGTGGCGATTATCGCCACGGGTGCCATGTTTGCGTGCGTAGCCCCGTTTGCCTCTGCCGATTCCGCGCAGACGAGTGCTGTGGTGTCCTCACGTTCTTTCCCGAAGGCGAGTTCGGTGAAGAAGAATTTGTTCGCCGAATCCACCTCCACCTCGGTTGATGAGAACTCTAAATGGGGTGGCATCGAGACTCTTGATGTGCCACAGACCGAGTCTCAGGGCGAGAAGGAAGCTGCTGCAGCGGCGGCGGCTCAGAAAGCCGCTGATGAAGCTGCTGCAGCCCAGTCCGCTGCTGCTGCGGCAGCCAGCCGCTCTGAACAGCGTGCGTCGATTCCACAGGTTGACTTGGGTAAAATGACTGGCACTGGCACTGGCGCTGAGCTTGCTAGCTTCTCACTGAAGTTCCAAGGCTATCCGTATGTTGCCGGCGGCAACACTCCGGCAGGATGGGATTGCTCCGGTTTTGTGCAGTACGTCTTCTCCCAGTTTGGCATCTCCCTGCCTCGTACCTCTGGTGCTCAAGCCACCGTGGGTACTCCGGTCGCAAGCTTGGCGGATGCCAAGCCGGGTGACATTCTTGCGAATGGTACTCATGCGGCCATTTACATCGGTAACGGACAGGTGATGAATGCTATGAACGGTGCAGGGAACGGCAGTAAGCGACGTTTCCGTATTCGGTGGAGCTGGATATTCCATTCGCCGCGTGATGTGACAAGAATTATGCGGTAAGCGAATTCGTATTAAGGCACGTCCTTTGGGGTGTGCCTTTTTCGTATACGCGGATTTCTTTTTGAGCGGAGGATACCGGCCAAACCGAGTGTCGCGGGGTATTGTTGAGATACGCGGTATTCGTGCCGCAATAACTTCAAGGAGGTCGTCATGATTAACGACAAGGCTATTCTCGTCGGCGTTGACGGGTCGCATGCCAGTTACAAGGCAACATGGTGGGCCGCGAATTATGCAAAGCACGCGGGGCTGACGCTGCAGATTGTCTGCGCATATTCCCTGCCGAGCTATGCCGCCGTTTCGTTCGATGCCACTTACACGGCGATGGGGGACGATAACGCCGCGCATTCCGATGCTCAGGAGATTCTGTCCAAGGCCAAGGCCATCGCAGACGAGCAGGGCGTCGAAGCCGCCACACTGATTGTTACCGGAGATCCGGCATCGGTGTTCGTCGAATTGTCTCGTAACTACAATCTGATCGTCATTGGCAACCGTGGCAAGGGCGGTCTGGCCGAGCGCCTGCTGGGCACTACGTCCTCATCGCTGCCGGCATATGCTTACTGCCCGATTGTGGTGGTGCCGTACACCGATGATGACGGTAACCTGATGCACCTGAACAACACGATCACCAAGGTGGCCGTCGGCTCCGACGAATCCAAGTGGGGTCTGAAGGCGCTGGACATTGCCGCCGACTTCGCCACGTGCTGGGGTGCGGAACTGGACGTGATTTCCGCTGTGCCGAACCTGAAGGGTGTGGACGGCGAGGACGCCGTCATGGAGTCCTACAAGGACGATCTTGAGGTGCGCATCAAGCCGTTGCAGGAATCGCATCCTGATCTGAAGATCAACAAGCAGATCGTTTCCGGCCCGGCCGTGAGCGCCCTGACCAAGGCCAGCTACGATCACGATGTGGTTGTTGTCGGCTCCCGTGGTCGCGGCGGCTTCACTGGCTTGCTGCTGGGCTCCACCAGCCAGGGCCTGCTGCAGCATGCGGTCGCCCGGTGTACGTGGTGCCACGCAAGTATGTTGAGGCCGCGGAATCGCGTCTCGACACCGTGCCGAGCTCGCCCGCCGAAGTGCCTACCAAGTCGCTGGAGGAGATTGCCGCGTCGAGGAGATTCCGGTGTCCGCAGCCGAGCCTGAAGTCGCCCAGCAGATCGAAAAGACCATCGATCCCGATCGCCAGTAAAGTCCGAATATACGGAAAGAGGCTCCCGCCAGGGAGCCTCTTCAATTTATATCCCGTCTCAGTGCTTGACGGTGACGTTCATGCGCACCGGGGTCTCCTGCACGTAGGTGTGCTTGACCGTGCAACCCTTGTCGATATGGCGGGTGACGCGCTCCTTGAGCTTGTCGGCATCCTCCTCGGACAGACCGGCGTCGGAAGCATCAATCACCACCTGCTCCTCGAAACCGGTGTAGGCGTCATTTTCCGGGTCGTACGTGCCATCCACCACAATCTTGGCACCCTTGCCCTCACCCAGCGTATGTTCGATGGCGAACTGGCTGGACAGCGCGGCGCAACCGGCCAGCGCGACCTTCATCAGATCGCCCGGCGTGAACTGGCCACGATCCTTGCCGAACTTAATGTGTGCGCCATCGTCGCTGAACGCATCCCACGAACCGTCCTTGTTACGCTCAACCCACAGTCGCTTACCCATAGCTGCTCCTTTATTTTCAGCCGCCGGCGATCTGCCCATCGCCATGCCAGCGGGGGAGCGCGGCACCTGGCCGCTCTCCCGCATCAGTGGACTTCTCTATTATGCCCCTAAGCTACACTGGTGCACATGGCTTTGACCGAAGAACAACTCGCAGATATTCGCTCCCGTATCCCCGCACGTCCCGAAACGGACATTCCGATGCCCTATGAGGACCTGGTGCGCAAGATCCTGACCGATGGCACGCTGAAGTCCGATCGCACCGGCACCGGCACGATTTCCCTGTTCGGCCAGCAGATGCGCTTTGACCTGTCGAAGTACTTCCCGTTGCTGACCACCAAGACCGTGTTCTTCAAAGGCCTGGCCTATGAGCTGCTGTGGTTTTTGAAGGGTTCCTCCAACATCAACTGGCTGCTGGAGCACAACGTGCATATTTGGGATGAGTGGGCGGACGAGAACGGCGATCTGGGCCCGGTCTATGGCGTGCAGTGGCGTTCCTGGCCCGCGCCGACCCCCGAGGACCCGAATCGCACCATCGACCAGATCTCCAATGTGCTCGACCTCATCAAGCATCATCCGGATTCGCGCCGCATGATCGTCTCCGCGTGGAATCGGCCGAGGTGGAGAAGATGGCGTTGCCGCCCTGCCACGCGCTCTTCCAGTTCTACGTGGCCGACGACAAGCTAAGCTGCCAGCTGTACCAGCGTTCCTGCGACATGTTCCTCGGCGTGCCGTTCAATATCGCCTCCTACTCGCTGCTCACCATGATGATGGCGCAGCAGGCCGGGCTCAAGCCGGGCGAATTCGTCTGGACCGGCGGCGACTGCCATGTTTACGACAACCACGTCGACCAGTTCCTTGAGCAGCTGGGCCGCAAGCCCTACCCGTACCCGACCATCGAGATCCGTAAGGCCGATTCCCTGTTCGACTACCAGTATGAGGACTTCAAGGTCGTCGGCTACCAGCATCACCCCACTATTAAGGCACCTGTTGCGGTCTGATGCTGATTACCGTTTCGTGGACAGCGAATACTGTGAAGGTGACGGCCCCCGAGTCTTCGCTGTCCACTACACTAAGGCCCAGTTCCGCAATCCAGGAGGAGTAAGCGAAATGGAGCATGACAGTAGCCGTAGCGGCTATCACGAACCCGAGCCCGGATCTGCCGGGCTGTCTGCCACTGAAGAAGACTGGGGTGACGATTATCCCAAGACCTTCTCGGTGAATCTTATCTGGGCCGAAGCCCGTGACAAGGAAGGTCGCGCCGGTGCCATCGGCCTCAATGGTGGCATGCCTTGCACTGTGCCGAGGATATGAAGCATTTCAAGGAGCTGACCGTCTCCCATCCGGTGATTATGGGTCGTAAGACCTGGGAATCGCTGGGGGGCAAGTACCGGCCGCTGCCCAACCGCGACAACATCGTCGTTTCCCACGATCCGATGTACCGTGCGCCGGGGGCACTGTGGTCACCAGTCTTGACGACGCGCTCGATATGGCCCGTCAGGAGGCGATTCCGGACGACGGTCTGGACCGTTCGGAGATTTGGATCATCGGCGGCGCCCAGTTGTTCGCCGAGGCTTTGCCGTTCGCGGACAAAGCCTATGTGACTGATCTGGCCGCCACCGTGGATGCCGACAGCTACGCGCCCGATATGGCGTCGCTGGTCGAGGCCGGGATGTGGCGGGAAG
>ENA-OQDD01000137-OQDD01000137.1-human-gut-metagenome-genome-assembly--contig:-NODE-137-length-29687-cov-2.383187_pt1 | contig 29687 bp, 35 predicted proteins | sample MGYA00242507_ERZ504598 | MGnify/ENA primary metagenome ERZ504598 (study PRJEB26092, sample SAMD00036318) | human gut metagenome | host: Homo sapiens | study: EMG produced TPA metagenomics assembly of...
TGTTACGCTTCAATTCCTTCATTCTCAAGTTACATTCTTTAAAATCTGTGCTTTAGCATAAGTGAGGATTGCTAAGGTTATCAATTTATCTTCCATAATTCTATATTTTAAGTGATTTTCAGGTTAAACAAAAAATCCCAATTGAATGTTGCATTCAACCGGGATTTTATATTACGCTTCTTGCGTTACTTTTTCTTCAGTTTCTCTCAATATTTGAAGGGCTTTTTCAAGAACTGTTGTATCATCTAGCATTACTAGTCCCCCATCTGGTCCCGGTTCCAAATGAATTCCAACACTTTTACCATTCTTGAAATTGTGTCCACCAAAAAAGTTACGTACAGTTTCTACGGTCATATTGAGTTCATCTGCGATTCTGTGCATACTCCCACTAGGTAATGAATCTTTGATTCTGCGCAGTTCATTAAATGTTATTGTTCTCATGATGTATTAAATTTAGTTATAAAAGTGAGTACTTAAATCATGGTATAAACTTAATCAAAAAAATGCATAAAACAAATCTTTTTGTTGCTATTTTTGACTGTATGTAAATTTATAATGGTTAATTTGCTGATTATAGATTGAGTGTATGAGTCACAATCATACCTGCTATAATAATGAAGAAATAAGTAGAAATGAGAATTATGTAGAATAAATTAATATCACTAATCAAATAACCGCTGGCAGTGTATTGATTAGAAATGCAACGTGGTTTATAAAAGATTTTTTTTTGAATAAATTTATAAAGGAGATAAATCAAATATCCTATGAAACAACCTTCTATAGTACCAAAAAGAATATCTCCCGGATAATGCACTCCTAAGTAGATTCTAGAATAGGAATTGAGTACGGCCCAAAAAAGAAGCATAAAAGTAAGAGATTTCCTTTTAATTAGTAAAGATAAAAAGACAGAAATAGCAAATGTGTTGGCAGCATGACTGGATATGAAGCCAAATCGTCCTCCTCTATATCCGTTTACAATATCAACCATATACATAATATTGGGGTCTTGTGTTGGGCGGAAACGTGCGAAAAACGGTTTGCATAAACCAGAAGCTATTTGATCTGCTAAAGTTATGACTAAGGCAATCATAACGATAGTCAATAATGCTTCTTGAATTTTGTTATTTTTAATTATGATATATAACAGCATAGCAGCTACAGGTACCCATACAATTGTACTGGTAGCTACCCACATGAATCCGTCCCAAAATAAGGATTGGCTTCCGTTCAAATTCAGTAGTAATTCTTTATCTGCTGCTATGTACTGTTGTATATCCATTGATTATGTTTTAAATGATTTCAATAACATTGGTAGGTACCATCCCACATTACCGTCTTCCAGTTTAATTTCTTTCCACTCCTTCATCGTATTATCTTTAATTATTACTTTCCTACCTTCATGAAGAATAAATAAGTCTGTTCCACTTTGGTTAGGAGTACTTTTGACTGTAACGCTAGGAGCCATTATAATAGCGTTATCATGATTAATTAATTCAGATTTTTGTTCTGAGGCAAATATATTTGCTAAAATAGTCACTAGAAAGAAAAAGATTGCTGAAATAAATCCTACTTTCTTCAAGACTACTCGTTTTCCGAAAATAAATAAAGACAGTGCCAATATCATCAGAATAAACATGATGATGCCTGTATGTGCCATGCCTTTTCACTCATTGTATTAATAAGTGATTGAGTCCAGGTAACGAAAAACATTTTACTAGAAGGGATTACCTTGTCTACAGTTTTGCTTCTAGCCAGTTCTAGGTTGAAACGAATATCACTATTTCCTGGGTTTAGCAACAAGGCACGTTCGTAATTGAGGACAGCTTTGGCAATGTTATTCATTTTATAATAGCTGTTACCTAAATTATAATAAATATCGGAAGATTCCCCTCGTTTTTTAATATATTCTCATACATCTCTACAGAAGCTGCAAAGTCGTTTCTTATATATGCACTATCGGCTTCTGTCTTTGTTGGGAAGTTTGCACAGCAGCACTTTGTGGCATTTCTGTTTGGGCGGTAACCTGTGCAGAGTCTGATTCATTCTGTGCGTAGACTGTGACAAAACTTATCAGGAATATCAAAATGAAATATATTTTTGTCATTGTTATAATCTCCTTTGATTTAGTGTTTTATACTATTCTCCATTTTGCTGATGACCTCAACAGCCGAAGAATATACTTTATCCATAGCTTCATTCTGATTACCCGGAGCATAGCGGGCGAACTCGCATTCATTCAATGTTCCGATGAAATCTTTAATCAGTTCGGGGGCAACACCATATTTGGTCAATTCGTCCTCGATATTATCTTTAGACAATTGAGAAACCGGGATATTCAACTTATCACTGATGTATCCCCAAAGTGCTTTCAACACCTCATCATAGAATGCTTCTTGTTTGTTTTCAGCTAATAATCTGCCTGCATTTTTCATGCGTTTGGCAGCCACTTTATTCGCTTTTTAGTACGTACTTTTGCTACATTTGCATTTTCAATAGCTTTTTTACGATAGACAATTACGAAAACAACGAAGAGAACCAATGGAATGATATACCATAGATAATATGTTGTTGAGCCAAAGAAGAAATCTCCCTTACGAGTTAAACTAGTTTCCCCCATTTTGATGTAGCGGATGTCTTGTCCCAATACTTTCAAATCTTCCTTGTTGGTAAAGTCTGCAATAACTTGATCTGCATTTCCTGCACCTTTTTCCACTTTTAGGTTGTAAGCTTCTGTTTTTATTGTTTTATAGCTATTGCTTTTTAAGTCAAAATAGGAAAATTCGACAGGCGGAATAGTGAAATTGCCGGCATGTCTTGGAATTGCTAGATATTCTATCACCTTATTGCCTGACAAACCTTCGCGAGTTAATGTAAATTTATTGTCAATCTTGGGGTCGTATACTTCAAAATCCTTTGGAAAAGCTACTTCCGGAGTATTGACCAATTTCAAATTACCTGTACCAGAAATGACTAACTTAATGGTTACAGCATCATTTGTTTTCAGTTCTTTTGTACTTATAGACGAACTGATAGTAAACTCTCCTACTCCTCCGGAGAAATTAGCCGGTTTGCCATCGGGCAATGCTTTCACATTGATGGTCAGCTTAGGAGTGACAATGTTTTTCTTTACTTCCACATAGTTACTTCCACCATTAAAGAAAGCATCAAAAGGATCGTCTGAGGCAACTTGTTGAGCTATAACCCCTTCAAAGGTAATAGCCGGAATTTCTATTTTTCCCGATTGCTGGGGGAAAAGTACATACTGACTCCACACAGTAGTGTTATAGTTTCTTCCGTTATAATGTTCCAAAGAGAATGTCTTTTGTTGGGGAAGTTCCACTTCTTGTACATAAATGTTGGTTAGTTTAGGCATGTCACCACGCAGCTGGCGCAAGTTTACCAAAGTATAGACCTTGTATGTCAACAAGATGGCTTCCTGTTCATAAACAGTAGTCTTACTTGCTGTTGCGGTAATAAACAAATCTTGATTGGTTATTTTGCTTCCGGCAACCTGACTGCGTGAAGAAGTTCTTCCACCGCTATTGTTTCCACCTCCAACACCATTTGTTTGATCAGGCGGTAATACTTTGATTTGTACGGAATTTGAAGTTTTGTTTTGTCCGTCTGCCACAATAGTAGCACCAGGAATGGTGTAAGTTCCTTCTTTATCAGCCATCAAAATATAAGTAAAAGTAATGGAGCTGGTAGAAGTAACATTACCATTTATAATCTGTGTACTACTCTGCTGTGAACGGCTTGGTCCCATTAAGACATCGAACCCCTTGATATTAGGTGCACGAAAATCCCTGACTTTATGAGTGTTAACCGTATAAGTCAGCCGGAACTGATCCCCGCTTACTACTACATCAGGCGCAGAAGCGGTAAACGTCACATTTCCGTCTGCCCATGCTCCGAGCACCGATGTTATTAATATGAATAAGAGAATTACTTTCCTCATTGCTATCTAATTATTTTTTTATTTGCCAAAATTAAGAAATTACCAGTCTTTATCCAACTTCTTTCCTTGAATTTGCAGTTGTTTTTTAACTTTGTCTTGCACATTCTTTTCATCTTGCATCACAGCATTCAATAATTGTTGGGCATTTTCCTTGGACATTTCATCCTTATTTTGCTGCTGTTGCTGCTGATTTTGATTTTGTTGGTCTTTCTTATCCTGTTCTTGCTGGTTTTTGTTCTGATCCTTTTTGTCGTCTTTCTGATCTTGTTTTTGATCTTGATTCTTATCCTGATTCTGGTCTTGATTTTGCTGTTGGTCTTTCAACAGCTTTTGCGCCAAAGCCAAGTTATAACGAGTTTCATCATCTTTCGGGTTATTCCGTAAAGATTCCTTATAAGCCTCTATACACTGTGGATACTGCTTGGACGACTGAAGGATAACTCCCATGTTATGATAAATCTGTGCCAGTTTATCCTTGTCCTTCTCTACCTTAGAAGCAGATTCAAACTGTTCCATCGCTTCCTTTGCTTTTTGCTGCATCAAGAGCGAGTTTCCCAAATTGAACATGGCATCTGTTGATTTCGGGTTAATTTCCAATGCCTTACGATAATCTACCTCCGCTTTGATAAACAAGCTGTCATTATACAGCTTGTTTCCGCTGCGCAGATAATCTCTTTCTGTTTTTTGGGCGAAGGCACTGCTTGCCACAAGTAAGAATAACAGAGTGATATAGGTTTTTTGTAACATAAGCATTCCTTATTTAAATAGTCTGACATTTTTGAAAAGCGGATTTTTCCGTTCCAAAATAAGCATTTCTACCACCAGCAGGATAAGCACCAGCCATGCCAAAGCCTGGAACTGTTCATCAAATTCAGTATAAACCTGACTTTCTACATCAGCTTTTGACAGTTTGGCGATTTCATTGTTCAATACCTTCTCGGCAGAGTTGGTATTATCCACACGAATATACATTCCATTGCCAGCCTTGGCTATTTCCTGGCACATCTGCTCATTCAAGCGGGTGACGATAACATTTCCATCCTTATCGCGACGGAAATTGTTGCTACCGTCCTCAGCTGGAATTGGAGAACCATCCGGTGAACCTACTCCTAATACAAATACCTGCATACCTTTTTCGGCTGCTTCTTGGGCTGCTTCTACTGCCCCACCTTCATGATTTTCACCATCGGTAATGACAATAATTGCACGTCCCACTCCTTCTTGCGGAGTAAAACTCTTCATTGCCAGGCGGATGGCCGCACCGATATCCGTACCTTGTGTGGTTATCAATGACGGATTAATGGTTTCCAAGAACATTTTGGCGGAAACATAATCGCTTGTGATGGGCAATTGCGTGAAAGCATCACCTGCAAAAACAATCAATCCCACTTTATCATTATTGAACGTATCTACCAGTCTGGAAATCAATTTCTTTGATTTGTCCAAACGACTGGGAGTCACATCTTCTGCCAGCATGGAGTTTGAAATGTCCAAGGCAATGACAGCTTCCACTCCACTTCGTTTCACCGTTTCCATCTTTGAGCCGAACTGTGGGCGGGCCAACATCAGTATAACCAATGTCAACGCAGCAAAAGTCAGCCAAAACTTGATGTCAGGACGATACTTGGAAATAGTCGGCATGAGCCCTTTCAGCAATGCCGGATCACCATATTTGCGAATATTTTGGCGGCGGTGATAATTGGAATACAAATACAGCGCCACCAAAAACGGCAATAGGATGAGTAAATATAAAAAGTTCGGGTCTGCAAATCGAAACATGACTTCTTTTTTTAAGGTATTTTCTTTAATACTGAGTTACGCAACAAGAGTTCAAGCAAAATGCAGAAGAAAGCAATCCAGGCGAATACCTGATATTCTTCTTCGCGTTTGCTGAATTCCTTCACGTTCAACTTCGTTTTCTCCAGTTTGTCTATCTCCTGATAGACTTCCTTCAACTTGGAATTGCTGGTGGCACGGAAATAATTTCCGTTCGTTGTACCTGCAATCTCGGTCAAAGTCTTTTCGTCTATCTCGACGGGGACATTCACATATTGCGTCCCTGCGTAGGTCTGCATCGGATAAGGAGCAGTTCCGTTTGTACCGACACCGATGGTGTAGATCCTGATTCCGAACTGTTTGGCTATCTCGCAGCCGTCAGCGGAGAAATATCTCCACGGTTATTGCTACCATCCGTCAGCAGAATAATCACTTTCGATTTCGCCTTGCTGTCCTTCAGACGGGTCACCGCATTAGCAATGCCCATACCGATGGCAGTACCATCTTCAATCAGTCCGCGCTGGGCGATATCGCCTTTGATGCTGTTGAACAGATTCAGCAACACCCCATGGTCTACCGTCAGCGGACATTGGGTAAAACTCTCACCGGCAAAGATGGTCAGACCGATATTATCATTGGGGCGGCCGTTGATAAACTCGGAAGCTACTTGTTTGGCAGCTTCCAGTCGGTTGGGTTTCAAGTCTTCGGCCAGCATACTGGTAGAAACGTCCACTGCCAGCATGATGTCGATTCCTTCTATTTCGGTATTCTGCCAGTTGTCTGTGGTCTGAGGGCGTGCCAAGATCAGGATTACCATGATGATAGCCACCGTACGGAGTACGAACGGAGCATGCAGCAAGTAAATCTTCCAGCTTTTGGGTGCCTTCATATACATGCGTGTGGTAGAAACCTGAAGCGTAGGCTCGGTTTTCTTCCGCTTCATGACGTACCATACTATATAAGGTATGAGCAGAACCAGCAGAAATAGATATTCAATATTTGCAAAAATCATTGTTCCTAGTATTTATTTGTTAAAACCAGAGGTTATATACACCACTCAGCACCTTATACAGAATTACCACAATAGCAATAACAATGATGCTGATGCTGCCCAGCAGAATCATTCTGCCCTGTTTGCTTCGCTTTTCCTCCACGGTGATTTCCGTAGGTTCGGGCTTTGCATTCGGGTCTGGTTCCACTTTTGTATTATTGATGAAGTCTACTGCGTTTACCAGATTCATATCATTTTCGTTCATCAACGGAGAATGTTTGGCGAATTTCACCAGGTCGCAGTCTGGAACAAATACATCAAATCCTTGATAGATTCTTTGTCGTTGATTTCCTGTAGCTTATCAATAATTTCGGATGAAGTCATCTCCATAGCGTTAAAGCCGAATCGTTCTTCCATATAAGTGCGGAGTACATCCGTCAGCTCGGTATAATAGGTCTTCGGATCGGCTGTACGCAAGGTTTTGTCTCCCTTGATACGCTCTATTTCCTTCAACGCCTGCTGGTGTGGCGGCAACTTCGGTTCAATCTTGATCTTCTTGATGATAGGCTTGTTATCCTTGTAGCGTACAAACAGATAGTAAGCCAGTCCGCCCAAAGCAAGCATCAGCAAGGTAAGCCATACGATGGCCGATACGTCATCCCAGGTGATAGGTACTTCACGAACGGTCTTCGGTCCGAAGAATTGTTCGGGATGCAGCGTATCTACCGGAATGGAATATACTTTTACGGCCAATGCTTTGGACCGGTAAGGCTCTCCGTTTACCATCACCTCGAATGGGGGGAGATAGTAAAGTGCCGAGTCAAAAGAGGTTATTGTATATTCCTGTTTTATCAGCATACGTTTTCCATCGTTCAGCATCTGGGTATCAGGCTTGGCTATATCCAATATCTCCACTCCTTTTACCAATGTATCGCGCAGGAACGGAAGTTGCAGTTTTTGCTTGGCATCCATGCTGATTTCCAGCTTCACTTTAGCCTGTTCGCCAATGAGAAGTTGCAGCGAGTCAATGCTGGCGTCTACCGTAACCTGCTGTGCCTGTGCCTGTCCGGCTGTTATCAGCATAATTGCACAAACTCCAGCTTTCAAGAACTTTTTGCTAGTATTCAGTATATTCATATTCTTTAATTTCGTTTAGCAAATAAGTTAAGCAACGATTTCACATAATCCTGATCCGTGCGGATAGATACAGAGTCCACATTACTTTTGGTAAATGTTTCATTCAATACTCCCTGACGCTGTATCCACCAGTCATTATGTGCGCGACGCAAAGCTCGTGACGAGGTGTCAATCCATTGCTCGTGGCCGGTTTCGGCATCGCGTACTTTCATTAGTCCCACATCAGGTAACTCTGCCATGCGGCGGTCGTATACCTGGATAGCTACGATATCATGTTTCCGGTTGGCAATGGTCAAAGCATTGCGGAAGTCGTTTTCATCTATAAAGTCGCTTATCATAAAGGTGGTGCAACGTTTTTTAATTACGTTGGTCAGATATTCCACAGCCATCTTTATATCTGTACGCTTGCTTTCGGGCTTGAAATCAAGCAGTTCACGGATGATATAAAGAATATGTTTACGGCCTTTTTTAGGCGGAATGAATTTCTCAATCCGGTCTGAAAAGAAAATAACTCCTATTTTATCGTTATTTTGAATGGCCGAGAATGCCAATGTAGCGGCAATCTCGGTCACCATATCCTTCTTCAACTGCTTCACCGTACCGAAATCCAAGCTGTTCGAAACATCAATCAAGAGCATAACCGTCAATTCGCGCTCTTCTTCAAACACCTTGACAAAGGGTTTGTTGTAGCGGGCGGTTACGTTCCAGTCAATGTCACGTACGTCGTCACCATACTGATATTCACGTACTTCCGAGAATGACATACCTTTGCCCTTGAATGCAGAGTGATATTGTCCGGCAAAGATATTGTTCGAAAGTCCGCGTGTCTTGATCTCAATCTGGCGAACCCGTTTTAATAAATCACTTGTTTCCATACTGTTCGTACTATGTTGTTTATTTATCCGGTGCATCGGTTTCTGTTTTTTCTCCTATCGAGAATGGTTTTTCAAACGGATGCATTTGGTGTTCCACCCAGGTGGGACGCAGTCCCACATAGATGAAACGGGAGTTCCACATGGGTGGAATGGCGGTCCCACCCATGTGGAACTCTGTACTCAACCTTTTGTTTCCAAGTCTTCTTCCTAACTGTCAAGCAATTAAGAACTGCCTCAGAACACAATCCTTAGGGTACTTCCACTTTATTCAGGATTTTGCTTACAATTTCATCAGAAGACATGTTCATGGCTTCTGCTTCGTAAGTCAAGCCGATACGGTGGCGAAGCACATCGTGAGCAACTGCACGAACATCCTCGGGAATTACGTAACCGCGACGTTTGATGAACGCATAACTGCGTGCTGCCAATGCCAGATTGATAGATGCACGCGGTGAACCACCGAAACCAATCATGTCTTTCAGTTCTTTCAAGTCATATTTTTCAGGGAAACGGGTTGCGAATACGATATCAGCGATGTATTGCTCTATCTTTTCGTCCAGATAGACTTGGCGCACCACTTTACGGGCTTCCATAATATCTGTTGCTTTCAGAATGGGGCGAACTTCGATTTTCTCTCCGGTGATATTTTGGCGGATGATTTTCTTTTCTTCTTCCAGTTTCGGATAGTCGATAATAACTTTCAGCATAAAACGGTCTACCTGGGCTTCGGGAAGCGGATAGGTACCTTCCTGTTCAATCGGGTTCTGAGTAGCCATTACAAGGAAAGGTTCGGGTAGCATAAAGGTTTCCTTGCTCAGTGTGACTTGACGTTCCTGCATGGCTTCCAGCAAAGCACTCTGTACTTTAGCCGGGGCACGGTTAATTTCATCGGCCAATACGAAATTTGCAAAAATCGGACCTTTCTTTGCTATGAATTGTTCGTCTTTCTGACTATAAATCATGGTACCGATAACGTCGGCGGGCAGCAAGTCCGGAGTAAACTGGATTCGGCTGTACTTGGCATCAATCAAAGATGCAAGCGTTTTGATCGCCAGAGTCTTTGCCAGACCCGGAACACCTTCCAACAGGATATGACCATCGGACAGTAAACCGATAAGTAATGATTCTACCAAATGTTTCTGACCTATAATAACCTGGTCCATACCAGTCATTAAGTTGGTTACGAACGCACTTTGTCTTTCAATTCGTTCGTTTAGTTCGCGAATGTCAATTGCTTCAGCCATAATTTTGTTTATTTAGTTATTTCTTTATTGATCTAATAACGGGCTTGTAAATAGCCTTGTTCATTTAACGCAGCCAAAATTACGCTAATTAATTAACAGCGGCAACTAATTTTTATTAAAAAAGTAAAGTGCATCTCTACTTTTTAAAGGTTATTGGGCTAAAGAATTTTAAAATACAAAGATAAGGTTTGTAGAGTGAGAATATCAGTTGAACGCACTTTTTTTTTACTTCTTTGTATTTTGCTGCTTTATTTATGCCGAAAGCAGGCAAAATGCAAGAAGGCTTATTTTTTAGGAGTTAGTTCAGGAATACGCAGAGTAGTCCCTATGGGTACTCTGTCGGCATCTTTAATGATGTTTTTATTATGTTTCACGATATAGGGCCACAGCTTTTTTGTACCATAGAATTTCACAGCTAATTTTACCAGGCTCTCTCCTTCTCGTAATGTGTAATTAGTTTTAGTCCCTGTTATGTCATATTCTACAGTATCGGCTAAAGTCTCTTTTGCAACATTTGCGGTTGTCGCAACGCCTGAACTCTTTTCCGTACTAGGAGATACAGTCTGTTGTGATTGACTGATGGTCTCTTTTCCGGCAACATTCGTCCATATGTTTGCGGTATCTTTACCTTGCATCAATGAGTCATTAACCGGAATTGCAGGAATATCCTCTTCCAATTGTTCTTGGGGTTTTTTATTGTAGCCGGCGATTGTAAATCCGAAGTTTTATCTGATTGCAAATACCAATATATGCCACCTGCAATGCAGGCAATCAAAATGATAGCAAGAATAACTCCCCGGGAAACTCTGTTCTTTTTCTCTTCTGAGATTTCTTGTGTCTCTGTTGTTTCCTCTATCTTCTGTTCTTTTTCAAAATCAGAAGTAACAGGAGTTATTACTGTTTTCTCTGACGGGGTTGCCTCTTCTGACGCTGTTGTTTCCAAGGATGTTTTTTCTTCACAAGCTTTACGAGCAGCCAGTATGGCTGCATCGGCGATAGTCATAACTTCTTCTTGAGGTTTGTCTGTTACCTCGTTTCCTTCTATTGTCTCTGCTAAAGGGGAAACGGTTTGGGGAACAGCTGTTTCAGCAACAATATCCTTTTCTGCTTCAGTGACAATATCTTCCGATTCTTTTTCCGGTTCTATAATTTGTATCTCTTCCTCTGTAATTTCAACAGAAGGTGCAGGTTCTTCAATAATTGTTTCCTCAATAACCGGAGTAGTGTCTTCAGCGGCAATGGCATTCTCATTTGGAGAATCTTCTGTATTTTCCGCTTCTATGAACTCAACCTCTTTAGCCGCAATTGTTTGTTTAGGCTTAGGCGCGTTTCCGTCAAAGGTATCTTCCTCCTCTCCTTCTATTTCTGTTTCGGTATCTTCCAGTTTGGTGTTTTCATTTAATATAACCGTTTCAAAATGAGCGAATGGTTTATTTATTAAATCTTTCATACTGGAATCCGGAGTAAAAGATATTTTTGTATGGCCCTGTATTTCAATTCTTTCCCCCGTGTTTACGTTTACACTTTCACGACTCTCCACCTCTGTAAGTTTAAACGTACCTAGTCCTTTAACCTTTACATACTTTTCAGTAACTAAAGCTTCCTCTATCAGTTCAAACATTCCTTTGACAAAGATTTCAGCATCTTTTTTAGTCATGCTGTGTTTCTCAGCCAAAAGTTCGATGATATCTTGTATGGTTACTTTCTCGCTCATGATAATATTATAAATAAGGGCTATTTTATTTAAACTTTTCTTTTAAAGTTACACTGGGTTTGTAAGTCAGCACTAACTTGGGGGGAATCAGCATACGTTGTTGAGTAGCCGGGTTGATAGAAATTCTTTCCAGCTTTTTCTTAACCTCAAACGTACCAAATCCCTGGATTGCAATGTTGTTGCCATCTTGCAATTCCTGGGTCATAACACCAATGACTGAGGATACCAATTGTGATGTATCTTTATTCGTATATCCTAGTTTACGTGATAATTCAGATATAAATTCTTTGTTATTCAAAGCTTAAAGTGTTAATTTGGTTGCTATATTAGTAAAAAAACAAACATTATCCAAACTTTATAAGGGAAAAGGTCTATAAAATGCTGGCGTATAGGTCGAAATCATCAGCGGCTGTTATTTTCACTTTATAGAATTCACCTATTTTTAAGTACTCGTCATCAGCTTTTATCAAGACCTCAGGATCTACCTCGGGAGAGTCAAACTGGGTTCTGCCTATGTAGTAATCTCCTTCCTTCCGGTCTATAATAACTTTAAATTCTTTACCTATTTTCGTTTGGCTCAGTTCGCCGGCTATTTCCTGCTGAAGTGCCATTAATTCATCCAAACGCTGTTGTTTCACTTCATGAGAAATGGAATCTTCGTATTCTTTAGCGGCGAATGTTCCTTCTTCTTCCGAGTAAGCGAAGGCTCCCATCCGGTCGAATCGTACTTTTTTGACGAATTCTTTTAATTCTTCAAAATCTTCTTCAGTCTCACCGGGATGTCCTACCATTAATGTTGTACGTAAGTGAATACCGGGTACTTCCCGACGGAATTTTTCGATTAATTCGTAGGTTTCTGCTTTACTTACATGCCGGCGCATTTTATTCAGCATATTGTCACTAATGTGTTGCAGGGCAATATCCATATATTTGCATACATTATCGTGTTCGCGCATAACACGGAATAATTCTTCCGGAAAATGGGCCGGATATGCATAGTGTAAACGTATCCATTCTACACCGGGAACATTGGCGATTCTTTCGATGAGTTCGGGCAATTTCTGACTTTTATATAAATCTACGCCGTAGTAAGTCAATTCTTGGGCTATAATTTGGAACTCTTTTACTCCTTCGGATACAAGTAGTTTCACTTCATCAATAATCTCCTCCATCGGCCGTGAAATGTGGCGTCCTGTAATAATAGGAATGGCGCAATAAGAACATTTACGGTCACAGCCTTCTGATATTTTCAGATAAGCGTAGTGATGGGGTGTGGTTAATGTCCGTTCAATGGCAAATTCCGACTTGTATGCTTTGCCTAAATCTGCCAGCAACTCATTCCAGTTAAACTTACCATAGAATTTATCTACTTGAGGAATTTCCAATGCCAATTCTTTTAGATATCTTTCTGAAAGGCAGCCCATCACATATAGTTTTTTGAGCTTCCCTTCTTCTTTGGCCTGACAAAATTCCAATATCATATTGATCGATTCCTCTTTGGCATCACCGATGAAACCACATGTATTAATAACTGCGATTTCTCCTTGCGGTTTGTCGGAATCGTGAGTTACTTTATAACCGTTTGCTTCCAGCTGACGCATCAGCTTTTCTGAGTCTACTAAGTTTTTGGAACACCCTAAGGTGATGATATCTATTGTGTTACGTTTCATTTATTATTCAGTCTCTCCAAATAGTGAGTCTACAAATTCTTTTTTGCGGAATACCTGCATGTCTTCAATGCCTTCGCCCAATCCAATATATTTTACGGGAATCTTGAACTGCTCTGAGATGCCAATTACAACGCCCCCTTTGGCTGTTCCGTCCAATTTGGTAATTGCCATAGCAGTAACTTCTGTCGCCAAAGTAAACTGTTTGGCTTGTTCAAATGCATTTTGACCGGTAGAACCGTCTAAAACCAATAATACTTCGTGAGGTGAGTCCGCAACAACTTTCTTCATCACATTCTTGATTTTAGTAAGCTCGTTCATCAAACCTACTTTATTGTGAAGACGGCCTGCGGTATCAATGATTACTACATCTGCATTATTAGCTACGGCGGAACTTAAGGTATCAAAAGCTACAGATGCGGGATCTGATCCCATTTTCTGTTTAATAACAGGCACTCCTACTCTTTCTCCCCAAATATCCAATTGCTCTACGGCGGCAGCACGGAATGTATCAGCAGCACCCAAATAGACGGTTTTGCCCGCCTTCTTAAATTGATATGCCAATTTACCAATGGTTGTGGTTTTACCCACACCGTTTACACCTACCACCATGATGACATAGGGCTTCTTACCTTCCGGAACAGTGAAATCATCCGAATCCACCGTGTTATTTTCAGTCAATAATGCCGCTATCTCTTCACGGAGAATCTTGTTCAGTTCCTGAGTGTTTACATATTTATCTTTGGCAACTCTTTCTTCAATGCGTTTGATGATATTCAGAGTTGTTTCAACGCCTACATCCGAAGTGATAAGCACTTCTTCCAGATTATCCAATACTTCATCGTCTACTTTTGATTTACCCGCTACGGCACGGGCAATCTTACTAAATACACTTTCTTTGGTTTTGGACAATCCTTTGTCTAAAGTTTCCTTCTTTTCTTTTGAGAAAAAATTAAAAAATCCCATATTGGAGTCTGATTTATCTGTTTATGCTACAAAGATATAACTAATCTCTTACACGGACAAAAAAAAGTGTCACAATGATTGGTCATAATGTATTATGATGATAACATTGTGGTATAAAAAAAGTTCCTTCCATAATATATGAAAGGAACTTTCCACCAGTCATTCCGACTGAATTATTTCTTGAAAAAGTCTTGAACTTTTTCGTTAGGTACCATTTGCTCATCGAAGATGTAAGCTCCTGTTTTCGGAGATTTAACCATCTTGATAACCTTAGTATAAGAACGTCCTTCTTTACCTGTCTGAAGGGTTGCGACTGTTTTCTTTGCCATGGGTTATAATTATTTAATTTCTTTGTGAACTGTTACTCTTTTCAAAATAGGATTGTACTTCTTAAGCTCCAATCTTTCAGTGGTATTTTTTCTGTTTTTTGTTGTAATGTAACGAGAAGTTCCCGGCATACCACTATCCTTCATTTCTGTGCATTCAAGGATTACCTGTACTCTATTACCTTTAGCCTTCTTTGCCATAGTCTATCTCTCCTTTTTAATTAACCAATAATTTTGATGCTTTTCCAATCACAATAGCCTTTGGTTACCGCTTCATTCAGCGCTGCATCCAGGCCTTTTTTATTAATCACACGTAAGCCGTTAGCGCAGATGTTCAGGCTAATCCAGCAATCTTGTTCTACATAGTAGAATTTCTTAGTAAACAAGTTCACATCAAAAGTTCTTTTGGTTCTTCTCTTAGAGTGTGAAACATTGTTGCCAATCATGGCTTTCTTTCCGGTAATTTGACAAATCTTCGACATTGCTATCTTATTTTTATAGTTTTTTTCAATACTTATTTCAAACGGAGTGCAAAATAAGCACTTTTATTTGTATAAAACAAGAGTTTTTGCAAATAATTCTGCAATTACTGCTCATTTTCTTCGTTTTGGAACAACTTTCGAAGCAGTTGCAGTGCATTTTGGGTTGCATTTGCAATGTTTTTGTTTCTTCCTTCGTCGCCTTCCAATTTCAGTGTAATCACTTTGTCTTTACATCCGGCAGCAATCCAAATGGTACCTACCGGCTTGTCGGGAGTACCTCCTGTGGGCCCTGCGATACCTGAAGTTGCTACAGCACAATCAGAATTCATCGATTTCATCGCTCCTTTTACCATTTCGATAACGGTTTCTTCACTTACAGCTCCGTGAGTTTCTAAAGTTTCGTGGTTTACCCCTAACAGACTTTCCTTTATTTCGTTGGAATAGGCGATAATTCCACCTTTAAAGAATTGTGAACTTCCGGCAACGGCTGTAATAGCGGCCGCCACACTTCCTGCCGTGCAACTCTCGGCAGTAACGAGTGTCAGGCCCTCTCTCCAAAACAAATCGTTAATCTCTTTACTTAAAAATTTACCTTCTACTGACATATTGAAAACGGTTTTTTAATATTAAATAGTTACCCGTGAATAAGCGGGCTTGTCTATAGTGCAAAAATCATTGTCCAGATACTTGTAATAACCGGTAATTGCGATCATTGCGGCATTATCCGTAGTAAAGCTGAACTTCGGGATATAGATATTCCAACCATATTTCCCGGCATGCTCGCGGAATGAGTTACGAAGCCCGTTGTTGGCTGATACCCCTCCGGCTACTGCCACTTCATTTATCTTGAGATTTTGGCTGCTTTTCTCAGCTTGTCCATCAGAATATCTACAATGGTCGCTTCCAATGAAGCTGCCAAGTCGTTTTTATGATGTTCGATGAAATCGGGATCTTCTTTCAACCAGTCACGCAAAGAGTATAGGAAAGAAGTCTTTAATCCGCTGAAACTATAGTTATAGTCCGGAATATGTGGTTTACTGAAAGTGAACGCTTTTGGATTGCCTTGACGTGCCAGTTTATCAATGATAGGACCTCCGGGATAACCTAAGCCCATTACTTTAGAACATTTGTCGATAGCTTCTCCTGCTGCATCGTCAATAGTTTGTCCCAAAACTTCCATGTCATTATAGGCCTTTACCAATATTATCTGTGAGTTTCCTCCTGACACCAGCAGGCACAAGAAAGGGAATTTAGGTTGGTTGTTGTCTTCTTCCGATTCTTTAATGAAATGGGCTAACACATGGGCTTGCAGGTGGTTAACATCAATCATTGGTATATTCAATGAACGTGCGAAACCTTTCGCAAAAGATACTCCGACCAGTAATGATCCCATCAAGCCGGGTCCTCGGGTGAATGCAACGGCGCTTAGTTGCTCTTTGGTAACTCCTGCCCTTTTTAAGGCTTCGTGCACCACCGGTACAATGTTTTGTTGATGGGCACGTGACGCCAATTCGGGAACTACCCCTCCGTAAGCTTCGTGAACAGCCTGGCTGGACACTACGTTGGACAACAATACGCCATTCTTGATAACTGCGGCTGATGTGTCGTCACAGGAAGATTCTATACCTAATATAATTGTATCCATATTTCTATACCTTATTATATATATTAATGTGTCAGAATTTCAAGTCCGTTATCTGTCATAACGAAAGTATGTTCCACTGTGCAGACGGCTGTTCGTCTTCGGTGACTACAGTCCAGCCATCTTCCTCATCAATGAAGACTTCCCATGTTCCCATATTGATCATTGGTTCAATGGTAAAAACCATTCCCGGCACCAATAGCATACCAGTTCCTTTTTTCCCGAAATGTTCTACATCCGGTTCTTCATGGAACTCTATGCCTACTCCGTGTCCGCAGAGATCACGCACTACTGAGAATCCATTTTTTTTAGCATGTTTTTCAATGGCATGTCCTATGTCCCCTACAAAACCAAATGGTTTCGCAGCTTCCATGCCTATCTCCAGACATTCTTTAGCTACTCGTACCAGTTTTTCTTTTTGAGGTGTGGTTTTTCCAATGGTAAACATACGCGATGCATCGGCATAATAACCATCAAGAATGGTAGTACAATCCACATTGATAATATCTCCTTCTTCCAGAATGTCGAATTCATTGGGAATACCGTGACAAACAACCTCATTGATAGAGGTGCAGCAACTTTTGGGAAAACCGTCATAACCTAAAGTTGCAGGAATGCCACCGTGATCTTTCGTATATTCATAAACCAGCTTGTCTATTTCCAATGTGCTCATGCCTGCATGGATCTCACGTTCTACAAGGTCTAGCACTCCGGTATTGACAATACCGCTACGGCGTATTCCTTCAATCTGTTCCGGTGTCTTAATCAGTTCACGTGAAGGTACTAAATGACCTCTATCTTGATAATAGAGAACCTTTTTATCTAACTCTGTGAGTTCCATACCTTTGGGAACTCTCCAGTTTATTTTATTTCTTTTCATATCAAAGGATTAATTGACTTACAAAGTTAGAGGAAATATTTGTAAAAATGGCTCATCCGGCAATAAATATCTTCATAAAAAGAGAATTTACATGAAATTTGACAGAAACAAATGTTAAATAATCATGTCTTTTACATGAATTTTATGTAGGAGAGTCTATTTTATTTTAATAAAAGGTTATATTTACCGCAAAAAACTAAGCATTCTATTATTAACTTCTTTAATTGAACATCAAAATGGATAAACATCAAATTGGAGTAAACGCAGGAAAAGTTTGGAAACTGCTGAATGACAATAAACGGTGGAGTTATTGTGATTTAAAAAGAGCTTCAGAATTGTCTGACAGAGATTTGAATGCAGCTATAGGTTGGCTGGCCAGAGAGAATAAAATAGACTTTGAATGTTCTAACGGAGACGATTGCCTGTTTCTGAGCGTCAATGTTTATATTGGCTGAATACGAGAAACAGATAATTATGTGGGGCCAAAACTTTCATAATTATCTGTTTTCTTTTTTTAATCAACTTTTCTAATCACTTTGGCCGGATTACCTACAGCAACGGAATTGTCGGGAATGTCTTTAGTTACGACACTTCCGGCTCCGATAATACAGCGATGACCTATTTTTACTCCGGGACAAAGAATAGCTCCTCCTCCTATCCAGCAATCTTCTCCGATAGTTACGGGATATGCATACTCTTTGGGTTCGCGTCGGGTTATGTAATCTACCGGATGATGTGGAGTATAGATCTGTACATTGGGCCCTATCAATGTATGTGCTCCTATGGTGATATATCCACCATCTAAAAATGTACAGTTGGCATTCACAAAGACATGCTCTCCTAAGCGGATGCCGTGTCCATGATCACAGTAAATGGTGGACAGATGACAGAAGTGGAAGGGATACCCGGCACTAATTCTTCCAGCACTTCCCTGAAACCATCATCGTATGTACTCATCATCCGTAATTGGGCCACTAGTTTTTTGGCGTGTATGAAACTGGCCTGTATTTCCGGTTTCTCCATATCGGCCAGCTGACTGTTACGCATTTTGTCTATCTCGTTCATAATTAAAGGGCTTTAAGATTTCGCCTCAAATGTAGGATTTGTTTTCCGTTCTGCCAAATATACACCACACAAGATAAGAAAACAGCCGGTAAGGGCTATCCAAGTTATCTTTTCATTAATAATGACCGCTGAAGTAAGAAGAGTTACCAAAGGGACGATATAAATATAGTTTGTACTTTTTACGGCTCCCAATTCCTTGACACAAGCATTCCAGGCTATGAAGCAGAGCATGGAGGCGACAAATCCCAAAAAGAGAAGATTTCCAAACACGATGGGTTGCATCATCAAGACATTGTCCCAATTTAACGGACGGAATAAAAACATGGGCAGAATGGTCAGCACTCCGTAGAAGAATACTTTACGGGTAATGAATACGATAGAATAATGATTATCCAATTGTTTGAGAATAAGGCAATAAAATGCCCACATCAATGCAGCGGTCAGTGAAAGAATATCTCCCAAAGGATTAATTTTCAGAATGAAACTGCCGTTGAAAACAACCAGCCCCACTCCTATCAAAGCCATGATCGATCCGTAAACAAGATGGCGGGTGAAAGGTTCTTTTCTTCTGAACAAATAAGAAAGCAGTGTGGTCAGAACAGGTGATGTGCATACTATCAGAGACACGTTGGAGGCTAATGTGATGCCGAGAGCCGTATTTTCAGTAATGAAATAAATAGTTCCTCCACATAATCCGGCCAATAAAAGTAACAATTCATCTTTTACTCTGTTGGCAAATAGTTTTTTATAAGAAATACACCACATGCAAAGATAGGCCATAGTGAAACGATAAAAGAAGATGTCGGAAGGACTTAATCCATGTTGGATTAGAATCTTAGTAGAAACAAAAGTAGTTCCCCAGATAGCTACAGTGATTATTGCCATTAAGTGATAGACGAACCTTGATTTGATAACATTCATAATTTATATGTGTTTTATTATGTTGCAAAGATAGGTTTTGTTTTCGAGAAACTTATCAAAATATATGGCATAGTTGAGCTGATACAAAGTTCGTTTGTTTTCTCACTTACCTTGGGCGCGGCCCTCAAGGTAAGTGAGATATTTCTATTTCCGGGGAATCCAGGAATCTACCAGCTCCTGATGTTCTTTTACCCATTTTTCCGCTCCTTCTTTTTCATTATATTCATTTTGTGATACATCATCCAGCAGGCTGCTGATTTCTTCGGTGCTCAGATGTATGTTTTCTATCAGTTTTGCCACAAACGGGTGTTGCTCACCAAATCCTTTGCGGGCAATGGCCGTAATTGTTTCCGCTTTACCAAAAATACCTTTCGGGTCCTCCAGAAATTTTAATTTAAAGCGGGTGAACATCCAATGGGGAGTCCATCCCGTCACCACAATCCATTGATGCTCGTCAACGGCTCTTTTTAGTACTGCGGTCATGGCCGGTCCGCTAGACTCCAGCAATTTGTAATCCAGATTGTATTTTTCTATGGCCATATCTGTAGCATGCATAATCCCTGCACCGGCATCAATGCCGATAATCTCGCCTCCGAATTTTTCTTTGTTGGCATTTAATTGCTCAATGGAATGAATGTCCACATAATCGGGGACTACCAGACCGATACGGGCATCCGGATAGATCTTGCCTAAGATTTCCAGATTCTTTCCGTATTGTTTCATATAATCGGCCTGTGTAGCCGGTAACCAAGCATCCATCAGCAAATCTACTTTGCCACGGGCCATTGTTGCATAGATAGGAGCCGGATCGGCATTCTTTAAAACGACATGATAACCTTGTTGTTCAAGAATCACTTCCGTCAAATAGGTCAGGGCGATGCCGTCGTCCCAGTTTATGTATCCAATGCTTATTGTCTTATCATCTTTTTTCCCGCTGCAAGAGGCAAGCAGCAGGAGGAAAGACAAAAAATATAGTATTTTCTTCATGCTTATTTCCCTTTCTTTTGTTTTCCAAGTCCTTGTGTTATTCTATCCAGAATGATGGCCAGGATGACTACTGCGATACCGCCTTCGAAACCTAAACCTATTTTCATCTGCGTGATACCTTTCAGTACGATTTCCCCTAACCCTCCGGCTGCAATCATAGCGGCAATGACCACCATGGAGAGCGACATCAGGATTGTCTGGTTTATACCGGTCATGATAGTGGCAATGCCAGCGGTAATTGTACTTGAATAATAATTGCATAGGTGTCGCACCAAAAGAGCGCGAAGCTTCTACAACATTCTTCGGTACTTGCTTGATACCCAGGCTGGTCAGACGCACTACGGGAGGCATGGCAAAAATAATGGTGGCAAAGGCTCCCGGAACGGTTCCCAGCCCGAAAAAGAGTACGGCAGGAATCAGATAGACGAAAGCAGGCATCGTTTGCATCAGGTCGAGGATAGGATGCAGAATTTTATCACATCGTTTGCTGTTTGCGCTCCATATTCCCAAGGGAAGTCCCATGATAAGAGCGATGATGGTAGACGAAAGCACCAATGCTAAGTCTGCATGGTTTCGTTCCAAAATCCCATTCCCCAAATCAGCAATAATCCTAAAATGGTAAAAATGCTGACTCCTTTTCCCGATTTATACCAAGCCAGGATGGCCAGCAATGCTATTGTTACATAAAAAGGTATCCACATCAATATGTTTTGGAACCCATCTATGAACCCGCCTATTCCAACATTGATGGCGTCGAAAAGAGGGGCAAAGTTTTCTGTGAGCCAGTTGATGGCTGTTTCTATATATTTTCCTATGTTTATCATAATTCGATAGCGTTTTGAATAAGTTCATTAATTTCTTCTTTATCTTTTCCGGTCATCTCTACTACGATGGACGATAGAGGAACCAAGCCTTTCAGTTCGCGTTCTTCATTCACCACATAAATGGGAGAATTGGTTTTCGTGATTAAGGGAAGCAGATCCTCAATCTTTGTGTCCTCCGTAACGGAATGTACTTCACTTTGTACGGCTTCCTGGATTGATTTTATACCTTTACGCCGAAGAATGGCGGCACTTTCCAATGTAATCTCTCCTATCAGCTTGTCATTTTCATCTATCACAGGAAGCACGGTAATATCTCTTTCTTTCATCTTTCTGATCAGAACCTCGGGACCTTCTTTACGCAGACGGGCTACGGCGGGACGGGTTATCATAATACTTCCTGCCGTTATGATTTTGCTCCGGTCCACATTTTCTACAAATCTTGCCACATAGTCATTGGCCGGTTCAGTTAAAATTTCTTCTGAAGTTCCGACTTGCACCACTTCTCCATCTCTCATAATGGCAATGCGGTCACCCAGTTTAATTGCTTCGCTCAAATCATGCGTGATAAAGACGATGGTCTTTTTCATTTTGGATTGCAGTGCCAGCATTTCATCTTGCATTTGTACGCGGATCAATGGGTCCAGAGCGGAAAAGGCTTCATCCATCAGTAATATTTCCGGATCATTTGCCAAAGCGCGTGCCAATCCCACACGTTGCTGCATTCCGCCGGAAAGTTGTCCGACCATCTGATTCTGATATCCTTTCAGCCCGACTATTTCCATACTCTTCATGGCTTTTTTCTCACGTTCCTGTTTGGGAACTCCTTGGAGTTCGAGCCCGAATGCAATATTGCTTAAAACACTGCGATGAGGTAACAAACCAAAATTTTAGGTAACACCATAGCTATTTCCCGGCGGCGCATTTCCAGCAATTCCTTATCAGATGCGGCAGTAATGTCTGTTCCATTAATCAGTACTTGTCCTTTTGTGGGTTTGATTAACCGGTTTATGCAGCGCAATAAAGTTGATTTGCCACTGCCCGACAGTCCCATGATTACGAAGAACTCTCCTTCTTTGATTGTCAGATTGGCGTTTTTAACTGCTACAGTACAATTAGTCGCCTTTAAAATTTCATTTTTGCTTTTTCTTTCTTTCAACATCCGGAACGCTTTCTGCTTTTCCGGACCGAAAACAAGATACAAGTCTTTTATTTCTATTTTGTTCATAGTCTATAATAGTTTAAATTAATTAAGAATAGGGAGGAATTGACGGAAGTAAATTGAGATGTCATCCGGTATATTTAACGAAACAAAATATAAAAAGGTTCATCATAAGATGAGTTTTATTGATCAGTAAATATGTTTTTTTACAGCTTGTTATTGTTTACTCCCTACGGGAGTGGTTCAGAAAGTCCGAGATTAAAAAAAGCTAATCAGAAAGCGTTTTCTATAAAACAGAAATTAAGTATTATCCTTTTGTCGAGCGTTCATTTTATTCTATCTTTGTCACGCAAAACAGAATAAATATATGGATAGTATTTTAATTATTGATGATGAACCGCAAATACGCAAACTTCTTTCGCGTATGATGGAATTGGAAGGTTACGAAGTATTCCAGGCAGCCGATTGCCAGTCTACATTGAAACAACTTAAGTTACATAATCCCCAAGTGGTGTTGTGTGATGTGTTTTTGCCGGACGGCAATGGAGTGGATATGGTTACAACCATCAAAAAACTCTATCCAGAATTGGAGGTGATACTTTTGACCGCCCACGGTAACATTCCGGATGGTGTGCAGGCAATCAAGAATGGAGCCTTTGATTATATCACCAAAGGGGATGATAATAATAAAATTATTCCGTTAATCAGCCGGGCTATGGCTCAGGCTAAAAAGAATGTAGGGGAAAAAGTGAAAACAGAAGAGACCCAAAGTTTCTCTTTTGACGCTATAAAAGGGAAGTCGGAGGGTATGCAACAAGCCGTAGCATTGGCCCGAAAGGTTTCGGCAACGGATGTTACAGTCTTGCTGACCGGAGAAACAGGCACGGGGAAAGAAGTCTTTGCACAAGCCATCCATCGCAACAGTCTTCGCAAAGAGAATGCTTTTGTGGCTGTAAACTGTTCTGCTTTTAGCAAAGATCTGCTTGAAAGCGAGATATTCGGTCATAAAGCCGGTTCGTTTACCGGAGCGATGAAAGATAAGAAGGGGCTGTTCGAAGTGGCCGATAACGGAACCATCTTTTTGGATGAAATAGGTGAAATGGCTTTCGAGCTGCAAGCCAAATTACTTCGTGTGCTCGAAGCGGGAGAGTACATCAAGATAGGCGACACGAAACCGACGAAAGTGAATGTCCGCGTTATCTCCGCCACCAATCGGGACCTGAAAAAAGAAATAGAACAAGGTAATTTCCGTGAAGATCTTTATTATCGTCTTTCTGTTTTTCAGATACACCTCCCTCCTCTTCGTGAGCGCAAAGAAGACATCGAACTTTTGGCGGAAAGCTTTATCCAACTCTTTTCAAAGAAACTGGGGAAACAGGTGGAAGGGATGGCTCCGGAGTTCTTGAAAGCTTTGAAAGCTGCCGACTGGAGAGGAAATATCCGTGAATTGCGAAACGTGATAGAACGCAGCATGATTGTCTGCGACAAACAGCTCACCTTACAAGATCTTCCCATTGAAATACAGAATGCCCGGCAGGAAGATTATTCCGGCAAGAATTATTCGGAGTTTGAACTGGCCGCTATGGAAAAACGTCATATTGCTAAAGTTCTGCAACATACTAAAGGAAACAAGACCGAGGCTTCACGTTTATTGAAAATAGGTTTGACTACTTTATATAGAAAGATAGAGGAATACGGTATTTAGTTGTTGCAGGTCATTGATCAACCCCTTTCCTGTCCCATGGTTAAGTCTTTTTATACGGATGTATTCTATCTCCATAGCCTTTGGAGTTAACTCCAAGACTTGTGGAGATAAAACAAACAGGAAGAAAACCCTTAACCATAGGGCAGGAAAGGTTAGGGATACGGATAAAACCTTTTAATGACGAATCCGGTTCCCAAGTCTTTTATGTATTCCTTACGGATAAACAGCCCCACTCAAATTCTACTGCTTCACGAAAGACCATAGGCAGCATTATTGCAAGATGGTTTCAGCAAAGATGGCTACGGAATCAATACATTCCGGATATAGAAATGATCCGTGACTTTCCTCAGCAAGACAAGAGCTTTCGATATACTTCGGCATCTTCCTCCGAGAAACAGCATACAATCACTTCTCCTTCATAGCCATGTGCCATTTCTTCCCCGATGGCATTCAATGCGATACGTGCTGCTTCTTCCTTGGGATAATGATATACGCCGGTACTGATACAGGGGAATGCAATGCTTTGGATGCCGTTCTCTTTCGCTAGTATGAAACTGGTATGATAGCATGATGCAAGTTTTTCGGCTTCTCCATGCATTCCCCCATGCCATACGGGTCCTACGGTATGAATCACTTTCCTGCATGGCAGGTTGTATGCATCGGTTATCTTGCTTTCCCCCGTCGGACAACCGCCCAATGTTTTGCATTCCGCTAACAACGCCGGGCCTGCAGCCCGATGGATAGCTCCATCTACACCACCGCCACCCAGCAACGAACAGTTGGCTGCATTTACAATGGCGTCGACTTTTAAAGTAGTGATATCGGCTACGGTAACATTTATCTTCTTCATTTTTCCTTTCTGTTTTTCTGTATTAAAACCTCTATACAAAGCTATATAATAAATTGGGGAATTATGCAGTTTGGCAGCAAATAAATCAATTATTCTCCTGTTTTGATATTCTTCCCTTTTCATTTTGAAAAGATTTTCTTTTGCTCTCTCTTTTTTCTTGTTGTTATATCTGTATATAAATCAATTACTTATCTCCTGTTTGCCGGTAATGGCACACTATTGGCATATAGCGTGGCAGTTAACAATAGTATTAATTAAAAAAAGGAATTATGGATTTATTTTCAATCGGATTTGTGGTTTGTACCTTGAGCGGCATAGCTTGCTTTTGGCTTTTCTTTAAATGCATAGACTGGTTCGAGAAGATCTAAAAAAAGAAAGGAGAAACAAGTTATGTACACAGCATTATTTGTAGTTAGTTTGATTATGTTCGGCTATATGATGTATGTTCTCATCAAGCCGGAGAAGTTTTAAAAAAGTAAGTTAAGAAATAAAGAGTTATGAATACTGAAGTTTTAGGTGTTATAGCGCAAATTGTCTTAATGGTAGTGCTCAGCTATCCTTTGGGCAAATATATCGCTAAAGTTTATAAAGGTGAAAAGACTTGGTCGGATTTTATGAAGCCCGTTGAACGGGTTATGTTCAAACTGAGTGGTATCAATCCCAATGAGGAGATGAACTGGAAACAGTTTTTGAGAGCCTTGCTGGTGGTAAATCTATTTTGGTTCCTTTGGGGATGGTACTGTTGGTTACACAAGGTGTGCTGCCGCTTAACCCGGATGGAAATGTCGGTCAGACTGCGCATCAGGCATTCAATACTTGTATCAGTTTCATGGTGAACTGCAACTTGCAACATTATAGCGGTGAAAGTGGGCTGACTTATTTTACTCAGCTATTCGTCATCATGCTCTTTCAGTTTATTACTGCCGCTACCGGTATGGCTGCCATGGCAGGTATAATGAAAGCGCTGGCTGCAAAGACTACTCAGACTATTGGCAATTTCTGGAACTATTTGGTATTAAGTTGTACCCGTGTCCTGTTGCCTCTTTCATTGGTCGTAGGCTTTATCCTGATTGTGCAAGGAACTCCGATGGGCTTTGACGGAAAAATGAAAGTGACCACCATGGAAGGAGCTACACAATATGTATCACAAGGCCCTACGGCGGCTATTGTCCCTATCAAACAATTGGGTACTAATGGTGGTGGTTATTTTGGTGTAAACTCTTCTCATCCATTGGAGAACCCTACCTATTTTGCCAATATGGTGGAATGTTGGTCTATCCTTATCATACCTATGGCGATGGCATTTGCATTCGGTTTCTATCTGAAACGTAAGAAATTGGGTTATAGTATATATGGTGTCATGCTGTTTGCCTATCTGGTAGGAGTTTGTATCAATGTGAGTCAGGAGATGGGTGGTAATCCACGTATTGACGAAATGGGGATAGCGCAGGATAATGGCGCGATGGAAGGTAAAGAAATACGTTTGGGCTCGGCCGCCACTGCTTTGTGGAGTATTACTACTACGGTTACTTCCAATGGTTCTGTCAATGGTATGCACGATTCAACAATGCCGCTTTCGGGTATGATGGAAATGCTGAACATGCAGATCAACACATGGTTTGGCGGTGTAGGTGTGGGATGGATGAACTACTTTACATTTATTATTATCGCCGTGTTCATCAGTGGGTTGATGGTAGGCCGTACACCGGAGTTCCTTGGTCATAAAGTAGAAGCACGTGAAATGAAGATTGCTTCCATTGTGGCACTACTTCATCCGTTTATCATTTTAGTTGGTACGGCATTGGCTGCTTATCTGTTTGTTCATGCGCCTGCATTTGTGGAAAGTGAAGGTGGCTGGCTGAACAATCCCGGATATCATGGTCTGAGTGAAATGCTTTATGAATACACCTCGTGTGCCGCCAATAATGGTTCCGGTTTTGAAGGACTGGGTGATAACACATGGTTTTGGAACTACTCTTGTGGTATTGTGCTGATATTAGGACGTTTTGTCCCGATTGTAGGTCAAGTGGCCATAGCAGGTATTCTGGCTAAGAAAAAATTTATTCCCGAAAGCGCCGGCACATTGCAAACCGATACAGTGACATTCGGTGTGATGACATTTGCGGTTATTTTTATTGTTGCCGCACTATCATTCTTCCCGGTACATGCATTAAGCACTATTGCCGAGCACTTGAGTTTATAATTCTGATAACAGACAACGATATTAATAGAAGATATGAAAGATAATAAATCAGCTTCTTTATTTCAGAAGGAGCAAGTCATTGACAGCATAAAACAATCATTCGTGAAGTTGAATCCGCGAGTGATGATTAAGAATCCGATTATGTTCACGGTAGAGGTTTGTACAGCTATTATGTTCTTGGTGATGCTCTACTCTATCGTTAATGATTCACAAGGCTCATTTATTTATAATTTATGGGTTTTCGTAATCCTGTTCATCACCTTGTTATTTGCTAATTTTGCTGAAGCTATTGCCGAAGCGCGCGGAAAAGCACAAGCCGATAGCCTGAGGAAGACTCGTGAGGAAACCCCTGCCAAATTGATTGTGAACGGGACTTTGAAAACTGTCAGTAGTTCCCGGTTAAAGAAAGGTGATATTTTTGTATGCGAGGCAGGAGATGTAATTCCTGCCGATGGCGAGATCATCGAAGGACTGGCGTCTATTGACGAAAGTGCCATCACAGGCGAATCCGCTCCTGTAATCCGTGAAGCAGGCGGTGACAAGAGTTCAGTAACAGGAGGTACAAAAGTATTGTCCGATCAGATAAAAGTAATGGTAAGCACCCAGCCGGGTGAAAGTTTCCTGGATAAGATGATTGCATTGGTGGAAGGCGCATCCCGCCAGAAAACACCGAATGAAATTGCATTGACTATCCTGTTGGCAGCATTTACATTGGTCTTTGTCATTGTGTGTATCACCCTTAAACCGTTTGCCGATTATACGGGAACTGTCATTACCATTGCTTCTTTTCTGTCCTTGTTTGTCTGCCTCATTCCTACCACTATCGGAGGATTGCTTTCGGCTATCGGTATCGCCGGGATGGATCGTGCTTTGCGTGCCAATGTCATAACCAAATCGGGTAAAGCAGTGGAAACAGCCGGAGATATAGATACGTTGCTTCTTGATAAAACAGGAACAATAACTATAGGAAACCGTAAAGCTACCCGTTTTTATCCGGCTCAGGGAGTGGATGAACATGCTTTCATCGAAGCCTGCCTGCTCTCATCTGTATCTGATGATACTCCGGAAGGCAAATCTATTATTGAACTGGGACGTGAATCGGGTTTACGGATGCGTAATTTGAATACCGATGGTGCTCATATGATAAAATTTACCGCCGAAACCAAATGCTCGGGTATTAACTTGAAGGATGGAACAGAAATCCGTAAAGGTGCATTTGATGCGATCCGCAAGATAGCTTTGTCTGCCGGAAACCCTTTCCCAAAAGAAACGGAAGATATCATTCAAACCATTACAAGTAATGGAGGTACTCCATTGGTGGTAAGTGTCAATAAGAAAATTGCCGGAGTAATAGAATTGCAGGATATCATAAAACCGGGTATTCAGGAACGTTTTGAACGTTTACGCAAGATGGGGGTAAAAACAGTCATGGTGACGGGAGATAACCCATTGACCGCCAAATATATTGCAGAGAAAGCCGGAGTAGACGACTTCATAGCCGAGGCTAAACCGGAGGATAAGATGGAGTATATCAAGAAAGAGCAGGCTGCCGGCAAACTGGTTGCCATGATGGGTGACGGAACAAATGATGCTCCTGCCCTTGCCCAAGCTAATGTGGGGGTTGCCATGAATAGCGGTACACAGGCTGCCAAGGAAGCAGGGAATATGTGGATTTGGATAATGATCCTACCAAGCTGATAGAGATTGTCGAGATAGGTAAACAATTGCTGATGACACGTGGTACACTGACCACTTTCTCCATAGCCAATGATGTGGCCAAATATTTTGCCATTGTTCCTGCATTGTTCATGCTTTCCATTCCGGAACTGGCTGCATTGAATATTATGGGCTGCATAGCCTGAGAGTGCTATCTTGTCTGCGGTTATATTCAATGCCATCATTATTCCTATTCTGATTCCGCTGGCATTGAAAGGAGTTCAATACAAACCGATAGGAGCTTCCGCCTTGCTTCGTCGTAATCTTTTGATATATGGCATAGGTGGTGTTATTGCTCCTTTTGTGGGTATTAAATTAATAGATTTAGTAGTAGGATTATTCTTTTAACAAGTAAACGACAATGAAAAATTTTATAAAGTCATTCAGACTTACCTTAGTCTTTTGTGTGTTTTTCTCAGTATGCTATATACTAGTCTTATGGATTTTCGCTCAATTTGCCGGACCTAATTCCGGCAATGCCGAGGTGGTGGAACTTAACGGAAAGTGGTAGGTGCCGCCAATGTGGGACAATCATTTACGGAAGATATCTATTTCTGGGGACGTCCTTCATGTGCCGGAGATGGTTATGATGCAACCAG
>ENA-OQDD01000138-OQDD01000138.1-human-gut-metagenome-genome-assembly--contig:-NODE-138-length-29567-cov-3.393139_pt1 | contig 29567 bp, 27 predicted proteins | sample MGYA00242507_ERZ504598 | MGnify/ENA primary metagenome ERZ504598 (study PRJEB26092, sample SAMD00036318) | human gut metagenome | host: Homo sapiens | study: EMG produced TPA metagenomics assembly of...
CGATTTCACTGGTGAAATCGGCTGTAAGTCCGTTAAGAGAAAGACATCATGTATCACAAAGAAGCTAACCCATGACCGCAACCACCTCCACGACCGAACCCACGACCGAATCGCCCGCCGATGAACGATTCGTCGAACACCCGCTCGCCCCGGGCCGCATCGCCATCCACGACCCGGCCATCGTCGAGGACAACGGTACGTACTACGTCTTCGGCACCCACCGACGCTGCGCCCGCAGTACCGACCTCGTCCACTGGGAACGCTTCGAGAACAATCTGACGCGCGACCCGGCCTCGCTGCTCGGCGGCATCTGGGAGGCATGGCCGAAGCAGCCGGAGAACCCCGCGCTCGAAGGCAACATGTGGCGCCGGACGTGATCTGGAACGACGTGATGCGCAATGGTGCATGTACCTGTCGGTCAACGGTCACGAATTCCGTTCGGTGATCGTGCTGCTCACCGCCGATCGTCTCGACGGCGACTGGACATACGTCGGTCCTGTCGTCTACTCCGGTTTCAACGTTGACAATGTGGGCCGCACCGACGTGCACGTGTGCTCGGCGACGAGGCCGCGCATGGCGATCTGTCACGGTATGCATCGTTGAAGGATACGCGGATCAACGCGATCGACGCCGCGCCGATCCGCTGCGATCACGGCGAACTGTGGATGAGTTTCGGCTCGTGGTTCGGCGGCATCTGGATGTTCAAGCTCGATCCGAAAACCGGTCTGCGCGACTACAGCGTGCGCTATCCGCTCGTCCACGATTCCGCCGACCCGTACTACGGCGTGAAGGTCGCCGGCGGCTACTGGAACTCCGGCGAAGGCTCGTATTTCGTGCACCGCAACGGCTGGTGGTATCTGTTCATGGCGTATGGCTGGCTCGGCCGCACCGGCGGCTACCAGATCCGTCTGTTCCGTTCGCGCAACCTCGTCGGCCCGTACGTCGACCAGAACGGCAACCCCGCGATTTCCAACGGTGAAATCCCCGACAATCAGACCAAGGACACCGGCATCCGACTCACGTCGTCGGTGAAATGGAGCGGCGGACCGGCCGACGACGATACGGTCGAAGTGTCACAGGGACACAATTCCGTACTCACGCGCGGTTCGGACGGCCGACTGTTTCTCACGTACCATACGCGGTTCATCGACCGCGGCGACGAGGATTACGAGACGCATGTGCGCGAGCTGCTGCCGACCGCGGACGGTTGGCTGACGGCCGCGCCGTACGAGTATCGCGGCTCGGCAGCCGTCCCGCCGACCGCCGCGAACACGTCCGATCCGACCGTCGGCGACGACGATGACGCTTCGGCGATTACATCGTTGCACCCAGCAGTGCGCCGAACTTGGCCGCCCGGCTATGCCACTGCGTCCGCCCCGTACACGAATCGGATCTCGCACACCCATCGCTGGTGTCCGGCGACTACGAATTCGTACGTCACGATCCGCACGCGTATTTCAACGGCACGCGCAACGCGGACGGCACGTGGCATGGCGTGAATCTGCCCGAGACGATCACGCTGCAGCCGGACGGCCGCGTGACCAGCGGCGGCGTGGTCGACTTCTTCGATACGCCGGACGCGAACCTGCCGCGGTCGACCGACGGCCCCGTGTCGCGAGGATCGTGGCGGATGCTCGGCGCGACGCCGGCCGGCGTGCACGCTGCGACAGCGACATGGCCGATCACGATCGACGGCATGACGTACACCGGCGTGTTCGCCGTACTACCGAGGGAGACCGATGGCCGGGCGACGCTGACGTTCTCCGCGATCGGTGGCAATCAAGCAATCTGGGCGCCCGCATCGAGGGCTGAAACCCCTTTCTCTGTTCCCTTCCCTCTGACGGACATACAGCCGATTTCCGTATCCGAATCGGCTGTATGTCCGTTGAGAAAGCGAGGGGAACGATATCAGGCTGCACGACGGATCGGCACGTTGATGCTCGGCACGGTTGCAGCCGCAACGGGCTAGAGCTCGACTTCGGGCTTGGTGGGGTCGTCCTTGGTGCGGCGCTTGGCCTCGTCCGGATCCCACGTCACATCGTCGTAGTACCGCTTCCACTCGGCCCCGGCGACCGGCGCGATCGCCGCGACCGTCCTTACTGCGGATTCCGGGGCATAGCCGTCACACGTATTGCGCGCATCACCGAGCGGAATGATTGGGTTAGCCTCGTACGGCAAGCGTGGTGAACGACCAAGCAGGAGCGGTGTATGTACCGTCAGCAAGGTTGACTTCGTGCGAGGTGGGGCAAGTCGGTGATTCCTCTCCCCGAATCCCTGCATACGGATCGTTGCCGGTAAGCACGGTTGCCTCAACTACAGCCTTGGCTGAATCAGGCACATTCAGCGCAGCAAGCACCTGAGCCAAGTCCACGTCTACGGATTCAGGCAGCGCGTTGACAACACGCAAGTAAGTCACGCCAGCCGTCGAATCGCGGGATACAGTGACGGTCCGGCGCGGCTCGTCCGGTGTCTCATGGCCGTCGGCGACCAGCGCGCCGTCGATGTACAGTCGCATCTGCTCGCCGCGATTGCCAATCTCAATGCGCACATCCCACGTGGTTCCGGGGCGTACCGCGTCCATTGAAGTTTCCGTGCCGGCGAGTGCATAACCGGTGCCTTCGCGCACTACTTGCACGCTGAATCCACGGCCAAGCGAAGTACCGTTATAGTTCTTGCCGTTTACGTCGCCGGACGCGATTCGCACGCCCCACATGCCTTCGTAATAGGTGACTTTCGCGCGAATGGTGTATGAATCGGCCGTCAGACCCTCAGGTGCCGGAAGAGACACCGGCCCATTGCCTTGGTAGCTCACGTCCGGCAGATCGATATGTGTGCCATCGGCCGTCTCGAGAGAGAAGTCGGCGAAATCGGCGTGGGCGCCGCCATCGATCTTCAGGCTTACGGTATTCGGCAAGTCACGACGCAACGTGGTGGGTCCGTCAAGCGAGACCGGCCAAGCGGTGTCCGCGGTGGTGGTGGCGTACATCTGCTGCACCCAGTAGCTGTACGGGCGGTAGACGTTCTCATTGTCGAAGTAGATGAGGTCCGGATTCCAGCTGGTGTGGCCGTTCTTGGCGAACAGCGGCGCGTAGGACGCCATGTGCACCACGTCGCCGTTCAATTCCATGCGGCCCATGAACGCCGCTTCGGACAAGCCGTTGATGAGCTGGGTGTCCCAGGAGCCGTATTCGCCGAGGTAGACCTTCGGGCCCTTGCGGTCGGTGTGATCGTAGTGGTCGAGGTTGTGAAACCACCAGCTGGAGGACTGGTAGGAATGCTCGTCCACGATCGGAATGCCGGCCTCGCGCGCATACGCCCAACCTTGCTCGTAGTCCTGTCCGCTCGGCGCAGGCCCGACCGTGCCGACCACGGTGATTTCGGGGTGCGCGGCTTTGACGGCGTCGAAAATCTGCTGGAAGCGGTTCTTGAACACGTCGTCGATCAGGTCCTCGTTGCCGATGCCGAGATACTCCAGATTGAACGGCTCGATATGGCCCATTGCGGCGCGCTTGGCGGCCCACTTGTTGGTGGCCGAATCGGCGTTGCAGAAGTCGATGAGCCCAGCACTTCGTCGATGTAAGCGGGCATGTCTTCCTGAGCCACAGGCACCGGCCCTGGCTGGTGTTCTGGCAGCTCATGCCGGCCGGCAGCACGGGCAGCGGCTTGGCTCCGATGGTCTCGCACAGGCGAAAGTACTCGTAGAAACCGATACGGAACGACTGGTGGTAGCCCCATACGTTGAAGTTGTGCGGGCGATGCTCCACCGGGCCGATGGTGCGGTCCCAGTGATACATGTTGTTCAGGCCCAGTCCGTGGGTGATGCAGCCGCCCGGGAAGCGCATGAAGCGCGGGTGTAGGTCGGCCAGCGCCTCGACCAGATCCGGGCGGAAATGCTTGAGGTCCTTATAGGTGGTTCGCGGTTCGAGGCTGACGAAGTCAAGGTCGATGGTGCCGGGTTCGGGGAATGTCAGGCGGAGAGCGCCTTGGGTGGCGATGATTTCGGCGTTGGGTTGCGGGTCGGCCTGTGCGCTAGTAATAGTCAGTTCGGCGCGAAGCTGGTCCATTCGCCGCAAGCATTGGAGGCGGGTGCGGTCACGACAGTGGCAGCGAGCGGCTTGCCATCATCGCCAATCAGTGCGACTTGCACGGGCAGCGCTTTGCCGTGGGCACGGGTCCAGATGGAAAATCGTAGGTCTCGCCGGCGCGGAACACCATGCCGTCGAAACCGAGGTTTTCCAGAGCGGGAGCTGCGGGGGTACAAGCCGAATCCGTCTGGGATAGGGCCGAATCGGCCGAGACACAGCCGAGTCAGCAGTCTGCTCGCCGCCCACCTTGCCGATTTCGGCAATCGCGTAATGCGGGTTCTCTTCGGCCACCGGCGCGGTCTCCCCCACACCGAATGCGGCGAACGAGCCGGCGGGCACGATCTTGCGCCAAGCGGTGTAGTTGCTCCACTCGGGCTTATCCGCACGGTTGTATTCGAACGCGCCGTTTTGCACGAGTTCGCTGTTGAGCCCGCCATCGCCCGAATAGCTGATGTCTTCGAAGAACACGCCCCACAGGTCCGTGCTGATCTTGCGTACACCAGCTTTGTCCAATGTGGCTACCAGTTTGTCTGCCATCGCCAAACCACTCCCCAGATTTCACCCGCGTGCAGAAGATGCGAGCATCTTCTGCACATCAAATATGTAACGGTACATATTCTAAACTATCTGCCACACTCAGCAACCCCGTGCCGACTTCAGCGCGTTTCGCTCTATTTCAACATTTTCCAGAACGTATTCCAATCACGACTGCATGTTTTCACACGTACCGTTACATATTTCACAGTGTTTATCGTTACCGATAATGTCATCACGAAACATACTTAAAGCAACATCTCGTCACTCTTCCGGCGCTCCACTGGCCACGCGAATCATCGCGTACTGGGATTCGTAGAGGCGGTAGTACGCGCCCTTGGCGGCGAGCAGCTGCGCGTGCGAGCCGTGCTCGACGATCTGGCCGTGATCGATGTAGAAGATCTCGTCCGCGTTCTCGATCGTCGACAGGCGGTGCGCGATGATGAAGCTCGTGCGCCCTTGAGCAGATGCTGCAGGCCGGCCTGCAGCGCCTCCTCGGTGCGCGTGTCGATGTTGCTCGTCGCCTCGTCCAGGATCAGGATACGCGGGTCGGCGAGCAGCACGCGCGCGAAGGCGATGAGCTGGCGCTGGCCGGCCGACAGGTCGATCCGCGCTCCTCCACCACCGTGTCGTACCCGTCGGGCAGTTCCATGATGAACTCGTGCGCGTGCACGGCCTTCGCCGCCGCCTCGATTTCCTCGTCGGTGGCGTCGAGCTTGCCGTAGCGGATGTTCTCGCGCACGTTGCCGGAGAAGATGAAGGTGTCCTGCAGCATCACGCCCATCTGCCGGCGCAGCGATGCGAGCGTCACGTCGCGCACGTCGTAGCGTCGATCGTCACCGAGCCCTCGGACACGTCGTAGAAGCGCGACAGCAGGTTGATGATCGTCGTCTTGCCGGCGCCCGTCGGGCCGACCAGCGCGATTGTGCGCCCCGGTTCGACGTGGAAGTCCACGAGGTTGAGGATGTTGCGGCCGTCCTTCTCGTAGCGGAACACCACGTCGTTGAAGTCGACGCGCCCGCGGATCTGCGGCAGGTCCGCCGCGTCGGGCTTGTTGCGGATCTCCGGCGTGACGTCGAGCGTCTCGAAGATGCGCTCGAGGTACGCCGAGCAGGTGATGAGCTGGTTGTAGAAGTTGCCGATGTTGATCACCGGATTCCAGAAGTTGTTCGCGTAGCCGACGAACGCGATGAGCACGCCGGTGGTCACGTTCACGCCCCCGAAGCCCATCACGCCGACGAAGTAGATGAACGAGATGGTCATCACGGAGATGGTCTGCACGCCCGGCCACATGAGGAACTGGATGTGCACGGCGTGCATCCACGCGGAACGCACCTCGCCCTGCTGTTCCTGGAAGGTCCTGAACTGGGCCTGCTCCTGTGCGAAGGTCTGCGTGGTCTTCACGCCGGCGATCGACTCGTGGATGTAGGCGTTCAGGTTGCTCTGCTTGTTGGAGAGCTTCTGGAAGGCGCGCCGCTGGAAGATCTGCAGCACGCGCACCCAGATGATGAGCACCGGGAACAGGATCAGGCTCCACAGGGCCAGCTGCCAGTCGATCACGAACATCACGATCAGCGTGATCACGAAGGTGAACACGTCGGAGATCACGTTGATCAGACCGGAGCTCAGCGTGTCCGAAAGCGTGTTCACATAGTTGACCACGCGGATCAGGATCTTGCCGTGCGGGCGCGAATCGAAGTAGCTGAAGGGCAGCGTCTGGATATGCGTGAAGATATCGCGGCGCATGTCCTTGAGCATGAGCTGGCCGACGCGCGTGATCGCCACCGTGCGGTAGCGCAGCCCGAACTCGTACAGCACGATCAGCGCGGCGAGGATCACGGCGAGGATGCCGAGCTTGCCGAGGTCCTTGTTCGGGATCGCCTCGTCGATCATGATCTTGGTCAGGTACGGCACGGCGACGACGATGCAGCTCATCGAGATGACGACGACGAGAATGCGCGCCACCTGTGCCATATACGGTTTGAGATATTTGCCGACGCGCAGGATGTCCCGGAAGTTGATCTGCTCCTCGAGTTCCTCATCCTCGCGGTATGTATTGCGTTGTGCCATAAGTCCTCTTCTAAAAACCTTGTGCGACGCCGGACTGGAGTCCGAGCTGCTTGTGGTAGATGTCCCAGTAGCGGCCGTGTGCGGCCACGAGTTCGGCGTGGGTGCCGCGTTCGACGATACGTCCGTGCTCGAGCACCAGAATCAGGTCGGAATCCTTGACCGACGAGATGCGGTGGGCGATGGCGACGATGGTCTTGCCGCCGTCCATCTCCTTGAGGTGCTTCTGGATCTCCGCCTCGGTCTCCATATCGACGGCCGAGGTCGTATCGTCCATAATCAGGATCGACGGATTGTCCGCGAGCGCGCGGGCCAGCGACAGGCGCTGCTTCTGCCCGCCGGACAGGCCCACGCCGCGTTCGCCCACGACGGTGTCATAACCCTGTGGCATCGACCTGATGAAATTGTCCGCGCCGGCGATCTGGGCCATTTTCTGGATATATCGGTCGTCGCTATCACCGCTGGCACCAAAACCGATGTTGCCGCCGATGGTGTCGGAGAACAGGAAGGTATCCTGCGCCACGATGCACACCTGCGAGCGCAAGGTGGCCAGCGGCCAGTCGCGTGCGTCGATGCCGTCGATGAGCACATGGCCAACGGTCGGGTCGTAGAAGCGGGAGATGAGGCTGACGAGCGTGGACTTGCCCGCGCCGGTTTCGCCGAGGATGCCGAGCTTGGAGCCGGCGGGCACGGTGAAGTCGAGGTCCTTGAGGATCGGGGTCTCCGGGTCGTCCGGGAAGGCGAAGCTGACGTGGTCGAAGCGGATGTCGCCCTTGATGTGCAGCGGGCAGGACTTGCGTTCGGTGGACTGCTGGGCACCGGATGTTCCGGAAGCCACGGGCGCTCCGGTAGCCCCGGTAGCCTCATCATCGTGCTTGACTTGCTCGACGATCGTGACCGCCTGCTTGACGGCTTCGACCGCGTCGGGCTTCTCCACGATGCGCGGCTGTTCGGTGAGCAGCTTGCGGATTTTGATGCAGCTGGCGTTGAATCGCTGCCAGTCGTTGATCAGCCAGCCGGACTGGCGCACCGGGCCGTCGATCATCCACAGGAAGGAGTTGAAACTCACCAGATTGCCGAGGGTCATGTAGCCCTTGATGACCAGAAAGCCGCCGAGGCCGAGGGTGATGAGCTGCAGCGAGAAGCCGAGGCCGTCCAGCCACGGCATGTACTTGCGCGAGTTGTAGGCCAAGGCCATGTTGCGCTGCATGTAATCGTCGTTGTGCTCGTCGAACTTTTCGGTCTCGTACGGTTCGCGCACGAATGCCTTGACCACACGGTTGCCTCGATGTTCTCTTCGACCATGGAGTTGAGGGAGGCCAGCGAGTTGCGGATGGCGAAGAACAGCGGGTGGGCGTGCGTGGACAGGCCGCGCGTGAGCACAAAAATGAACGGCGTGACGCAGGCCAGGACGAGCGCGAGTCGCCAATCGATGGCGAACATCACGCACAGGGCGCCCACGAACATGACCACGCAGTCGGCGATCTGATAGCTCACCCAACTCAGGCAGTGGCGGATCGCGTCGGTGTCGGAGGTCAGGCGGCTCATGATGTCGCCGGTGCGTGTGTGGTTGAAGTACGTGAAGTCGAGCTCGTGCAGCTTCTCGTATTCGTCGGAGACGAGGCGGTAGACCGAGTTCTGGCCGAAACGCTCCATCCACATCTGGTAGCCGTATCGCGCGCCCACGCGGATGATGGTCATGAGGATCATCAGTCCACACAGACGTGGCAGTTCGTCGGCATGTCCGCCGACGATGACGCGGTCCACGATGATACCGGACAGAATCGGAATGGTCAGGGCCATCGTGTTATTTGCGATGAACAGTAGAAGCGCGCCTACCACGCGGGGCAGGTCTGGTTTGCAGTATGGCAGCACCCATTTGAGATTGCTTGCGCTGGTATTGATTCCCGGATCGACGTACATGTGAGGAGATCACCGTTTCTTGGGGATTGTTTGCTTGTGGTATGGTGCGGCATGCTCCTGCGCCGCACGCGGCAATCGCTGCCGCCGCGATTCACGATCAGCTGTGCTTCGCACTGCGCCTGTCATTGGCCGCATGACCGAAGCTCTCCTTCATCGGTCGAAGCACGTTCGACTTTCGCAAACGCGTACTAGTCTAGACAGCCTGCGTCTAATCGCAACGGCCCGCAACTCTGCGTGTTCCCCGCATTAGCAACGATACGCGGCTCTCTAAGCGCAACATTCCCCGGAATGCGTCGCTGCACACCTCCGAACAGGTCCAATTCGCAACGCATTCCCGGGAAAGTGGCGCATGTCATATCACGCTCAAACAACCCAGCATAGTGAGTGGTTCATTCACGTTTTACGTATTGTGCGACGGAATCGGCATCTCCCGCAACACGTGAGATATGCAAAAGTGCCGCACGCTGAATTGTGATCAGCGTGCGGCGCTGCGCGAAACGCGTGAAATCCGCAGAACGCACGAAACTCACGAAACAGATAAAACGTACAAAACGCAAGCAAGGCGAAGACAACGAACAGACAGAGACAGACAGCCTACAGGTCAGAACGCCAGCGAACGCACGTAGGAACCAACTTGCGGGCGGAACAGCTACCGGGGATTGTTCGTTTGCGATGTTCGCATTCATGGCAGGTTTCTCCATACGATTCGGGCGGTCGGTTCAGGAGGTTGGTTGGCGGAGGCAGGTTCGGTTTCAGCGTCGGTCCAGGGCCACCCAGAGCACGCCGTGCGGCGGAATCGTGCCGGTGATGACGCGGTCGGCACCCACGCCTTCAAGACGCACGTCGGCGGGCTCGCCCGCGCGTCGGCATACAGATCGGCGAGTGTCCAATCGTCATTGCGGGCGTCAAGCCCCACGATGGATTGGAGCTGGATGTTGCGGCCGATCTCGTATGTGTCGCTGCCGGTCCAGAACAGCGCGGCGTAATGGCCGCCGTGATGCGCGGAACGTGTGCCATCGGCCCAATCGGCTGCGTCGGCGGACCAGACGATGAACTCGCCACGGTAGGTGCTCTCATCCCACCATTGCCAAAAATCCGTTCGCGCACGGTCTCGCGGTTATTGGTGGAGCCGGCAAGCACCTCACGCAACGCGGGATTCTGCAGCAGCGCGATGGCGTCGCTGTTGCTGGTGGGCAGATCGCCGCCGACCATAAGCGGCTACGCCCCATGCACCATAGGGCCAGCAGTGTCTTCTGCTCGTCCAGCGTAAGGCGGGATTGGCGGTCGTCGCCGCGTTCGGCGCGCAGGCCTATGTGCCGAACGGCACCATGTCGGCGTCGGCCCAGTGGCCGGTGGTCTGGAACGGCGCCCAGCGGGCCAGGCGGGCGAACTGCTGGTAGATGTCTTCCCAACGGTCCCACAGATCGTCGGAAATACGCCACATTTGGGCGTTCTCGCGCAGGAAGTCGACGTAGCTCGTCGCCACCCAGCCGCCGGGCGAGAGAGACAGGTCAATCGAACGGCCGTATTTGGCTTCGGCTTTGGCGATGGCGCGATGATAGGCGGCGATTTCGTCGGAGTGGAACGGGGTCTGCATGTCGTCGACCTTGAGGAAGTCGAGGCCCCAGGAGGCGAACAGATCGAGCTGCGCGTCATACCAGGCCTGCGCGCCGGGTGGGATTGGTTCAGGCCATAGTTGTCAGGATTCCACTTGCACACGTGGTCGAGGTCGGCCACGTCCTTGGCGGTGTAGTTGGTGCCGTATACGGGCAGGTTCTTGTCCACAGCGATACGCGGGATGCCGCGCATCATGTGCACGCCAAGCTTCAAGCCCAGTTCGTGGACGGCGGCGGCGAGCGGGCCGAATCCCTTGCCGCCGGCAGCACTCGGGAAACGCACCGGGTCAGGCAGCTGACGGCCGTATTCGTCGAGAATCAGCGGCGCGTTGTCGTTGTAACCATGTGCGCGGGCGGTCGGGTCGTACCAGTCGATGTCGATGACCAGCGTATCCCAGCCGGCGCTTTTCAGGTGTTCAGCCATGAACCGCGCGTTGGCCAGCAGCTCGTCTTCGGTGAGGGTCGTGCCATAGGAATCCCAGCTGTTCCAGCCCATCGGCGGACGCCATGCCTGAGGAAGGCTCTGCGGAAGATCCGTCATCGTATCCTGCTTTCGTTGATATTCGCATAAGTTGCCATACGGCGGTACGCCAGCCGCAAACCAATCGGCATCGCGCACGTACGGATAGATGAAGAGTGACGCCACTCCCCCGGAGAGTCCCATCCCAACGTACGATGAACTTCATGGCCTCTTGGCACACCGACGTATGTACCGTTACATATTCTTCCACCGGAACGATATCAAGCAAGCGCATGTTACGCTCGGCGCGTCATCGCCCAAGCGCAGCATTTTCAGCGATTCCGGCACACAGCCACCATTTGCCAAAACACGATGTTGTGAATACCGTTACAACCATTGGAAGCATTACGGGCATGATCCAATGCCCATCACAGGCGAAACATGAGGTGACGTTATGCCGAGCGGCAAACCAACATTGCGCGACGTAGCGAAGGCCGCCGGGGTCTCCCCCATGACCGCCTCGAATGCGCTGCACGGCAAGCCGGGTGTTAAGGATTCCACTCGCGCTAAGGTGCTGGCGGTGGCCGAAAAGCTTGATTACCGCATCAATCTGACGGCCAGCATGCTGAAGTCCGGCCGCAGCAACATCATCCACATCATCGTCAACGAATTCGATTCGCCGTTCTACTCCAAACTCGTCGAATCGCTCGTCACCGAAACCACCGAGCGCGGGCTGACGCCGTTCGTGGAGCAAACCCGGTACTCTCCGGATGCCGCCAAACACGCGCTGGCCAACAACCCGTTCTCCGGGCAGTTGTTCGACGGCGAGATTATCCACGCTTCGGGCCTGAATGCCGGTGTGCCGCTTTCCGCGATCAACCACGGCCGACCGCTGGTTCTGATTGACGCCTGCGAGGAAACGCCCACGTTCGATACAGTGAATTTCCCGAACGAGGACGGCGCGCGGGCGGCAGTGCAGCATCTCATCGAATGCGGATGCCACCGCATCGCCATCGTCGGCGACGGATATTCGCCACGAACCGAACTGGCGCACGTGGAAAGTTCCAGCGGTTTGCGCCTGCGCGGGGCCAGCGGCGCGTTGCTCGATGCCGGGCTGCCGTATGACGAATCGACGAACTTCATTGGTTACGGTAGCGTCAGCGGCATCGAAGCCGGTCATGCCATCGCCGAGGCGATGCTCGCGGTTCGCGCACAATCGGCTGATGACACTGCTGAGTCCTGTTCCTCGGACGCCACGCAAGCAGAGGGAAGCACCCCGGCCATCGATGGCATCTTCTGCATTAACGACTATGCCGCATTCGGAGTAATCCGAGGCCTTGCCGACTACGGCATCCGCGTGCCCGACGATGTGAGAGTCATCGGCTTCGACGGCGCCACGGCCGGCTCGTACACCACACCGACGCTGAGCACCGTCCAAGTGGATCTCGATCAGCTCGCCCAATTCGCGCTTGATATGATCACCCGCCGCGTGGAGCAGCGCGACCAGGGCGACGGCAGGTCCGACGAATCCGCTGGCATGCCGGCCACGCGCGCCACCATTGGATACACACTGGTTCCGCGCGAGTCCACTGTCGGTTCGGCAAACAGGTAACGCTGAAACGCCGAAATAGGGCGGCGATTCCCGACTGCCGCGCCCACTGCCCAAGTGCCGTGCGGCGTGACGTGCGAGGTTTCGGCATGCGTCAAACCGTTCCCAGCGCTCCCACGTGGTAGTGGCGCCCATGCGCACTTTTCCTAGGGTTAGGACCATGACCTTCCCTAATCACACGGTGTTGTAGAGGCGGGCGGGGAAAGCGTCGCGGTATTGGCCGGGGGTCAGGCCAGTGCGGCGCTTGAAGACGCGCATGAAGTACTTGGAATCGGCGTAGCCCACTTCTCGCGCAATATCCGCCACGCTGGAAGCGCCGGAGCTGAGCAGTTCGCGCGCACGGTCGATGCGATATTCGATGATCTGCTCGGCCACACCCACGCCGAACACGCGCCGGTACATCGCGGTCAGATAGCTGGGTGAATAGTGGAAGCGCGCGGCCACTTTGGCCACGGTGATGTCGTCGAAGGCATTGGCCATAATCCACGAGCGGATGGCCAGCATCGGCGCCAGGCCGGACGGATCGCCAGCGGCACCGGCCGAATCGACATGCATGGCCCATTCCTGTTGCTGCCGGACGCGGTCGGCACTGGTGATGGGCTTGCCGTCGCCCCGGTAGCCGGCGAGCGTACGATGGGTGGCGAAGTCCGCCTTCAGCCGCTCCTGCGCGCTGACTTCCAGCAGCAGGCCGGTGGCGAAGTAATCGCAGTAAGCGTTGGAATACGGGCCGAATCGCGCATAGATGTCGATGAGCTGCCCACACATCACCGCCAGCCGGTCGGGGTCGGGCAGGGTGCGTTCATCGGGCAGCAACAGGCAATGGTCGTCCTGCGGCAGACCCGCGTCATCGGGGAGCATGCGCGCATCCGGCAATTTGAAATGCATCCAGTAGAAGTCCACGTCAGACGTGATGATGTCGGCGCCCGCATGCTCCACATTCGGCGGCAAGAGTGCGATTTGGCCGGCTCGATATGCAGGGTCCGCTCCCCCACCCGCATCGGCAGGACGCCCCGACGCACGAACATCAGCTCGAAGGTGTCGATGATGCGCCGCAGATGGCGCCAGCCCGGTCCGGACACAAACTGCCCGACCGAGTAAAAGTCCACCGGCCTTCGAGCCGACATGTCGTGATGCCCATGCTAACAGAGTAGCCGAGAGCAAATATCAGCCGCGCAGCCAGACGGTCATTTCGTTTTCGCCGCGGTTGGCCCAGGCGAAGTACGGGATGAGCGTGGCGGTGACGGGCTCACGCCAGGCCGGCACTTCCAAGCGCACCATGCGGCGGGTCACGTCTTCCACCTCGCCATGGCCTTCTCGTCGATGCCCTTGGCGCCGGCGTGGAAGTCGAACTCCTCGACCTTGGCCGCGCTCGGGTCGGCCAGCAGTGCCTCCACATCCGCGTGCAGCAGGTGCAGGTTGGCGCCGTTGTCTTTTTCCTCGGCGCAGAAGGTGATCGGGCCGCGCACGAACGCCACCTTGCCGGCGTCCTCGCGCACCAGCGGGTTGGCGGCCAGCATACGCACCGGCATCGGGAAGTCGAACGTCACGGTGTCGCCGTCGCGCCACTCACCGGTCAGATACAGGTAGCCGTCGCGAATTTCGCGGGTCACGCGGGAACTATCGGCCCCAGACTCAGACTCGCCCGTGGCCGTAATCGCGGCGGCAGCAGCGGACTCATCGCCCACCCAACCGGGCAGACGGAAGGCCAGCGTAAAGCGAGCAGGAGCCTGAGCCGAGGTGCCAGCAGCGTCACCGCCCAAGCGCACGACCGCCTTGCCATCGCCTTGCCACGCAGGTTCGCCGTAACATCCAGCTCCACAGCCGTACCATTCAACTCAGCTTTGGCCACGCCGCCCATATACAAGTGCGTGAACAGCGTACCGCCATCCTCGGCAACCGTGTAGGCATATTCCTGCACCGACTCAACGATGCGGGCGATGTTCGGCGGGCAGCATGCGCAGCCGAACCACTTCTGACGCACCGGCTTGACGTGGCGCAGGCGGCTGTCTTTATGGCAGGCATACGGATTGACTTCCAGCGGGTTCACGTAGAAGAAGCTCTTGCCGTCCAGCGCCATGCCGGCCAGCGTGGTGTTGTACAGCGCCGACTCCATAACGTCCGCGTACTCGGCCTTTGGCGCGAGCTCGAGCATGCGACGGGCGAAGAACGCCAGCGAAATCGCGGCGCAGGTCTCGGAGTAGGCGGAGTCGTTGGGCAGGTCGTAGTTGTAGGAGAATGCCTCGCCGTCCACCGTGCCGCCGATGCCGCCGGTAACGTACAGTTTCTTATCGACGATATTGCGCCAGAGCCGCTCGGCCGCATCGGCGAGGTCCTGATCGTCGGTCAGTCGGGCCACGTCCGCCAGACCGGAGTAGAAGTAGCCGGCGCGCACGGCATGGCCTACGGCTTCGTCTTGTTCGGTGACCGGCTTGTTCGCCTGGTGATAGGCGTACCGGTTGGGGTCCGTGTTGGGTTTGTAGTTGCGTCGGCGTCGCGCTTTGCGTTCTCGTCTGCCTGAATATCGAAGATGTACGGCTGCCGGCCGCGCTCGGTCACGAAATATTCGGCCAGATCAAGGTACCGCTGTTCGCCGGTGACCTCGTACAGCCTCACCAAAGCCATCTCGCAATCTCGTGACCGGGGTAACCACGCAGCTGGCCCGGCTTGCGACCGAAGCGCTCGTCTACGTAATCGGCGAAACGGCAGGCGGCCTTGAGCAACTTGTCTTTGCCGGTGCCTGGTAGTAGGCCACCGCACCTTCAACGAGGTGGCCGAGGCAGTACAGTTCGTGATGGTCACGCAGATTGGTGAACGCGCGATCCATGTCGTTCAGAATGTAGCAGGTGTCCAGATAGCCGTTGTCGAGTTGGGCGGCACACACGACGTCGATGGCTTGGTCGGCGGTCTGTTCCAGTGCGGGGTCCGGGTAATGGGCGAGGGAATAGCCGACTGCCTCCACCCACTTGGAGAAGTCGGTGTCTTGGAACACGAAGCCGTAGAACTTGTCTGGGTCGGGATTGACCGGGTCTTCGGGGAGCGCCTCAAATCCGCGGAACGTGTACTTCGGCGGCACGAACGCCTTGCCCTGGGTATCCTTACGCTTGTTTTGCGCGGCAGCGGCCTTGAAGTTGTGCATGCAGTAGCTGGGGGCCGCGCCGGGGACGTTATCGTTCAGGGCGTTCCACTGATAGGGAATCACAGCCGTGCGCACGAGTTCCTGCTCGGTGCGCCAGAATGAATCGGTGACGGTGACGTTTTTCAGGGCCAGCGGCTTGCTATGCAGCGAAGTCATGACGTACTCCTTTGGACTATGCGACATTCGTCAACAATATGTATCGGTACATATGATACGTGCGCCCGCGCGAGCAGCAAGGTGGACAAATCGTTGGCGGGGTGGAATCGCCGGCGCATATCCGCCCGTACGATTTCGCCCGGTGAATCGTCCGACGAATACACGGCGACTTATACTACCGACGGACCACAAACGTCGCCTACATGAATGGAAGATCAATCATCATGACAGCAAACGCCAGCGCACGGGCCATCAAACCCGAACTTCTGCGTACGTACACCGAAGACTTCAACAAGGACCGCGCCAACCTGATCGCGGCGGACGCGGCGGTCTCGGCCGGCGTGCTCAAGGCGGCCACCGACTATCGCGGCGTGCGTGCGCTGCCACGCGACTTCTCCATCGAACTCAAGCAGGGTTCGATCACCAATCAGGAGCGTTCCGGCCGTTGCTGGATGTTCGCCTCCCTGAACACGCTGCGTTACGAACTCATGCATCGCTGGAATCTTGAGGATTTCGAGTTCTCCGAGACCTACCTGTTCTTCTGGGACGCGATGGAGAAGTCGAACACTTATCTGGAGAACGTGCTGCGCACGCTCGACGAGGCGACCGATTCGCGTCTGTTCGAGGCCATCAATGAGTCGCCTGCAGACGATGGTGGCTGGTGGCAGATGTTCGCCGCACTGGTGAACAAGTACGGCCTAGTGCCCAAGAGCGCCTATCCGGAGTCCGAGAACTCCCGCAATTCCGACGATTTCAAGCAGTACCTCAACTCCAAGCTGCGCGAGTTCGCGGCCGAGCTGCGCCGCCGTTCGGCTGCCGGGGCGTCTGAGGACGAGCTGCGTGCGTTGAAGGACGAGTACATGGGCACCGTGTACCGCATCTGCGCCGTGGCGCTCGGCGAACCGCCGGAGAAGTTCGACTTCTTCGCGCGCCCCAAGGATGATGATGAGGATAAGAAGGGCGAGGCTCGCAAGTGCAAGGCCGAGGCCGACGCAGACGGCAAGGCCGAATCCTGCAAGTGCGGCGAATCCTGCAAGTGCGAGGGCAAATCCGACGCCAAGGCCTGCAAGTGCGATAAGGACAAGTCCGACAAGCCGAAAACCGGCAAGGACGAGCGCCCGCAGATTCGCGAGATCGGCATCACCCCGCTTGAGTTCTACAAGAAGTACGTGCCGGTGGACGTCAACGATTTCGTGACGCTGGCCAACGCCCCGCTCAAGAACCGCCCGTTCAACCAGCGCTACCGCATCCGCTTCAGCGCGAACGTGGCCGAGGCTGGCGATATGGAATTCGTCAACGTGCCGCTGGACGTGTTCAAGAAGGCCGCGCTTGACCAGCTCACCGCCGGCCACCCGATCTGGTTCGCCTGCGACTGCACGCAGTTCGCCCTGCGCAAGGACGGTTTCTTCGACCAGTCCGTGGTGCGCGTCGACCAGCTGTTCGGCACCGAATTCACCGGCGACAAGGCCCACGGCCTCGAATACGGCGACAGCCCGAGCAACCACGCTATGACCTTCACCGGCGTGAACCTCGGCGAGGACGGCAAGCCGAACCGCTGGAAGGTGGAGAACAGCTGGGGCAAGGACGCCGGCAAGGACGGCTACTACGTCATGTCCGACGCCTGGTTCGACCGCTACGTTACCGAGCTCATCATCCGCAAGGAATACCTCGACGACGCCACCCGCGCCCTGCTCACCACCGAACCAGTCGAGCTCGATCCCTGGCAGCCCCTCACCCGTCGCTGCCGCTGATATATTCCGTCTATTGGCCGCGGCTGAAGTGCTCCTATGTGCCGACTCCTCACAGAGTGAGCAAAACATAGGAGCACTTAGTTATCCACAGAGTTATCCACATCCTCAGCAAGCTAGAACCACATACCCCGTTTTTCATGGCGAACACGCGACCGCTACGCTACGGTGGCGTTATGAACAGCGGATTTCCCACCCCGCCACCCGGCGTATTCGACGATGAACCACCCGGCTGGACCAACAATGCCGCGGCACCGAGTGCTGCGTCCACGCACGCCGTCAAGCCCGAGCCATACTCACCACCGCGTATGGCAACCCCCACTGCGCCCGCTATGAGCGAAACCCTCACCCAACGTAAGCGGGAAATGCTTAAACGATGCACGGACGCCGCGCAACAGCTCGGAAAGCCGGTGCTCTTCGGCATGACCACATCGCTGATACTGCAATCCGTGCCGCTTCCCAAGGATTGCGATCTCAATGCCACCGAGCTCCATACCGTCTCCGACTCGCATCGCACCCGGATACGCGCCGTCGTTCCGCCAACAACACCGCACATCTGGAAACCGCTAAGCGCCGCGCACAATGCACGTATCAACAAGCATGTGCACGCGCTGAATCTGGTACATACTTGGGCGCAGCTCGCCGCTCACATGTCATTGGAATCATTGGTCATACTTGGCGACGCAACCCTTACGGCAATAGCGCGCAAGCCGAGCCTATCGGGCGGCCGCACCGCCGACGAAATTTATCAGGACTTTGTGCGGCAGGTCAGCGAACTTCCGAAATTCAACGCGAAAGCCACATGCATGATCGCACTTGAATTTATTGCACCGCGCGTGGATTCTCCGATGGAATCAGAGACCCGTATCACAACCACGCAATACGGGCTTCCACGAGCCGTGACAAATTACACAGTGCCCGGCGCGACGTTCAGCAATGGTGAGCCGATAACACTCGATCTCGCTTGGCCCGAATTCCGCGTCGCCATCGAATATGACGGCGATCATCATCGCACAGACAAGGCCCAGTGGCGGCGAGACAACGACAAGCGCGAACTGTTACGGCATCATCATTGGATCGTCCTCATCGCCACCGCCGCGAATATGGCTGATGAACCGTCTCAAGCCGAACTCGCCTACCGAGCCGGGCGACAGCTGGCGTTGCGAGGCGCCATATTCGATTTCACCTTGACAGCGACGCCGCTCAATGAACTTGCCCGGCGGAAACGACGGAAATCCACCGGGGCGCGCTTGCTACAACGCATATGCCATTCATCGCACCCCATTTGGTCGCGTGGCCCCGACCGCATGGCACTGTTGTGTGTCACACGCCATGTTACGTCCGGCGAATCCGCACATCATCTGCGTTGCGTACTGCCATATTATGCGGTTCGCGATATACGTCACGGTGTCCGATGTCCTGGTAACGACGTCAATCGATTTATGTGTGTACCGGGCCAGATTTCGTTGTCCCGGTTCTCCATTTCGCCTCTTTTTGAGCAACCGGGACAGAAACACCCTCGAAAAATCGCCAATTCGGCCCTACCGCACAATATCCGCCATCACACATCGGCGGAATTCCGGGCTTCTGGATTTGCATACATTGAGCGCTCACGGGATGGTCTGTCCCGGTTCCCCAAAAGAGGCCAAAATCACGAACCGGGACAACGAAATCTGGCCCGGTTCGCACGTCAATCGGTTGCCGTCACCACCGGGACACCGACTGCGCATAGATAAGATGCTTCAATGCTTAACAGGCATGCGACCATACCGCGATAGCAACGTTTCGCTGGAAGTAGAGGAATCAAGCAGCACCCCCAAACCGGAAGCATGGAGGGAATCCTGCAATGCTCCGAATCACCGCGCCCCGTGCTTGGTGTGGCGGATCACGGCTTCGAGCGGCGTGGATGTAGCTGGACAGCAGCGTAACTTGCGTTGCATGATGCGGCCCAAAACGAAGAAACCCGGCGGAGGGGGCCGCCGGGTGAGAGAGAAGAGAGAAGAAGGGTTCAGTTATGGGGTTCGGAAGAACCTCGCCACCGGTATGAACTTCATTCCGTTGACATCTTCTATATAACCGTCTCTTTCTTGGGGATTCGATGTGCTTGTCTGAGAAAAGTCTTGGCAAACTGTGACGGGTTTGTAACGCCGCCCGACAACCGGCCTCGCATTGTCGGGGCTAGGCCGCACATACGGCAACGGGCCACCCCGCAACACTTCATGTGCGAGGTGGCCCGTCAGCTACGAGCTAGCGATGCCAAATCACTCGGCGGCGAGCTTGGCCTTCTCGGCGGCCAGACGCTCGGCTTCGGCGGCACGGCGAGCAGCCAACGCTTCATCGAAGCGCGCCAGCTCCTCTTCCACGGCCTCGGTCGGAATCTTGGCGAAGATCGGTGCGGGCTTAGGCACCACAGCGCCGACCTCGATTGCCTCGCTCTTCCACGGGTGCACGTTCACACCGAGCTCGTAATCGCCGGTGATGATCGGGTACGTGAAGCCGGGCTTGTCGAGATCCTCGACTTCCTTGAGCTCAGGCAGCGGCGAGAAGGTGCCGGTGCCGCCGAGCGCCTCCCACACCTTCTGTGCGGAGTGCGGCAGGAACGGCGCGAGCAGGTGGTTCGCGTCAGACACGGCCTGAGCGGCCACGTGCAGCACGGTGCCGAGACGAGCCTGGTCGTCCTTAATCTTCCACGGTTCGGTGGCGGAAATGTACTTGTTGATGTCGCCGACCACACGCATCGCCTCGGACAGGGCGTGCTTCTGGTGGTGGGTTTCGATGGAGGAGCCGACCACGTCGAACGCGGCGGAAGCTCTTCCAGAAGGCCACGGTCTTCGTTGGTCATCGAATCCTCGTCCAGCGGCGGAATCTCGCCGAAGTTCTTGTTGATGAGGTTGGCCACGCGGTTCACCAGGTTGCCCCACGAGGAGGCGAGCTCCTCGTTGTTGTGGCGCACGAACTCGGCCCACGTGAAGTCGGAATCCGAGGATTCGGGCCGGCCACGGAAATGTAGTAGCGCACGGCATCCACGGGGTAGCGGGCGAGGATGTCCTTGACGTAGATCACGATGCCGCGGGAGGAGCTGAACTTCTTGCCTTCCATGGTCATGAACTCGCTGGCCACCACCTGCTCAGGCAGGTTGAGCGGACCCATCGGGCCGGTTTCGCCGCCCTTGGAGCCCTTGCCGTTGTACGCCAGCATTTCGGACGGCCAGATCTGGGAGTGGAAGGTGATGTTGTCCTTTCCCATGAAGTAGTAGGCCGGGCAGCTCGGGTCGTTCCACCATTCGCGCCACTTCTCCGGGTCGCCCTGACGGCGGGCCCATTCGATGGAAGCCGACAGGTAGCCGATCACGGCGTCGAACCACACGTACAGCTTCTTGTTCGGGTTGTCAATCCAGTCCTTCACCGGCACCGGGATACCCCAGTCGATGTCACGGGTGATGGCGCGCGGCTTAACTTCCTTGAACAGGCCGAGCGAGAAGTTGATGACGTTGGTACGCCAGCCTTGCGGGTCTCCAGCCACGCCTTGTTGGCTTCGGCGAGCGCCGGCAGGTCGAGGAAGTAGTGCTCGGTCTGCTCGAAGCGCGGGGTTTCGCCGTTAATCTTGGAGACGGGGTTGATGAGCTCGTCCGGGTCGAGCTCGTTGCCGCAGGCGTCGCACTGGTCGCCACGCGCACCTTCGGCATGGCAAATCGGGCACTCGCCCTCGATGTAGCGGTCGGGCAGGGTACGGCCGGTGGACGGGCTAATCGCCACCTGCTGGGTGCCCTTGTAGATGTAGCCGTTCTCCAAGCACTGCTTGAACATCTCCTGCACCACGTGCTCGTGGTTACCGGTGGTGGTGCGGGTGAACAGGTCGTAGCTCAGGCCGAGGTCGCACAGATCCTTGGCGATCACGCGGTTGTAACGGTTGGCCAGTTCCTGGGCAGTGAGACCTTCCTTCTCCGCCTCGACGAGAATCGGGGTGCCGTGCTCGTCGGTGCCGGACACCATGAGCACATCATTGCCCTTCATGCGCTCGTAGCGCGCGTAGACGTCGGAGGGCACACCAAATCCCGCGACGTGGCCGATATGACGGGGGCCGTTTGCATACGGCCAAGCAACATTCACCAAAACATGACTCATAAGGCTTGATTATCCGGCGCGGCGGGGACACGCCCGGATAGCTGCCGCGCCGCCATCCTCATCCCACTCACCTATCCACCCGCAACTTCCCCACATACTTATCTGTACACCTCTTGCGCGCTTATCCACATACGCATTCGCACACGTATCCGCGCACCCATCCGTACGCACGCCCACGCACATCCGCACACACTTCCGCCTGCCAATATCCACCGAGTTATCCACATCATTTGCGCACCTAGTAAAGTTATGCACTTATCCACCGTTTTCGCCTATCCGGTGGCGCGCAAGCCGCATTTCTGCATATTGTTCGGTCATGGATATCACAGCAGGTCCGATGACGGACATCACAACAGTCGCCTCGCCGGCAACCGCGCAACCTGCGGTGCCGCCGATACTGTTTACCAAGGATCTGCCGGGACCGCTCAGCCTTAACCGTCTGGCCGCCTTCGGCACGTTACATAAGCTCGACGATTCCGCCGGCTACTGGATCGAGCATTCGGGCACACTGTATGGTCGCGCGAAAATCGTCGCGGAGGTCGCCCCGTTTGGCACTGTGGTGTGTTCGATGACCGCCGCTTGGGTATGGCTGGGAGGCCCCGACTTTCCGAGTACCATAGACGTGATTTCCACATCGCACTTCCGCTCGGCATCCGTCAGCCGCCGTATCCGCGTATTCAAAAGATTGACGTTGCCGGAGCAAATCATCAAGCTCGGCGGGCTGCCTGTCACCACGCCAGCCCGTACGGCTTGCGACCTGGTGATGAGTCCTGAAGACATCCCCGATCCTTCCACCGTCAACGCACTGGTGTGCCAGCTGATGTCCGCGTACCAGTTTCGGCCAAACGACTGTCTGCAAATCGTCAAGGAGCATCGGCATCACAAGTACGCCGGACGCGCACGCATGTTTTTTGAATCGGTGCAGCAGGAGATGGACGAACCGGCTTTGGAGCAATGCGCATGACGAGGGGGTTCATTGTCAGAGGCCATCGCAGAGGCCGCCATGCCGCTCACCGTTTACGGCATTTGCGGCAGGCGCAACGGTTGCCTCGCCACGCGGCGGCGGCACACTCATCCGAATCCGCATCGCGCGCAATCTCGGATATGACCGCGCCGCCTGAACCGCCCATCAAACTTACGCCCGCGGTGGCATGTTCGCCCGATACGGATGTTGCCGTGCTCTGGCACATCGCATATCACGTGCCCGAACTGCGTAAATGGCTGGTTGCCAATCCCAAAGCCGACGCGCCTTTGCTGGAATTGGTCTCGCAGCGTGGTGGGCCCGGGGTCCGGCAGGCGTTGGAAATATTGTTCGAGTCGATGGAAGCGTAACGGGGAGATAATCGCCGGCTGCTGCGCTATCCCTTGATTTTCAGCACAGCCGCATACACCTGCTTGCGATTGGCCAACGATCCGTCAGCCAGTGGATGCTCCTGCACCACTTGCGCGATGGCGTCCTTGATACGCAGGCCGTCCTCCAAAGCACGGTCGATGGAGAGCACGGCCATGTCATCCACGCTCAACGTGCTGGGCGCGGCCGCTTCGGCCTCCTCGTTGGACGCGCCGCCGATGACCAGCACCATCTCGCCACGGGGCGGATCATCAATCACACTTTGGCGAATCTCGTCAATCGGGCCGCGACGAATCTGCTCATAATCCTTGGTGAGTTCGCGGCACAGGGCCATCGGGCGATTCGGGCCGAACGCGTCCAGCAGATCGTCCATCGAATCGGCAATGCGATGAGGCGTCTCGTAGAACACGATGGTGCGGCGTTCGGGCAACAGCGTGCGCAGATACTGCACGCGCTCGGAATGCTTCGCGGTAGGAAGCCTTCGTAGCAGAAGCGGTCGGTGGGCAGGCCGGAGAGGGCGAGCGCGTCGAGCACAGCGGAGGGGCCGGGCGCGCAGGTGACGGGCAGACCGCGTTCAATGGCACGGCGCACGATGGCCAAGCCGGGGTCGTTGATGGTGGGCATGCCGGCATCGGACACGACGAGCACGGTGGCGCCGGTTTCGACCTGGTCGAGCAGGCCGTCGGCCTTGTCGCGCTCGTTGTGGTCGTGATAGGCGATGACGCGACCGTTCACATAGACGCCGAGGCGACGGGCGAGATCGTAGAGGCGGCGCGTGTCTTCGGCGGCCACGATATCGGCCCGTTCCAAGAGGGCCACCAGACGCTGAAGCGTCGCGACATTGCCGATCGGGGTGGCGGCGAGCACCACGGTGCCGGCGGGGATGGTCACGGCCGATTCGCGGGATTGGGCGACGGCGGATTCGCCGGCATGAACTTCATCATTGCGTTCAGGCACTTGCGTCACGCTACCGTCAGCGTCATACTGCTCATTCAACTCATCTGCGCTTGTCATACTCCCAGTATTGCCCATGCCACAGAGCAATCCACGACAATCCATGGCGAAATCGAGGCATTCTCCTTTGCAGGGGCTGATTTCACATGTTCCGGAGGTCTACTTCCGTTTCAAGGGGCTCCTCATCCGGTGAAGCACCAGTACAAACGGCTTTGACGCAACGCTATTCCGCCATTTTGGCGGCGTATCTACTTGACCATCAGCCCTCGAAACGCAAGTAGACCTCCGGCAAACCCCAAATCAGCCCCTTGAAACGCGAGATGGCAGAATTTCAACGAAAACAAATGAAAAGACCCTCTGCGGTGGAATGAATGCAGAGGGTCTCGTGGAGCTGACGGTAGTCGAAACCGCGACCTCTTCGATGCGAACGAAGCGCTCTACCAACTGAGCTACAGCCCCTTGGATGTTACTTTGCTCCGCAAAGCAACTCGCAACAATATAGTACGGAGTGCGGTCAAACGCAATTTGACGCCGAAGTGTCGCACGCGTGTCGACACGGTAACGTTTCGGTGTCGCAGACGGGGCAAGTCACCCACACCGCTCCGCATGGATACCGCGGCGGCACCCGGCAACGTCATCACGTCTCCAGCACGCCCAGCACCTTCTTTTCGTTGTAGAACGCGAACACGATGCCGCCCAAGCCGCACAGCACGGCCGCGCACACGGCGGCGATGCGGTAGCCCGCGCCGGACGCCATGCCGATGGTGGAGACGCCGGTGAACAGCAGCATGGCCACGGACTGGCCCATCTTCATCGCAAAGGTGCGGGCCGCGTAGAACATGCCCTGACGGTCCTGGCCGGTGGTCTTGGAACTGGCGTCGGCGATATTCGCCACGATGGCCTGCGGCAGGATGCCGAACGCGGCCATCGGAATCGCGCCGACCACCGAGAGCACCAAACCCTGGGCCATCGCCGGAATGAAGCCGAGCACGGCCGAACCAAGGGCGCCGGCAAATGCGAACGCACAGGTGAAGATCACGAAGGCAACCAGCAGCAGCCTCTTCTTGCCGACCTTATTGGCCAGAATATTGACCGGCAGATAGAACAGCACAGAGACGCCGGTCATGAGCACGAAGTAGATGGTCGTGGTGGTTTCCGGCAGCTTGAGCAGGCTGGTCACGAAGAACGGCAGACCGGTCTGGAAGGTGGTGATGGCCACCCAGTAGACCACGTCGGAGCATACGAACTTGCGGAATTCGCCGTCGCCGAACGTCTGCTTCAGGGATTCGATGGTCGATTCGGAGGTGGGATGGGAGTTGACGTAGTCCTTCTCGCGGATGGCCAGCGGCGGCACCAGCATGCACACGAACGCCACGGCGGCCATGATGGTGAAGGTCACGCGGATGGCGGTGATGCGGCCCATCATCGGCACGAACGCGCCCCAAATCACCGGCGCCACGTACGCGATGGCCGTGCCGGCCACCCAAGTGAAGGAGATGGCGGTGGAGATGGTGAGTTGCTGCTTGGAGTCGTGGCCGAGTTCGGCGATGAGCGCGTTGTACGGCGTGCAGTAGAACGTGAGGGCGATGTAGTAGCCGATCACGGTGACGAACAGGAACGCCGCGTTCACCCAGCTGGTGCCGTTGATCGGGCTCCAGAACACGAGCACGGTGACCACCGCGAGCGGCAGGGCGGCGAATTTCAGGAACGGCATACGGCGTCCAGATTTGGAATCGCAACGGTCGGAAAGGGACGCCACGGCCGGATCCACGAAGCGTCGAAGAATCGGGCGAAGGCGGTGATGCCGCCCACCACGGTCACGATGCCGAGCACAACCAGCCTTGCGGCACGAATACGGTCTGGCCTTGAGAGATGGTCTCCTGATCGGGCTGATAGAAATACACGAGCCAGTTGGAGATAATGCCGGAAAGCAGTGCCCAGCCGAACTGGCCGACCGCAAACGCCCACACTTTGGCGATGGGGAGATCTCTGATGGCTGACTTCGCCGGTGCAACTTGCACACCCGTTACACTTGCTGTAGTCGCATTGCCCATTCTCACAACCTCCGAATCAACATTGACACAGTGTCAAAATCCAGTATACACCGGCACACCATGCGCTCTACGATAGTGGGCATGACAAGTCTGACCGAGCAACTGCCATACGTATACGCTTTTCCTGATGCGTTGGGGACCGGATTACTGGTGCACACCGAGAGCGTATTGGACGATGAGATACGCGATCGTATTGGCTCGTTCATCCATGAATATGAGGTTGTATTATCTCGATTCCGCGATGATTCCATCGTCGGCCGGATGCGCACGGCCGCACATGGCGGCACGTTCGATTTTCCCGACTGGGCATCGGGTCTGTTTGGCCTGTACGACCGCCTGTTTGCGGCAACCGATGGGGCGACCGACCCGTGCGTGGGCGAGGATTTGATTCGGCTTGGCTACGACGAGTCGTATTCGTTTGCGGCTACGCCCGATGCCGCCGAACATGCAGGCGCGATCCACGGACGAGCCGTTTGGTCAGCCGATGTTGAGCGGCACGGCACCACACTTATCGCCCACAGCCCAGTCGCGCTCGATTTCGGCGCGTGCGGTAAGGGGTATTTGGTGGATTTGCTTGCGGGGATGTTGGGTGATGGCGCGGGTCACCCTCAACCCATTCAATACGTCATCGACGCCGGGGGTGATTTGCTAGTGCACACGGACGAACCAATCACCATCGCCCTTGAAGATCCTGCCGATCCGGCCAACGCCGTAGGTGCGGTCGAAATCAGCCAAGGTGCATTCTGCGCGAGCTCCCCCAGCCGCCGCCACTGGTCTGACGCCGCAGGTCACCAACTTCACCATCTGCTCAACGCCATCGACGGACTACCGGTTGACGATGTAGCCGCCACATGGGTGGCCGTCACGCCGCCATCGAGCGCCATAACCACGAAGACATCGACGCATGCCAGCAATGCCTCGACAACGGCAAACCGCGATACCGACGATTCGTCGAACACCGTTGCAGCACACGTCCCTGTCACACTGGCCGACGGACTCGCCACTGCTCTGTTCACCACCTCGGCCACCCAGTTACGCGCTCATTTCCCCTTCGAATGCGCCATCCTCAACGCCAACCGCACCGCCGCCCAATCCCCCAATTTTCCGGGCGGTTTTTTCACACACTAATGTACGAAATCATCAGTATCACATCCAGTGGAGCATTCCCTCGGGTGGACCGATGGGTTGCTCCCCCTCAGTCAGCTACGCTGACAGCTCCCCTCGGAGAGGGGAGCCGAGTATAGCTAATCCGCTAATCCGCTAACGCAGGAAACAATCCGTCAGTCAGCAAGCGCGAACTGGCTGTTGTAGAGGTCGGCGTAAAAACCGCCCGCCGCCAGCAGTTCATCATGCGTGCCGCGCTCGATCACGTCGCCGTGGTTCATGACGAGGATCATGTCGGCGTCGCGAATCGTGGAGAGGCGATGCGCGATCACAAAGCTCGTACGCCCCACGGTCAGCGCATCCATGGCCTTCTGAATCAGCTCTTCAGTACGGGTATCGACCGAGGAGGTGGCCTCGTCGAGAATCAGAATCGGCGCGTCCTGCACCATCGCGCGGGCGATGGTCAGCAGCTGCTTCTGGCCCTGGGAGAGCGACGACTTGTCATCGAGCACGGTGTCATAGCCGTCCGGCAGTGAGCGGATGAAGTGGTCGAGGCCCACGGCCTTGCACGCATCCTCGATTTGCTTGTTGGTCACGCCAGGCTTGGAGTAAGCGACGTTCTCGCGCACAGTGCCGCGGAACACCCACGTATCCTGCAACACCATGGAGAACTGGTCGTGCACGTTCCAGCGCGGCACGGACTTGGTGTCCACGCCGTCAATCGAAATCGAACCGCCGGAAATCTCATAGAAGCGCATCAGCAGGTTGACCATGGTGGTCTTGCCGGCACCGGTCGGGCCGACGATGGCGACCTTCTGACCGGCCGAGACTGAAGCGGAGAAGTCGTTGATAATCGGCTTGCCCGGCTCGTAGCCGAACTGCACGTGGCTGAATTCCACGTCGCCCTTCACTTCGTGGCCGCCCATGTAGTTCTTGCCGAGTAGGGCCTGCTTGCCGGATTCGTCTTCCATCTCCGGCTCTTCAAGGAAGCCGAACACGCGCTCGGCGGCGGCCGCGCAGCGCTGCAGGTTCTGGAAGGCCTGCGCAAACTGCGAAAGCGGCTGAGTGAACAGGCGGATGTACATCATGAACGCCACAATCACGCCGAACTCGATCTGCCCGTCGAGCGCGAGCGCCGCGCCCACCACGCACACCACCACGTAGCCGAAGTTGCCCACGAAATTCATGAGCGGCATCATCAGGCCGGAGAGGAACTGCGACTTCCAGCCGGACTCGTAGAGGTCCGAGTTGTACTTCTCGAAGCGGCGGATCGAATCGGCCTCGCCGTTGTATGCCTTGACGATGAGGTGGCCGGCGTACATCTCCTCCACGTGGCCGTTGACGTCACCTAGCGCCATCTGCTGCCGGGCGAAGTACTTCTGGGAGGACTTCATGATGGCCATCATGATGATCAGGCCGATGAGGCTGGCACCGATGGCGCACAGGGTCATGATCACGTTGTTGTAGAACATCATCACCAGCGCGCCCACGAACAGCGTCACCGAGGTAATCAGCGAGCCGAGCGACTGCCCCAGCGTCTGGCCGATGGCGTCCACATCGTTGGTGATGCGGGACAGCACGTCGCCGTAGCTGACCTTGTCGAAGTATTTGAGCGGCAGTTTGTTGATTTTGACCGAGATCGATTCGCGCAGTCGCTGGGCGGTGCGCTGGGTGACGTTGGCCATCATCCAGCTTTGCACGTAGCCGAGCACGGCGTAGCCCACGTACAGGGCCACCAAAGTCCAGGCGATGTGGCCCACCGTGCCGAAATCTACCGAGTTCATCACCGGTCTGCCGTTAACGATGGCGGGCAGACCTTTGACGATCTCGTTGGTCATGTCCTTGAGCTTGTCCGGGCCGACGATCTGGCAGACGGTGCCGGCCGCGCCCAGGATGAGCGCGATGATGATGACGGGAAGATAGTTGCGGCAATAGTTCACGAGCTTGCCCATGACTTTGCCGAAATCATGGGGCTCTTCGACGGCACGCCTGCCGCCCATTGGTCCTCTTGGCATTTGTTTTACTCCTTAAAAGTCCGTATTGACCTCCCTCTGATGAAGGAGGTGGCGCGAAGCGCCGGAGGGAGAGAAGCCGTACGCGACTACCCCTCAGTCAGCTGTGCTGTTTTATTCGCTCGCTTATCAGCTCGTCTTCGCCTGGGAACAGCCCACTGGGCTGTTCCCTTTACGGCTCAGCCCCTGACATGGGGAGCTACCGCTGCCGCCCCCCCCTACGCCGTAAGCTCCGACTGGCTGAGCTGGGATTCGGCGATCTGGCGGTATACGTCGCAGTTGTCGAGCAGTTCCTTGTGCGTGCCCTGACCCACGACCTTGCCGTCGTCGAGCACGACGATGCGGTCGGCGTTCATGATGGTGCCGATGCGCTGGGCCACGATGAGCTTGGTGGAATCCTTGGCCTCGCGGGCGAGCGCGTCGCGCACTTCGCGGTCGGTCTTGAAGTCGAGCGCGGAGAACGAGTCGTCGAAAATCAGGATTTCCGGGTGACGGTACACCGCGCGCGCAATCGACAGGCGCTGCTTCTGGCCGCCGGACACGTTCGATCCGCCTTGGGCGATCGCGGCGGAATACCCGCCGTCCATGCGCGCCACGAACTCGCTGGCCTGCGCCACGTCGCGGCGGCCTGACG
>ENA-OQDD01000139-OQDD01000139.1-human-gut-metagenome-genome-assembly--contig:-NODE-139-length-29551-cov-2.961120_pt1 | contig 29551 bp, 28 predicted proteins | sample MGYA00242507_ERZ504598 | MGnify/ENA primary metagenome ERZ504598 (study PRJEB26092, sample SAMD00036318) | human gut metagenome | host: Homo sapiens | study: EMG produced TPA metagenomics assembly of...
CGCCATTTTCTGTCTCATCCTTCCTGATGTGTTACTGTTCACTCCGTTCACAGCAACACGCTTCGCGATGCACAGAATTATGCTAATCGCATAAATTCGCGCGGTATGTCTCGGGTTTTCTGTGACCTTCGCTCACAAAAACACCTCGCGGGATATTACCAGTGAACAGTAACCCTGATATCTCTTTATAAAACCACGTACTGCTGTTTTTCCTGCTTTCTCAGATCGCCCAGAATGCAATATTCACATTCTTTCCTGCATTCTGCAGATGCTCCACAAGTTCTTCTGCTACCTGTTCTTTCCTTTTTTCTGTGATTCCCAGTTCCACGTTACTCTTATTGATAGCACCACCGAAGTAGAAATTAATATCCGTTGCCTGCTCAAACAGCATCACACCAAGCAATGCTGCCGCATCTTTTTTTCGTTTCAGCCTGTTAAAGGACAGCCTGTCCTCCATCCATTCTTCACAATATTCAAGCAAATGCTCAATCGTAAGAAATCCCTCTGTCACCAGCTCTGTACCTTCCAGCTTATAATAGGCAGGAACGTCTCCGCAGGCAGTTTCACTAAGAGAGATCAGCTCTTTATCCAGATATCTGGCAGCACACTGTGCAGTAGTTCCGCCGCAGATTACATGATATCCCTCTGAATCGAAAAAGGACTTCAGATATCGCTCATCATGCTCCTCCTTACTTGGCGGGCCGATCATAAGGTTTACCACCTGTTTATGCCGCATCCGCAGGACAATGGCTGTAATATCATCATCCGTTTCATTCAGATTCAGATCCAGCTGGCCTCTGCCAGATAGCCTGCCATCTCCTGTGCGCTCATCCCTTTATGGTACTTTGCCCTGCAGAAAGCCATTACATCATCTCTTCCCCAGCCGCCGTTGGTAGTTTTTCCCATTCCTGCATTGGTGACACCGTCGGACATAACGATCAGCATATCCTCATCTTTCAGTTCAAAACAGCTTTTATGGATTTCCTTCTCTTCGATCATACTTGTCTCCACCGGATAATCAAAGAGCTTGCCATCCCGGATCAGAATTGCATCCGGATTATCAAACTGATAAAGGCTTACCTGTTTCCCCTGAAAATTCAGCACTGTAAAGGTGGCATATGCCAGATTTCTCACACTGCACACAGGAAGCGTTTTTGCCACTGCACGCACTGCCTCATCCAGTTCCACCTGATTAATGATCATGGTACTGAGCATGGTCGCAGTCAGCGTGGAAAGGATATTCGCCTTTACTCCGCTCCCAAGTCCGTCAGAAAGCACCAGAACATGGTCTTTATCATTTTCTTCAATCTTATAGCAGTCCCCACAGAGAAATTCTTTCTTTTTATTCAGGCTCACATGACCAAAATCCATGCATAAGCCGTCAAATTCCACATTCAGTCCATGATGCTTATTTCTTTTCATTCTCTTCTTCACTCTCCAGAAGTATGGTATTTTTCAGTTTTTCTACTGCCACTTTGGTGTCTGCAGCAGTTTCTCCAAGAAGTCCGGCGATCTGCTGCACGATCTTCAGCTGTTCTTCTACCAGCTTATCTGCCATACGCGCAGCTTCAATCTGGGCATTATGAATCTGATCTTTATGCTTCCGCTCCTTTGTAATATCCTTCATAATGCAGAGAATCATTTTATTTTCTTTATCATTCGTCATTACGCGATCCAGATAACATTTCTGATCCTCCAGATAAATCTCATCCTGCATCAGATTCCGTTCAAAAGCCAGTATACTCGCCAGACTGTAATCATCCATGATCTCCGATACCGGTTTCCCGATCAGGCGCCGCTTTTTCGGCATATTGAACAATTTGGACGCCGCCTCATTCATCTGAATGATCTTCAGATTATAATCCACAGTTACCAGAAGTCCGGGCATGGCATTAAAGACTTTATTGGAGTAACTTTCCTGTTTTGCCCGCATATATGGAATGCACATGCAACCTCAGCTTTATTCTGGATAATGGCAATTGCCTTTTCCCTGCATGTGTTGTACCGCAGGCACCGCAGTTTAATTCATCCTTTGGAGAAAATTTTCCCATTTCCGCCAGAGCATCCCTGATTTCTTCCTCTGAGACCTCTTCCTGTTCCTGTGCAGAACAGTAACCGAAATTCTTTCTCAGCTCAAATCCCGGAAGTTCATAGTCTCCCTGCTCTCTGTGAAAATCTTTTCCAAAGGCTGCATTCTTCACTGCCAGAACATCTGCCAGATAATGTCCCTTCTTCATCTGGAAAGAAGGACCTGCCACACAGCCGCCGCTGCATGCATACATCTCAAGAAAGCAATTTTCAAAATCCTCCGGATGAAGTTCTTCCAGAACCTCCCTGCACTGCTCCATCCCACTTACAGAAAGCCTGCGGATTCCCTTTACAGCCCCAAGCAGGTCTGTTAAACCATCCGCAATGGCGATTTCTCTGGAACGGTAGGCAATCTGCTCAGGTTCTTTCTCAGTTATGGAAATCCCTTCTTTTTTCATCCATTGCACCAGCTCTTCCAATGTGATCACATAATCCACTTCATTTCCTGAGTCTCTCAACTCTGACATAGCTGAAATACAGGGACTTACATAGACAATCTCTGCCTTCGGATATTTTTTTTTCAGATAACTGGCATGAAACTGCATCATAGAGGCAGACTGTACCAGATTTCCCAGAAGATGCGGATAGTGTTTCTTGACAAGCTGTACGATTACAGGGCAGGCAGAAGAGATCATTATTCCCGGTTCTTTCTGTTCCGCAAAAAGTGCTCTGTACTGCGAAATCATCAGGCTTGCACCTTCTGCTGCATCCGCTGCATCTGCAAATCCCAGCTTCTTCATCGCTTCCCTTATTCCATTGATACCGGTTACCCCAAAACGTGCCAGATATGCCGGATGAAGAGAGGCTATAACCTGCGTCTTATTCTCCATTGCATTGCAGATTGCAGGAATCATATTCTGCTCTTCCTTGGCATCCTGCGGGCAGACAAGGATACACTTCTCGCAGTAAATACACTGGCTTTCTATGATCCTGGCCTGATGATCATGAACACGTATCGCCTTGACCGGGCAGTTCCGGACACATTTGTAACAATTTTTACAACTGACTTTTTTAAACTGAAGGATTGACTGAAATCTCTGCATGCCTCGTACTCCTTATTATGTAACACTATATTTTTCACAAAAAATTATCTGTAACCGTTCCGTACTTTCACAGAATGATGTACTGCCGAATGATTATTTTTGCCTTTCCATAAAGGAATATGGAGCTGCCGCAAGGACAGCAGATCCATGTGCGACAGCCCCATATAATATTTACGATATCAGATCCGGAACTTTGTCTCCGATATTGTTTTATGCTTTCTCAATCTTAATTGCGCATACCTTATATTCAGGAATTCTTGCGTATTTGTCAAGTGCGGCGTTGGTCAGCCAGTTTGCATTTCCATCCGGGAAGTGGAATGGCATCCAGCTCTCACCCGGTGAGGTCTTTGTACCTACACGAGCGTAGATTCAATGGATCCTCGTCTGGAAGAAACTCTGACTTTATCACCGTTTTTGATACCCAGCTTATCGGCATCTACGATGTTCATTTCGATAAATGACTTACCTTCGATCTCCATAAGCTCAGGTGTCTTTCCTGTCATGGCTCTTGTTGTGTAATGATACAGAATACGTCCTGTCATAAGGATGATCGGATATTCCTCATCCGGAAGCTCTGCTGACGGCACATATTTTGCAGGGTAGAACCAGCCAAGACCGCGGGAGAATTTACCAACATGCATGATCGGTGTTCCCGGATGATCCTTGGAGGTACATGGCCACTGAAGTCCCTGTCCATGAACTTCTTCACTGTCAAGACGTTCATGGCTGATACCTGCGAAGCTCGGTGTCAGGGATGCGATCTCATCCATGATCTGAGCAGAAGTCAGATGTGGCTGCGGATATCCCATGCGGTTCATCAGATCAATAATAATATCTGTATCCAGTCTCATCTCTCCAGGTACTGTGACAGCCTTGCGTACTCTCTGTACGCGACGCTCTGTATTGGTAAATGTACCCTCTTTCTCTGCATAGCTTACACCAGGAAGGATAACATCTGCATACTGAGCTGTCTCTGTCATGAAAAGTTCCTGAAGTACAAAGAAATCAAGACTCTTTAATGCTTTGATAATGTGTGTGGTATCCGGATCAGTAACTACCGGGTCCTCACCATAGATATACAGACCTTTGATCTCGCCTGTGATTGCTTTCGGGAATACATCAGTTGCATGAGTTCCGATATTCGGATCAAGTTTTACACCCCATGCTTTCTCGAATTTCTCACGAACTGCAGGATCAGTAACCTTCTGATATCCGGGATATACATTCGGCTGAGCGCCCATATCGCAGGCACCCTGTACGTTATTCTGTCCACGAAGCGGGTTAACACCACAGCCTTCACGTCCAAGCTTGCCAACCATCATTGCCATATTGGACATGGACATAACGCCCTCTGTACCTGTGGAATGTTCGGTTACACCAAGGCAGTAGATGATTGGAGCGCGGTCTGCTTTTGCATACATGATCGCTGCTTTTCTCAGATCGTCTGCGTCAATGTGGCAGATTTCAGCTACCTTCTCAGGTGTGTAATCTTTTACGATTTCCTTTAATTCTTCAAAACCTTCGGTACGCTCTGCAATGAACTTGTCATCCTGAAGACCTTCAGAAAGGATCACATTCATGATGCCGTTTGCAAAAGCAACATTTGTACCAGGTTTCAGTTTCAGATGGATATCTGCTTTCTTAGCCAGACCAATATCACGAGGATCAACTACGATCAGCTTGCAGCCTCTCTTGATAGCCTGACGGATCTGCATGCCGACTACAGGATGTGCTTCCTCAGGGTTGGAACCAACCAGCATGATCAGATCTGCATTCTTTGTGATATCCTCAATGGGTTTGTCATGGCACCTGAGCCAAGAGTCATCGCAAGACCTGATACAGATGCAGAATGACATACACGTGCACAGTTGTCTGTATTGTTGGTGCCGAAGCAGCAGCGAACCATCTTCTGTACCATGTAAATATCTTCATTCGGTGATCTGGAGCATGCAAAGCCTGCAAGAGAATCAGAGCCGTACTGTTTCCTGATCTCCATAAATTTGGAAGCAACAAGATCCAGCGCCTCATCCCATGTTGCACGTTCGAATTCACCTGTTTCTTTATTCTTGATCAGCGGATATTTAATACGCTCCGGTGACTGTACGAAATCGAAGCATCCGCTGCGGCCCTTAACACAGAGCAATCCTTTGTTGGATGGTCCGTTTACAGCTTCTGTATCTACGATCTTTCCGTCTTTTACAAGGAGATAATACTGGCAGCCTGTTGCACAGTGAGGACAGGTAGTCAGAACCTTCTTGTCAATCTGGTACGGCCGGTATTTCTTTCTGCGCTTCATGGTCAGTGCACCTGTCGGACAGGCCTGTACACAGTTACCGCAGGATTCACAGATACCTTCGTTCCATTTATGTTTGTAATGTGCACCGATCACTGACTGGAAACCACGATCCATAGTGTCGATGGCACCTCTTCCCACAATCTCCTTACATGTATTCACGCAGCGATGGCAGAGAATACACAGGCTTGGATCATAGGTAAAGAATTTATTGGTATCATCTATCGGCATATCCTTCATTTCACCGGGATAGCTTGTCTCAGTCACACCATATTCAAAACAGTAGTCCTGTAATTTACAGTCACCGTTTGCCTCACAGGAGAAGCAGTGTACACGATGGTCAGAAAGAAGGAGGTCAAGGGTATCTTTACGATATGCAACTACTTTCTCTGACATTGTCTGTACTTCATCACCCTCTGAGCAGCGAAGTGTACATGCCGTATCAAATTTGGTTCTTCCATTGTTTGTTACTTCTACCACGCACAAACGACAGGAACCATCCGGCAATACATCTTCCAGATAGCAGAGTGTAGGAATCTCCACTCCGATCTGTCTGGCAGCCTGCAGAATGGTCGTACCTTTTTCCACTTCTACAGGAATTCCATCTATTGTCAAATGAATCATCTTTTCACCCTCCTTAATTCACAGAAATTGCGCCGAATACACAATTTTCCAGACATGTTCCGCACTTAATACACTTGGAGGTATCAATGCTGTGAGGCTCTTTCTTATTGCCTGTGATCGCACCAACCGGACAGTTTCTCGCACACTTGGTACATCCTTTACATTTCTCAGGATCGATCACATAAGAACGCATTGCCTTACATACATGAGCCGCGCACTTTTTATCAACAATATGCTCTACATATTCATCTCTGAAGTTTCTTAATGTGGAAAGTACAGGAAGCGGTGCACTCTTTCCAAGTCCGCAGAGTGAACGGTCCTTGATAAAGTTTCCAAGATGCTCCAGTTTATCCAGATCCTCTACTTCACCCTTTCCGTCTACGATCCTCTCAAGGATTTCAAGCATACGCTTGGTGCCAATACGGCAGGGACCACATTTACCGCAGGATTCTCTCTGGGTGAAGCCCATAAAGAAACGTGCAACCTCTACCATACAGGTATGTTCATCCATAACTACCAGACCACCGGAACCAACGATCGCACCATATTTCTTAACAGAGTCGAAATCAAGAGGTACATCCAAATGTTCTTCTGTCAGACATCCACCGGATGGTCCACCGATCTGAACAGCCTTAAACGCAGCACCGGATTTCAGTCCTCCGCCGATATCAAAAATGATTTCTCTTAAGGTTGTTCCCATCGGGACCTCGATCAGACCTGTATTCTCAATAGAACCTGTCAGTGAGAAGGTTTTTGTTCCAGGTGATCCCTCTGTACCGATACTTCTGTACCAATCTGCACCTTTGAGAATAATCTCCGGAATATTTGCATAAGTTTCTACGTTATTCAGAACAGTAGGTTTCGCCCATAATCCCTGTTCAACTGTACGGGGCGGTTTTACACGGGGCATGCCTCTGCTTCCTTCGATAGATGCAGTCAGGGCAGAACCCTCGCCACATACGAAAGCTCCTGCACCACGATTGATATGCATATGGAAGGAAAATCCTGTTCCAAGGATGTCATCGCCTAACAGTCCCACTTCTTCCAGAACTGCGATAGCGTGTTTCAGTCGTGCTACAGACTGAGGATACTCCGCACGTACATAAATATAACCATGCTGTGCTCTTACTGCGTAAGCTGCAAGCATCATACCCTCGATCAGACGGTAAGGATCACCTTCCATTACGGAACCATCCATAAATGCTCCCGGGTCACCCTCATCACCGTTACAAACCACATAATGAACAGGATCAGCCTGGCGTGCTACCTGAATCCATTTCTTACCTGCCGGGAAGCCGCCGCCACCACGTCCACGGATACCGGATTTATCAACCTGATCAATAACCAGATCCGGATCCATCTCAAACATTGCTTTCTCCAGAGCCTGGAAACCGCCGCTTGCTATGTACTCATTCAGAGATTCTGCATCAAACTTACCACAGTTCTTCAAAACAATACGGGTCTGTTTCGCGATAAACGGAATATCTTCCGGTCCGCGGCTTACTTTACCGCCTTTCTGATAAAGCAGTCTCTCGATAGTCTCATTACCCTGAACACTCTTCTCAAAAATCTCCTGGCAGTCTTCGATCTGAACCTTCGTATACTGAATCACATCGTCGCCTTTCTGGATACGAACAAGTGGTCCAAGCTCACAGACACCCTGACATCCTGTTTTCTTTACACCTACATGTGCATCTTTGTCATGAGGTCCAAACTCAATGGTAACTCCCGGAGCATCTTTGGCAATCTCCATGAATTTCTCATAGATTTTCTGAGAACCGGTTGCCACACATCCGGTACCTGAACAGACAAGAATACGACAGTCATAAGAATTAAGTTCTTTCACAGCTTCTTCTCTGATCTGCTCCAATACTTCCTTATTCTGGATCATCCCTGTTCGCCCCCTCTCAGTTTATCAATCAGCTCATCTGCCTTCTCCGGAGTCATTCTCGGATATACCTCTTCATTGACCATCATAGTCGGTGCAAGTCCGCAGGCACCAAGACAGGAAACTGTTTCCACAGTAAACATCATATCGTCTGTCGTCTTCTTTGTCTTTGACAGCCCCAGTTTCTTATAAAGTTCCTCCAGAACCGGTATTGATTTTCTTACATGACAGGCTGTTCCGTCACAGACCTTGATCACATATTTACCTTTCGCATCAAATGAGAAATTCTCATAAAATGTGGCAACACTGAACGCTTTCGCTTCTGTCACACCGATCTGCTCCGCAACATATGTAAGCAATTCTTCCGGGAGATATCTGTACACCCCCTGGATATCCTGCATGATCGGAATCAGTGATGCCGGCTTTTTACCATAGAAAGCAATGATCTCATCCGCTTTCTGATAAAATGACTGATCTAGCATTTCGCACCCTCCTTATACCTGTTTTTTCTCTTTTTATTGCACTCTTTACATATTGTAACGTTAATTATATGCCTTTTTCGTCATTTTCACAAGCGCATTTATAGAAATTTTCTAATTTTTTATCATTTTCCTCTATAGATGTTTGTTTTGTTTGTCTAATTTTTATCAGCTTTGTTCAATACTAAACCATCTCAGATGTAAACCAAACTAAACTGAATCAAACTGAACTGCCACTCTTTCTCTAGAGCGTGTCTGAAAAAGGCTTTCTGCAAGATGTGCATCACAATCAGTCCTAACAAAAAACAGACCGCATTTTATGATCTTTGTTTCATAAAATGCGGTCTGTCTGTTTCACACGTTCTTTTTATTGAGCCTGGAAATAATATCCAACGCCCCATTTGGTGTGTACATACTTCGGTTCACTTGGATTGGTTTCAATCTTCTCACGGAGACGGCGGATATGTACATCCACAGTACGTACATCACCCGGATACTCATATCCCCACACAATGTTCAGCAGGTTCTCACGACTGTAAACCTTATTCGGATTAAATACCAGAAGCTCCAGTACATCAAATTCCTTTGCTGTCAGATTAATCTCTCTACCTGCAATAAATACACGTCTGCCTTCACAGTCCATACGAAGATCGCCCACCTGAATGCTCTTTGCCTTTTCTTTCTCCTCGTGGTCGCTTCCCGCACGGCGCATGATCGCTTTGATACGTGCCTTAACTTCCAGGATATTGAACGGTTTGGTGATATAATCATCCGCACCATATTCAAGACCAAGGATCTTATCCATATCCTCACCCTTAGCTGTCAGCATCACGATCGGCACATTGGAAAATTCGCGGATCTGCTGGCATACTTCCAGCCCGTCCATCTTCGGCAGCATCAGATCCAGAAGGATAATATCATATTTTTTATCTTTTGCTTTCTCTACTGCCTCTTCTCCATCATAAGCGCAGTCTACCTCCATACCATCCTGTTCCAGACTAAAACGGATTCCTTTTACGATCAGTTTCTCATCATCTACTACCAAAACTTCCTGCTCATTCGGTTCTCCTTATCCTACTACTATCTCATCTTTTATCTTTGCAAAAGTACCTTCTTTGATACCCTGTACATTCATAATATCCTCTATCGCAGCAAATGGCCCGTTCTCTTCTCTGTAGGCAATGATCGCCTGTGCACGTGTTGCACCGATCCCCGTCAGCGTAGTAAGCTGAGCTTCATCTGCTGTATTTATGTTGATCCTGTTATCCTGCTGAACCTGAGCGGTCATCCCCGTGTTCTGTCCTGTCCCGGCACTTCCATTCATCTGTCCATCTGATGCCCCGGACATCTCTGCCGGATCCAGCCCCTGCCGCTCCATCTCTTCCTGTGTGAGAATATAGAGCTGCTGTCCGTCTGTCAGAACTCCTGCACGGTTTACACAGGTTAGAGCTGCCTCGGGAAGATATCCTCCCGCCGCCTCAATCGCCTGAAACACCCGGCTTCCGGCTGCCAGCTGAAAAACTCCCGGATTCGCAACTGCTCCGCAGACATCTACATAGATCATCTCTGGCTGTGTTTCCCCGGCTGAATTTATCTCCGTCCCATTACCTGCATCTGAACCATCTGATTCTGCCTGTTTTTTCCGGGACTCTGCAGAACTGCCATCATCATTCTGTCGGTCATCTGTTATTCTTTCTTCGACTTCTGTCTGATGTTTTCTCTTCTGATGACTCCGCATCCACCTCTGCCTTTGCTTCCTGCAATCCATCTATCAGAAACTGTGCCTCTCTGCTCTTACATCCTGTCAGTCCTGTAAGAAACAAAGTTCCACATAATATCAGTGTCACAGTATAACAACACCTGTTTTTTATTTTTGTCATAAGGGTCCTCCTCTTATTTCTCAGAGTAAGAGTCCCCCTGTCCATAATGCCACCCTTATTGTAACGAAATCTTAATGATTTTACAATAGTAAACTCTTATTTTTGCCACTTAAATATAACAATTCCGGAAATCGCGATCAGCAATCCAAGGATTTTGCGCCATTCAAAGGGTTCTTTATCTACCCCAAACAATCCAAATAATTCAATTACATAAGCAACTGCCAGCTGCGAAATAACGATCAGCATTGCTGCCCTGGCAGGTCCAAGGGCTCCCATACTCTGGATTACTGTAATGGTAATAAACGCTCCGATCACACCACCAAGGAGTGTATATTTATTGTCCACCTGCCAGAGTGCAGCCACACTTTCCCGTCCTGTAAAAAACCAGGCAAGAACACAGACTGCAAAAGCCGACAGCTGTACCCATCCGGTTGATACCCAGAGGCTGGTCTGCTTTGTCACCTCCGTATTAAAAACACCCTGAATGCTCATCAGTGCCCCTGAAATCAATGCCACTATAAATCCCCACATAAATCTGCCCTCCTGGATAATATGATCATTCTGCTTACTCCGGTAATCATTTCTGTACCGAAAAGAGGTACTGCCGTTTAGCAGCACCTCTTGTTTTCTTTAGTATTAGTCTATTCTGTTTTGCAGATATCATTCATAAACCGGGCAAATAAATGTTTCGTTTCCTCACATATATACTTCCTGCAACAAATCCTATTTCACAATTTACAGTCAGGCACCCAGAACAGCAGATATCTTAATCTCTTTTTCCGTTTCACTGAGATCAAAATCTCCACTATCTTCCACAGTCATATGTACCTCATACAGTACGTCTTCGGATAATGTATCCGGTGTTTCACCATCTTCTGTCTGGATATGCCATTTCTCTTCCGGAACTTCCTTCAAGGTACCGTCTGTACCATATGCATACAGCTTCAAAGAACCTGTTTCCCCGGAGATTCCTTTCATACGTATTGCAACGGTCGTATTCGGATGTACGTTCTCAATTGTGATCGTATTCAGCCATCCTTCCACATCTCCCTGGCCGCCGTCTGCCGCAAATTTCTCCTGGCTTAACACATTGCGCATTGCCTGATCCAGATCCACCTTGCGGTAAGGCATTTCTGGCAGATATACAAACCTGTCCTGAAGTCTCAGAAGTTCCAGATAGCCGGTCGGACAATAGAGCGCATTTCCGCTGTTTCCCGCATACATACCGATAGCCATGTTGTTGTATCCCGGTTTGTCAGAAATATCCATGGTAAATGCAGTCTCGCCTGTCTCAAAATCAAGCATGATATACTGCCACATACCAGTTTCCATATCCTGAACATATCCGTAAATATATCCTGTTGCAGTGGACAGCTTCATCATGGAAGTGTCAGACAGATCACTTCTGCACCAGATACTCTTCATCTCATATCCGTCCTCCGTCTTAACTGTATCCACACGTTCTATACCCGGCGCGATCATTTTATTGCCCTGTCTCAGCCAGCCACATCATAAATATTCTCATAGCTTTGTATTGAGGAATCATTATCTGCTTCTCCAAGCTTCGCACTTCCTGCACCAAACCAGTTACATACGATCGTGCTTACTGTTCCCTCTCCATCATCATATACAATTGCAGAATTTTCCACAGACACCTGTGTACCTTCCGGAAGCTCATCTATAACAGGCATGCTCGCAACCTGTTCTCCTGTTTTCATATCTACCGCAATAAGATTTACCGGATCCTGATTATCTGTAAACATAACCAGATCCTTGGTCAGAGACGGGGAACATCCACCTCCCCATGCAAGACCGCCACCTGTCGTCTCATCGCCTTCTTTGCTTTCCTTGGCACCCACACTTTTATAGGAAGTTTCCCAGACTTTTTTCACACCATTATCCGCCTGGAGCAGATAACACTTCAGATTTGTCAGAATGACCGCACCCTCCTTAGATGCCGCAATACCATTCTCTGCACCCTCTCCCGGTTCCAGTTCATATACAAACACTGCATCTGACAGATCCACATCTTCTCCATTCAAGATCTTATCGATAGCTGCACGTGAAACATAGCCAAAGGTTCCCTGCTGTTTTCTGTCAGGATAAATGCGGAAGCCTCCTGTTGCAAACCAGAGATTTCCCTCATAATCAAAAACTACAGATAACAGATTCTGATCCAGTGTTTTTCCAAGTGCAGCCTCTGCTGCCGCTTTAATATCAATATCCAGCACTTTCTCAAATTCCGGAAGTACATTTCCGTCTTCATCTGTTGCCTTCAGCATCAGTACATGGTTATTATTGGTCGGACACACCAGACGGTTACTCTCATCTACAAAGGAATAGGAACTCTGGATCAGATAATCTCCATTATCATGCTGTTTTGGAGAAAAATATCCCAGTGTCTGTGTTTCCTCTGCATTAATATCACGGATTGCCAGTCCACCAAGCAACGGAACTACTGCATGTCCGTAAGAATCAAAAAAGACTGCCGGGGAAGCATTAGGATTAACTTTTTCATAAGAAACATTGATCTCAGAATAAATATCAACAGGCAATACCTCATCTGTTGAATCTGTATTATAGCAGTCATGATGAATATTGGAATCACTTGCTGCCATATAAGGATTCACATCCATAACCTTCGGTGTAAGTGTCTTTATAGGCAATTCTGATGTCTGACCTGCATTTTCCTCTGTCTGTGTTTCTTCTACCTGTGTTTCCTCTGCACGTACCATATTTATTGACGGTTCAGATGTTGTAGCTGCTATAAAGCGATCATTGCAAGAATTAAAGCTCTTTTCTTCATAATTGTTTTCCTCCTGAGTGTTTTTGTCATATTACATTTCTGCGTTCAAACCAGATGGAGAGTCCTTCTTTTATTTTCTGCTCTTCCACAGGTTTCATAAAAAATATTCTATCCGCATCCTGAACGCATGAAGCGAAAAATCAAGATCACTGCACCAGATGATCCCACATTTCGGATACAGGGAACGGAGATGTTCTGCCGCATTCAGCCCGGACACACCTGGCAATGCAAGAAACACCACTGCCGGTACTGTTTTTCGTATCCGCCCAAAAAACTGTTCCTGATTCTGATAGATTTCAATCAATGGAAAACTTTCTTTTCTGTACAGTAATTTCTGATGTATTCCGCACAGTTCTGTCCTTCCTGTTCCTGATCAGTCAATATGGCAATACAATACACGACATCCCTCCTCTTCCATTTGATGTACTCCCATTTGTTATCCTCATTATAAAAAAGCCAGAAATTTTTTCAATAATTCTGTCACGAAACGACAGAAAATGACACGAATTGTAAATCTATGGTATTGTTTTGTGATATACTTATAGCAGAATTTTATGAAGATTGCGGGAGCTGCTTTGCAGCGGAGCAATTCGTAGATATCAAGTTAGGGGCAAAATGCCTTTTGACCCTAACATCATTTTATAAATAAAGGAAGATTTACTATGAGAATTGCAATTGTTGATGATATTTCAGAAGAACGGACACTGTTACGAAACAGACTGGAATCTCAGTTTTCCAGGCGCAATGTCCATACAGATATATTGGAATATGAAAATGGAGAAACTTTCCTCACTGCAGCGAAGGAATGTCCTTTCACTGTAGTGTTTCTGGATATTTATATGAATGGTTCTAACGGGATTAATACAGCAAAAGAACTTCGCAGATCAGATACTGACTGTCTGCTGATCTTTACAACAACTTCTACCGACCATGCATTAGAGGGATTCCAGGTCCGGGCTCTGCACTATCTTGTAAAGCCCTACAGTGAAAATGATATTTCCGCACTGGCCGATGAAATCCTTTCCCGCATCCCGGATTCCGGGAAATACATAGATGTAAAGGTAAACGGCAGTAATATTCAGATTCCCTTCCGGAAAATAATCTACGCAGAGCATTTTTCCCACATGATCCACATCCACACTGCCGGTGAAAGGGAACTGGTCACCCGCCAGTCCTTTGATTCCTTCATAACCTCCCTGAAAATGGACTCACGTTTCTATCGATGTAACCGAGGCGTTGTGATCAATCTGGAGCATGCCGTTGATTTTGACGGAACAGGCTTTCGCCTTGATAGCGGAAACAATGTCCCTGTCAGCCGGAAGCTGCTGAAAAACGCCAGACAGACATTTATGGAATTTCTGTTCCAAAGGAGGTCCTGAAATGACTGACATACTTCGCCCTGTACTTGAACTTTTCGTAATCATTCCCGGCATACTGCTGGCATATCTGCCTGTAAAGAACTATCTGAGGCAGACACCGCTTAAGCTGACAGCATGGCTTCTTCCCCTTCTTCTGGGAATCTGTATTTTGGGAGGGGCAGTTTGCTGTGCCCTGCAAATTCCGACCAGATGGTTCCTGTTTCCTCTGCTGCCTGTCATTATGCTCATTTACCATAAAACATTAAAAATCTCTGTCTGGAAATCCGTCAGTGTTTTTCTGGCAGTCTTCGCAGTTTTTACATGTGTCAAAAGTCTGTCCCGGGCAGTCAATGCCTTATGACTGCTGACCTGCATATTACAGGAAATGAACTGTGGCTGCACACTGGTGCCGGAATTTTCTATAACGTCATCTGTCTGCTGTTTGTTCTGGCAGCCTGGTATCCTGCCTGCCACTGTGTACAGACAATGGTCACAGACGAGAACTTTGCCCAGACCTGGTATGTATTCTGGATTCTTCCGGTAATCTTCATAGGAGTGAATCTTTTTATGATTCCCAAACACCGCAGCACTTTATATACCGGGCGTATTCTGCAGTGTTATATTGTTTTCAGTCTTGTACTGCTCATAATCCTGCTTCTGTTTTATGTCCTGTTTCTTATGATGGCAGTCAGCCTGAACAAAAATGCCAGACTTCAGCAGGAGAACCATTTCCTTTCTCTTCAGCAGGAAAGGTACGAGAATCTCTGCATGGCCATTGAAGAAGCAAGGCAGGCGCGTCACGATATCCGCCATCATTTTGTCCGTCTGTCCACTCTGGCAGAACAGGGTGACATAGAAAAGATCAGAAAATATCTCTCTGCTGCAACCGGCAAAATCTCTGGCTATAACCTGCATTTCTGTGAAAATCAGGCTGTTGATCAGTGTTTTCGGATATTATTCCACCATTGCAGAAAGAGAAAACATTCCTTTTCATGCACTGGTTTCCCTGCCTGCTGATCTTTCCATAGATGAGATCAATCTGTGCCTTGTGTTTTCCAATCTGCTGGAAAATGCCATCCAGGCAAGTGTAAAAACAGCGCCCGCCCGCAGAAAGATTAATGTGGAAGTTTATCCCCACCATAATCATCTGCTTCTGATCCATGTGGAGAATACCTTCGATGGCAAAATACAGCAAAAAAACAATATTTTCCAATCCTCCAAACGCTCTGGAAACGGCATAGGAATCGAATCTGTCCGCCACATTACCGACAAAAACGGCGGTGCCTGTGACTTTACCTATAAAGAAGATGGTATTTTCTCTGCAAAATAATGCTCCGGATATAATCAGTTACTGATTATACCCGGAGCATTTTGTAAAAACACTCAGATTCATGCCAAACAGATAAAATCATCCGTTTCGCTACTTGCTTGATTCACTAAAATTATTCCATACACTCATCCAAAATTGCAGCCATCTTGTCGATGTGTTCTTTTGTGATCACAAGCGGAGGTACGATTCTGAGTACATCACTGCCTGCAGAGATCACCAACAGTCCTTTTGCCAACGCAGCCTTTACAACTTCACCAACAGAGCGGCCCTGGATCACGATTCCCTGCATGAAGCCCATGCCTCGTCTTGTGACAGCGCATTCATGTTTTGCAACAATTTCATCCAGTTTCTGTTCCAGATATGGAGTCATTTCCTGTACATGTTCAATGATCTTATCATTCTCATAAATGTCAAATACTTTGCTGACTGCAGCACATACAAACGGGTTTCCACCATAAGTTGTACCATGATCACCTGGCTCCAGAGAAGCTTTGGCAGCTTTTTCGCCCAGTACAAACGCACCTACCGGCACACCACATCCAAGAGCCTTGGCACTTGTCATAATATCCGGCTGTACACCGTATGCCTGCCATGCAAAATAATGTCCGGTTCTTCCCATACCGCACTGAATCTCATCGAAGATCAGCATAATATCTTTCTCATCACAGATCTGACGCAGGCCTTCCAGAAATTCTTTCTTCGCCGGATAAATACCACCCTCACCCTGAACAACCTCAGTGATAATTGCGCAGGTCTTATCTGTGATCTGAGCCTTTACGCTCTCAAGGTCATTAAAATCCGCAAACTTCACACCACCCATCAGAGGCTCGAAGGGCTCTCTGTAATGAGCAGTTCCTGTCACGGAAAGTGCTCCGATACTTCTTCCATGGAAGGAATGGTTCATGGCAATGATCTCATGATCTGCATGTCCATCACGTACATATGCATATTTCTTAGCTGCTTTTAAAGCACCTTCAATTGCTTCTGTACCACTGTTGGTAAAGAATGCCTTGCTCATTTTACTTGCCTTTACCAGCTTCGCACCTGCTTCGATAATCGGCTCATTGTAATATAAGTTGGAAATATGCATCAGCTTATCAATCTGATCTTTTAATGCTTCATCATATCCCGGATAGTGATATCCCAGAGAATTTACAGCAATACCTGCTGCAAAATCCAGATATTCCTGTCCCTCGGAATCATATAAATAACATCCCTGTCCCTTTTCAAAAACAACAGGAAAACGATTATAAGTGTGAAGAATACTCTCTTCGGATTCCTTCATCTGTTCATTCATGTTCATTGTAATATTTCTCCCCGTCTTCTCTCAGAATCGCAGTACCAATACCTTTGTTTGTAAAGATCTCCAGCAGTAAGCTGTGAGGAATTCTTCCGTCAAGGATATGGACTCTGTTAACGCCTTCTTCAATGGCATCAATACAGTTTTTCAGCTTCGGAATCATACCTCCGCCTACATAACCGTCATCGATCAGTTTCTGTGCTTCATCTACATGAAGTTCAGAGATCAGGCTGGACGGATCATCCTTGTCTTTATAAACGCCTTCAATATCAGAAAGGAATGCAAGCTTCTCAGCATGAACAGCCTCTGCAATGGCACATGCAGCATCATCCGCATTAATATTATAAGTAGCAAACTCATCGTCATAACCTACCGGGAAAATGATCGGCAGGAAATCTTTCTCCAGAAGATCCTCCAGAATCTTCGGCTCAACCTTTGTAACTTCACCAACAAATCCGATGTCTCCGCCCTCTGTCTGTTTCTTGCGGCATTTCAGCAGACCACCGTCTTTACCACTGATACCAACAGCATTTACACCAAGAGATTCCACCATGGCAACCAGTTCCTTATTCACCTTCGCAAGAACCATCTCTGCGATCTCCATAGTATCTTTATCTGTTACACGAAGACCATTAATAAATTTCGGCTCCATACCTACCTTGCCAACCCAGCGGCTGATTTCCTTACCACCGCCATGAACGATGATCGGTTTGAAACCAACCAGTTTCAGAAGAACAACGTCCTTGATCACATTCTTCTTCAGTTCATTATCCAGCATGGCACTTCCGCCGTACTTTACAACTACGATTTTACGATTAAATCTCTGAATATAAGGAAGCGCCTCAATCAGCACCTCCGCCTTGTCCAAATATTTCTGATTAACCATTATTCTCTCCTTTTTCCAGTCAATGTCTGTTCTCCATTCCTGCTTATTGCTTTTCGCAATTAAAGCAGGAGACTTACCTGATTCGGTTAAAATCACCCTTATTCACAGAATTTTGTTATGAACGGTAATCTGCATTGATTTTTATATAATCATAAGTCAGGTCACAGCCCCATGCAGTTGCTGTGGCATCACCCATCTTCACATCAGCGATTGCTGTGACAGCTTCCTCAGAAAGAATCTTCGTTGCCTCTTCTTCACTGTAATCCACAGCCACACCATTCTCAATAATCTGGATCTTACCAGCCTTACTCTCAAAGAACAGATCCACCTTCTCAGGATCAAACTTCGCACCGGAATATCCCATAGCACACAGGATTCTTCCCCAGTTTGCATCATGTCCGTAGATAGCAGCCTTTGTCAGAGAAGAAGTAACAACAGACTTGCTCAATGTAACTGCCTGCTCCTTAGACTCTGCACCAATGATCTTCACCTCAAACAGTGCAGTCGCACCCTCTCCGTCACCTGCGATCTTCTTCGCCAGAGTAGTATTGATATAATTCAGCGCAGCCTTGAAGGTTTCGTAATCCTCACCCTTCTCTGTGATCTCCGGATTCTCAGCCAGACCATTGGCCAGAAGAAGAACTGTATCATTGGTAGAAGTATCTCCATCAACAGAAACCATATTGTAAGTATCCTTAACATCCTCACTTAACGCTTCCTGCAGCATTTTCTTGGAAATCTTCGCATCAGTAGTAACAAACCCAAGCATGGTACACATATTCGGATGGATCATACCGGAACCCTTACACATACCACCAACAGTAACCGTCTTACCGCCAATTTCAATCTGAACAGCAACCTCTTTCTTCTTGGTATCAGTAGTCATGATCGCCTTCGCCGCCTCAGTACCAGCCTCCAGAGAACCATCCAGCTTCGGCGCCATCATCTTCACACCATTCTTAATACGGTCAATGGGAACCTGCATACCAATCACACCTGTAGAAGCAACCAGCACACTGTCAGCAGCCACCCCAAGAATCTCAGCAGCCGCATCTGCAGTCTCCTTACAATAACCATAACCTTCTGCACCAGTACATGCATTGGCAATACCACTGTTACAGATCACCACCTGTGCAGACGGATGATTATAAACAATATCCTGATCCCATTTAACAGGCGCAGCCTTCACCACATTGGTAGTAAAAGTCCCCGCAGCCACACATGGCACCTCACTGTAAACCATAGCCATATCCGTTCTGCCTTATACTTAATCTCAGCCGCAGCAGCCGCTGCCTTAAATCCCTTAGCCGCCGTAACGCCGCCCTCTATAATCTTCATAAAGTCCTCAATCCTTTCTATAATAAGATGCTAAAAACAATTCCTTCTATATACTCTATCTGCTTTTCATTTCCATCCAACTCATCAGAAATATCACAGCACTTCTCTCATCCTCTATGTACCTCTCAGCGACTGCTGCAGGTTCCCTGCGCAGTCACGTCCGTCAAATATCTCTTCCGTCCTGAAAGTCAGCTCCGGAAATTATTTGTTTTTGAACGCATTTGCAGGGACTGTAGTAACTCTTAGTGCTCAGGAATTTGCGTTGTGGAAAAAGCTCACTGTCTGAGCGTAGCGAGTTTGAGCTTTTTTCCACGCTTTTAGCAAATTTCTGAACACTTAGAGTTACTAAGCCCCGAAACCGCGTTCAAAAACAAATAATTTCCGGAGCGTCCCCCTTTTTCCTCTAACTTACGGACACATCGGCACCTGCAGCAGTCCCTCAGCCTCCTTAAATCCAAACATCAGATTCATATTCTGCACAGCCTGTCCCGCAGCACCTTTCACCAGATTATCCATAGCCCCCATCATAATAACTCTATGAGTTCTCGGATCGATCTTAAAGTTCACATCCACATAATTACTTCCTTCCACACACTTAGTCTGCGGACAAACATCCTTATCCAGCACACGAACGAAAGTCTCATTCTCATAATACTTATCATAAACTGCCTTCACCTCTTCATAAGAAACATCCTTAGTCAGAGAAGCATAAGCAGTCACCAGAATACCACGATTCATAGGAATCAGATGAGGTGTAAAATTAATCAGCACCTCTTTGCCACACGCATAACCAAGCTGATCCTCAATCTCCGGTGTATGTCTGTGACTTGCAACACCATAAGCCTTAATATTCTCATTCACTTCACAGAACAGATTGGCAACCTTCGCTCCACGTCCTGCTCCTGAAGTACCGGACTTCGCATCAATAATAATGGTAGACGGATCGATCAGCCTTCTTTGATCAGCGGATAAATAGAAAGGGTGGAACATGTGGGATAACATCCCGGATTCGCAATCAGTCTTGCCTTCTTAATCTCCTCACGATTAATCTCACATAAACCATAAACCGCCTCATCAATAAACTGCGGAGCCTTATGCTCAATTCCATACCATTTCTCATATTTCTTCACATCTTTAATACGGAAATCCGCACTCAGGTCAATAACTTTCGCCTTAGAAAGAATTCCTTCATTAATTAAAGAAGCACAGAGTCCCTGAGGAGTAGCTGTAAAGATCACATCCACTTCATCAGCTAATGCTTCCATATTATCATCCATACATTTCGCATCTACCAGCTTAAAAAAGTTCTGATAAACATCTGCATATTTCTGGTCAATATAACTTCTTGAACCATACCACGCAACTTCCACATCTTTATGTCCCAGAAGCAGTCTCACGATCTCGTTACCTGCATATCCTGTGGCACCGATAATTCCTGCTTTAATCATAATAATTTCCTCCATCTTCGCCTCATCCGGTGGTCTTCATTTCATAGTAAAACTTTACTCTATCAGAGTGCTGGACTAATTATACATCTTACCTGCATAATATGCAATAGTCATTTTTCAATGTTTTTACATGGATTTTATTTCAGTTCACGGATTTCCCCCTGTCTTTTCCTATATTATATTGCATATTTATGCAAAAACAGATAAAACTTTTTGCATTTTTCTATTGCATATTTATAAAAAAAGGTGTATATTATCACTTGTTAAGCGGAATCACACGAAATCATCTTGTTCCGCATTGAATATTTATTCAAAAATTTCAATCAGAAATTACCGTATTTATTCAAAAATAATGCGCTGAACTCCCGACCTATTCATTTACTTTCGGCAAACGGATATCTCAGGAAATTTTTACAAATCAGGAAAATAATAAAATCCAATTTCAGGAGGAATACAATCATGAAAGAAAAAGTCGTTTTAGCATACTCAGGCGGTCTTGATACCACAGCCTTAATCCCATGGTTAAAAGAAACATTTGATTACGATGTTGTCTGCTGCTGCGTAAACTGCGGTCAGGGAAACGAACTGGACGGACTGGATGAAAGAGCAAAGCTTTCCGGTGCTTCCAAATTATATATCGAAGATATCGTAGATGAATTCTGTGATGACTTCATCGTTCCATGTGTACAGGCAGGTGCTGTATACGAACACAAATATCTCCTTGGTACATCCATGGCCCGTCCGGCAATCGCTAAGAAATTAGTTGAGATCGCACGTAAAGAAGGCGCAGTTGCTATCTGCCACGGTGCTACAGGTAAAGGTAATGACCAGATCCGTTTCGAACTTGGCATCAAGGCTCTTGCTCCTGACATCAAGATCATCGCTCCATGGCGTATGACAGACAAATGGACCATGCAGTCACGTGAAGATGAAATTGCATTCTGTAAAGCTCATGGAATCGACCTTCCATTCGATGCAAGCCACAGCTACAGCCGTGACAGAAACTTATGGCACATCAGCCATGAAGGTCTGGAACTGGAAGATCCTTCCCAGGCTCCAAATTATGACAATATGCTTGTTTTAGGTGTTACACCTGAGAAAGCCCCTGATAAAGAAACAGAAGTTACCATGACATTTGAGCAGGGTGTTCCGAAAACATTAAACGGCAAAGAAATGAAAGTTTCCGAGATTATCACTGAGCTTAACAAATTAGGCGGCGAGAACGGTATCGGTATCGTTGATATCGTTGAGAACCGTGTTGTTGGTATGAAATCACGTGGCGTATATGAGACTCCTGGCGGAACAATCCTGATGGCAGCTCATGAACAGCTCGAAGAACTTACACTTGACCGCGAGACAATGGAAACCAAGAAGAAACTTGGCAGCCAGTTCGCTCAGGTTGTTTACGAAGGAAAATGGTATACACCACTTCGTGAGGCAATCCAGCATTCGTTGAGTCCACACAGAAATATGTAACAGGTGAAGTTAAATTCAAACTGTACAAAGGCAACATCATCAAAGCCGGTACAACTTCTCCATACAGCCTCTACAACGAGTCTCTTGCATCCTTCACAACAGGTGACCTCTACGACCACCACGATGCAGACGGATTCATCACACTGTTCGGACTTCCACTGAAAGTTCGCGCTATGATGTTAAAAGAAGTTGAGCAGAACAAGAAATAATTAATTGATAACAGATTCAGCCAGATGGACACTTTATTCATCTGGCTGTTTTTATTACCTGATACAGTATTGCAATTCTGTAAAAAATGGCACAAAAAAGACACAGCCAGATGGCCATGTCCGTTTTTATCTGCTATGTTTATGATTATCTGCTTTCCAGTTCCGCACGTTTCTTATCGATAAGCTCCTGAAGTTTTTCCAGCTCTTCCACTGTAATCCCATCAGATTCCAGAAGCGCATTCATCATTTCCACCGGATTAATCTTTCTGCTTTTGGCATTTCCCTTTAAATAATTCTCTCTTGAAAGAAGAGGGGTATAATTTCTTGCATACACCTTGCCGTTCATTGAAGTTCCCGCAACCTGGATCAGGTTCTCTTTCAAAAGAAGCTCCAGGCATCTTCTTACTGTCGGCATTTTCAGTTCCGGTGCAATGTCATTGATCTCAAAAGCAGACAATGGTCTTCCCTCTTCCCAAAGCACATTCATAATATCATAACGTTTACCTTAAGATGTCCATCTTAAGATCTCCTTCCATTTTTAACCAGATATCACTATAATACAGAAATATCGAATTAATTACAATTACAGAGACCTTACACTGATTTACAGTCCTTTTACAAATTTGTTACCAAGTTTATCCGGACATAATACATTTTTCTACACATCACGAATCATTTCGTCATAAAACAAGCTGTTTTTTCTCAAGACGGGCATATACCCACTCTCTGAAAAGTGTATAGATGACAGATACTGTCGGAATGAAGATCAGCATTCCCGCAATTCCCATCAGACTGCCGCCAAGTGTTACAGCTACCAGTACCCAGATGGATGGAAGCCCGACAGAACCACCTACCACATGAGGATAGATCAGGTTTCCTTCTATCTGCTGCAGGATAAGGAAAAGTCCCAGAAACAGAACTGCTTTTACAGGACTTATCATAAGGATCAGAAAAAATGCTACCCAACATCCGATAATTCCGCCAAACAGCGGGATCAATGCTGTAAATGAAATCAGGACACCCACCAGCATTGCATATGGAAAATGCAGGATTGTCATGGATACAAAGAACATACTTCCAAGAATCACAGCTTCGATACACTGTCCGGTAATAAAGCTGGAAAAAATCCTGTTTGCCAGATTCCATACATGTGCCAGATATCTGACCGGTTTTTCCGGGAACATTGCGTACATTGCTTTTTTTACCTGCTGCATAAGTTTTTCTTTCTGCAAAAGGACGTAGCAGGCAAATACAAAGCCGATGGATACATTCATTGCAGTAGTCAGAAGTCCCATGGTGATGGATACTGTGGAGGAAACAATGTTATTGACTCCGTTCTTCAGTACGTCGAGTACAGATCGATTATTTTTCCCGGCTCAATGTCAAGAGACTGCGCCCATTTCACAACTTCCGGATTGTTTCCGAATACATTGTCGATCCATTTCTGGAAAACCGGAATATTTTCTTCTATCTTTTTCGCTATGTTTACGAATGTTGCTCCCAGTTCCGGTACTACTACCAGCATAACGATCACGATTATACAGATCACAAAGCAGATAGAAAGCACCAGGCTGAACCCTGGGCCTTGCCAGTTTTTGTGCTGTTTTTTTCTCTTGTTTCAAGGCTTTTCCGAACAGATGATGTTCTATGAATTTCATTGGAATATTGAGGATAAAAGCGATTCCAAAGCCAATGATGAACGGAAAGAGAAAGCCAAGCAGAACTCTGACAGTGCTGATGACTATGTGCAGGTTCTGGACACCCAGATATAAGAGAATTGCGAATGCGATGAGCCATCGAATTTTTTTTATGTTTTCTTTGTCTAGCTGCATGTTTGTTTTTCCTTTCTTTTTGATATTGGAGAGTATTATATCATATTTTCCCAAAAAACGGACGCTTAGAAAAATATTTTATCTGCTATGCGGTTTCGGCATCTAAGAGATTCTAAGTCATCTGAAATCTGCTAAAAGCATGAGAAGAAAAGTCTGTGATTGCTCGCTGGTGCTCAGGCAATGGACTTTTCTTCTCATAACGCAGATTTAAGAGGACTAAGAATCTCTAAGATGCCTGCAAATGCATAGCAGATAAAAATATTTTTTCTAAGCTGGTAATTGGAAGGTGGAAAATATCGCATCAATTCGCATGTTAAAAGCCTACATGAATAAGAAAAACTTTAAATATGAAAGAGATTGTATAAGTTCACATGGGATATCATATACTTTATATAAATTCTGCCTGTAAAATGCTTTATAGACTATGAATTATCAAATAGCAATGCAAAAAGAATATTAAATTAAATTGCAGAAAGGAATTGACAGTTAACTACAAATATTTTATAATCATTTTATAAACAATATAAGTAAACTTATATATGTCCATAATCGGTTGGACGTTTCTACCAACTACCGTAATAGTTGTCTATAAGTTCTCTCCCCAGGGAGAAAGAATGAGGTAAAGGCAGCATCGGTAGATTTTTTTTGCCTTTCCTTAACCACAAAGAGGAGGTATGATTATGAACGAACGGACTTTTGTTTTAAAGGGAACGATTTGCTACAGTAATTCTCTGACAGAACTTTCCATCACTGAAAATGGATATTTAGTATGTGAAGATGGGCGATGTGCAGGGGTGTTTGATGAGCTTCCTGAGAAATTTGCAGGAATCTCATGTACAGATTTTGGCGATGAGCTGATCATTCCGGGACTGACTGATCTGCATCTTCATGCTCCGCAGTATACGTTTCGTGCCTCGGGTATGGATCTTGAGCTGCTGGACTGGCTGAATACTTATACTTTTCCGCAGGAAGCGCGTTATGAAGATACGGAGTTTGCAAAAGAGGCTTATTCTGTTTTCGCTGAGGATATGAAGAAGAGCCCGAATACAAGAGCATGTATTTTCGGAACTCTGCATGTCCCTGCTACCGAGATCCTGATGGAACAACTGGATAAAACCGGAATAAAGGCTATGGTCGGCAAGGTAAATATGGACCGTAATGGTTCTCCGCAGTTGCAGGAAGAGAGTGCTCAGGCTTCTGCTGATGCTACGGTTCAGTGGATTAAGGATACGCTTGATAAATTTGAAAATGTAAAGCCGATCCTTACTCCGAGATTTACTCCATCCTGTTCTGATGAGCTGATGGAGAAGCTTTCGGAGATTCAGAAGAGATATCACCTGCCGATGCAGTCTCACCTTTCTGAGAATTTCGGTGAAATTGCCTGGGTGAAGGAGCTTTGCCCGAATACACATTTTTATGGAGAAGCATATAGCCAGTTTGATCTTTTCGGCGGTGACTGTCCGACGATTATGGCTCATTGTGTTCATTCTTCGAATGAAGAAATTGCCCTTATGAAAAGCAGGGCGTTTATATTGCTCATTGTCCGCAGTCCAACACAAATCTCTCCTCAGGTATCTCTCCTACGAGACGTTATCTGGACGAAGGCTTACACATCGGACTGGGATCTGACATTGCAGGTGGAACTTCCGTTTCTATTCTGCGTGCCATGGCTGATGCTATTCAGGTTTCCAAGCTGTACTGGCGGCTGGTTGATTCTTCCATGAAGCCGCTCACTGTTGAAGAAGCCTTTTATATGGGAACAGAAGGAGGCGGTTCCTTCTTTGGAAAGGTTGGAAGCTTTAAGGAGGGGTATGAATTTGATGCGGTTGTGCTTAATGACAGCACTATTCCAACTCCACTGAAGCTCTCTCCGAAGGACAGACTTGAAAGACTGATCTACCTTTCCGATGACCGCAATATTACCGCTAAATATGTAGCCGGAAGAAAGATTCTGTAACTGCAGGAAATACAGATTCTGATGGTGTTTTTCCGGCATATCGTTAACAAAACGATATGCCGAGACGATTGATTCCAGGAGTTTCACCCTGTTTTTTCGGGATGATTATCTGAGACACCACAAAACAGCCGGCAATTTTTAAAATCAAAAGGGGGAAAGATTATGAATCTTGACAAATTATTCCATCTCAAAGAGAACCACACAGATGTAAAGACCGAAGTTATGGCAGGTATTACCACATTCATGACAATGGCATACATTCTGGCTGTAAACCCAAACATTCTGGAAGCGTCCGGCATGGACAGAGGAGCTGTTTTTACAGCGACCGCACTGTCATCCTTTATTGCCACCTGTCTGATGGCTGCGCTTTCTAATTATCCATTCGTTCTTGCACCTGGCATGGGCCTGAATGCCTACTTTGCCTACACTGTTGTTCTTGGCATGGGTTACAGCTGGCAGCAGGCACTGGCAGCTGTATTTGTAGAGGGTATTATTTTTATCCTGTTATCTCTGACCAATGTGCGTGAGGCAATTTTCAATGCGATCCCAATGAACCTGAAACATGCGGTATCTGTTGGTATCGGACTGTTTATTGCTTTCATCGGACTGCAGAATGCTAAGATCGTAGTTAACAACGACTCCACTCTGGTAAGTGTATTTTCCTTTAAATCCTCCGTTTCCGGCGGAACCTTCAATACAGAAGGAATTACAGTTCTTCTGGCGCTGATCGGACTTCTCATCACTGCCATCCTTCTTGTTAAGAGTGTAAAAGGAAACATTCTCTGGGGTATCCTGATCACATGGGGACTTGGCATTATCTGTCAGTTGACAGGACTTTACAAACCTGATCCTGCAGCCGGCTGGTTCAGCCTCCTGCCTGATTTTTCAAACGGAATCTCCATTCCAAGCATGGCTCCCACATTTATGAAAATGGACTTCTCCATTGTCTTCACACTTGATTTCGTAGTCATTATGTTTGCATTCCTGTTTGTAGATATGTTCGATACACTTGGAACATTGATCGGTGTTGCTTCCAAAGCTGATATGCTTGACAAAGAAGGCAAACTTCCAAACATCAAAGGTGCTCTTCTTTCTGACGCAGTAGGAACTACAGTAGGTGCTATGTGTGGTACTTCCACAGTTACTACTTTCGTAGAGAGTGCTTCCGGTGTTGCTGAAGGCGGACGTACAGGACTTACTTCCCTGGTAGCAGCCATCCTCTTCGGATTATCACTGCTGTTATCCCCGATTTTCCTGGCAATCCCATCCTTTGCCACAGCACCGGCTCTGATCATCGTTGGATTCCTGATGCTCACATCAGTAACCAAGATTGATTTCAACGACCTGACGGAAGCCATCCCGCATTTATCGCGATCATCGCAATGCCATTCCTGTACAGCATTTCTGAAGGTATCTCCATGGGTGTTATCTCCTATGTGATCATCAACGTTGTTACAGGTAAAGCTAAGGAAAAGAGAATCAGCGTACTGATGTATGTACTGGCTGTATTGTTTATTTTGAAATATATCTTTATCTGATCCGGAAAATCAGAAGCAAGATTAAAAACGCAAATTTACACATTTGCGAAAAAGAAGCCTCCTGCAGGGGCTTCTTTTTTGTTACCATAATTTTCTTTCACTTTCCTGGTCTGTGTTGTATAATTATGAAAGTGTTTATTCATTTTATAAATCAGCGGGATATTTGCAGTTTCTAGAGCGTGTCTGAAAAATCATTCCCGCAATCTGCACGCCCCACTTTGCAGGATATTTCACCCGAATTCAGTTGCCGTAGCCCGCTACGCGCCCTCATCCGGGCAAAATATCCCACAAATTGTGACGCACATCTTGCAGAAAGCATTTTTCAGACACACTCTACTGCTTCTGTCCACACTGTATGAATAAATATTTTGCATTATCCACATTTTATACATTTCATTTACACATCACTATTTATAAGGAAGGATTTTTTTACAAATGCAAAAACAACAGATACCTTTAAAGAATTCCCTGTTTCTGCTCCTGGCAGCAATTATCTGGGGTATCGCCTTTGTGGCTCAGAGCGTAGGAATGGAGTATGTCGGTGGATTTACATTTAGTGCAGTCCGTTCCCTGCTCGGGTCAGTTGTACTGATTCCGCTTATTCTCATTTCCGGACGCAAAAACTCCGCCGATACTGCTGCTACAAAAGCTAACAGTTTCGTTGGCTCATCCGACGGCACTGTATCCAGCATCCGGAAACGAAAAGACCTGATCATCGGCGGTATTTCCTGTGGAATCTGCCTTTGTCTGGCAAGCAACTTCCAGCAGTTCGGCATCAAATATACCACTGTCGGAAAAGCCGGATTTATTACCGCCTGTTATATCGTAATTGTACCGATCATCGGTCTGTTTCTTGGCAAAAAATGCAGCAAATTCATCTGGGCTGCTGTTGCAATGGCACTGATCGGTCTTTACCTTCTGTGCATTACAGACGAATTCTCCATCGGAAAAGGTGACCTGCTTGTACTGGTATGCGCATTCTTATTCTCCATACACATTCTGGTCATTGACCACTTTTCTCCGAAAGCTGACGGAGTAAAACTTTCCTGCATCCAGTTCCTGACCTGCGGAATCCTTTCCGGTATTCCTGCACTGCTGTTTGAGCATCCGGAATTTTCTGCAATCTGCCGGGCATGGATGCCAATCCTCTATGCAGGTATTATGTCCTGCGGTGTAGCCTACACTCTGCAGATTATCGGACAGAAGAACATGAATCCGACTGTGGCATCCCTGATCCTCAGCCTGGAATCCTGCATCTCCGTCCTTGCCGGATGGGTTCTCCTTGGACAGCAGTTAAGTGCAAAAGAAATCCTCGGATGCGTGATCATGTTTGCCGCGATCATCCTCGCACAGCTGCCACAGAAACAGGCAGAATAATACCCCTTAGCATATGTATTTCTATAGCAATTCATAAATAATGCAATCAGGACTTCACGCTCTTCTGAACTGTCTTGATTGCATTATTTTATGGAATTGCTATAATATCACCCTATAATCTTTCCATTATCCATTTCGTACACTTGATCACACAAGATTTGAATATCTTCTCTGTTATGACTTGCCAGAATGATCGACCGTCCCTCTTTTGTGAACCTCACATGACTGAAGTCACATGCTTCCAGACGCTTTAGGCGTCCGACTGAATATCGGCGGATACGCCTGTAACTTAGGTACGCAGTTATGCGCATTTCCCATGCCAGATATGGCAGGTTCCCACATTACAGGTAGTCCGCTGTATATCTGCCTGTATCTATGCTGCTTTTAAACGTTCCATTTCT
>ENA-OQDD01000140-OQDD01000140.1-human-gut-metagenome-genome-assembly--contig:-NODE-140-length-29534-cov-3.404462_pt1 | contig 29534 bp, 28 predicted proteins | sample MGYA00242507_ERZ504598 | MGnify/ENA primary metagenome ERZ504598 (study PRJEB26092, sample SAMD00036318) | human gut metagenome | host: Homo sapiens | study: EMG produced TPA metagenomics assembly of...
CTCATCCTGGAGCTTCTTCTGATTCTCGCAGCCTGCATAATCTTAGTAGCAGCCGTTTCGATCTCTGCAAGTTTGTTAATTACAGATTCCATAGCATCGCTTTCCCTCCTTATGATATTTGCATAACAATCAAACCTGGTCCACTGACCAATTTTGATATACAGGGCAAAAAGTACAGGAGAAACTCCTGCATCTTTGCTGTTAGTATTCTACACCTTTTTTTCCAAAGTTGACATATTGAAATCGTAAAAAAAAGTGGGATTTCGATCGACTTTTTGATTAAAAATAGACAATGGGTCATATTTTTTCTTCCAATCTCAATAGCCAAAAGATGGCCCCTCATATGATTTCGATATGGATCCAATCCGATTGTCATATTGCTGATAAGAAATGCTATGTGCAGGTTGATATTGTATACAGTATTTTGAAAACTTCGAAAATTTGAAAACGGGATTTTTCTGTTTTGCTTTTTCGGGAGCTATGATATACTAGATATGATTGGCTTTTATTCTAATATTTATCACTTAAGAAAGGAATTTTACGCATATGCGCCTTAGAAATATCAGAGGATCAAAAGATGTGATTGCTTCCTGTCCGTTCGTTGTGCAGGAACCGGAGAGCTGCCGGGGACGGTGGGCTGAGGTTTTTGGAAATGAAAATCCGATTCATATTGAGGTTGGAATGGGAAAAGGACGCTTCCTGATGGATATGGCGGTTCTGCATCCGGAGATCAACTACATTGGTATTGAGATGTACGACAGCGTACTGCTCCGCGCGGTACAGAAACGGGAAAACTGGAGACGGAAATCAAAAACCTGTTTTTCATCCGCATGGATGCACGCCAGCTTCCGGAAGTGTTTGCTGAGGGCGAGGTAGACCGCATTTACCTCAACTTCTCCGATCCGTGGCCGAAGGACCGCCATGCGAAGCGGAGACTGACGTCACATGAGTTTCTTGCACGGTACGAGAAGATTTTAAAGAAGGACGGAACACTGGAATTCAAAACCGATAATAAAGATCTGTTTGACTTCTCTCTTGAAGAGATGAAAAATGCAGAGGGATGGGAACTCACTGCATTCACATACGATCTGCACCACGATGTGGTTCTCTCAGAAGGAAATGTAATGACGGAATATGAGGAGAAGTTTTCCTCAATTGGAAACCCGATCTGTAAGATGGAGGCACGGTTTCTGTAGCGGAATGCTTTCGCAAATGATTTGATTCCCATCCAAAATGCAAACCGGCAGCAGAACGGTCTCTTGAAAAGTAAGACCGCTCCGCTGCCGGTTTTTCTCTGTTTCTATCGCAATGTAAAAAAGTTGATACACAGACTTTTTGGTATTTTGCTTGTAAAACAAGAAAAACACCGTCCCCGCAGCTCTCAGGTCTGCAAAAACAGTGCTTTCGATGCGCCTTCAGGGACTCGAACCCTGGACAAATAGATTAAGAGTCTACTGCTCTACCAACTGAGCTAAAGGCGCTTACTTTTGTTTTTCTGTGTTTCATTGGATGATCCACTCGCTGAACACAAATAAGATTATAAAGGATTCTGCCGAAAAAAGCAACCTTTTTTTCACTGTTTCTTTACTTTTGTTAAAAACAGCGAAAACAGGTCTTATAATTCTATTAAATTTCACAATTTTTTCGTATATTTCCGTTTGTTTCGACGACGGCTCCAATGGCAGCCGAACCTACTTCCGTTTCTTATCTTTCTTTTTCAAAAGCTTCTCCAGCTCCTGCATGGATTTCTGGATTTTATAAAGACAGCCGCTGCCGGCATATTTATTCTGATAGCAGAAATCCTGGAGTTTCTGCTGAAGGAAACCTGATTTTCTGATCAAACTTCTTCTCCGCTTTCCGGCGTACCGGACACGGGCACCGGAAAAGTTCTTTTTCTTCTATATTATACAGGGAATGTCAACATTGACCAGAAAATAGCTTGTTTTAGCCATTGTTTTTCCATTTTCTTTCCGCTATAATACAGCAAAAACTACTATTTATACTTTGGGGGAATTTTTATGAAAACACGAATGAATTTTAAGGACGAATTTTACCAGAAACTAAAACTCCTCGTCCTTCCGATTGCGATCCAGAATTTTATGCTGGCTCTCGTCAGCGCAACGGATGCGATCATGCTGGGCTGGATTGATCAGACTTCGTTGTCTGCTGTTTCACTGGCCGGACAGGTGCAGTTTGTTTTGAGCCTTTTTATCTCAGGCATCGCGGCGGGCGCCGGTATTATGGCAGCGCAGTACTGGGGGAAACAGGATGCCGCTTCGATCGAAAAAGTGATTCCGATCGCACTTCGCACCAACCTGCTGTTCTCCGGCCTGTTTACCATCCTTGCCGGTTTCTGTCCCGAAATGCTGATGCGCATCTTTACAAATGATGCGGCCCTGGTTGCAAGCGGAAGCCAGTATTTACGCGCTGTTGCACTCTCCTACGTACTCTGCGGTATCTCGCAGGTCTATCTGATCCTGCTGAAAAACACCGGTCATGCAGCAGTCAGCTCCCGCATCAGTTCCACTGCGGTTGTACTGAACATCATTTTAAATGCCATCCTCATCTACGGTCTTTGCGGTGCTCCGGCACTTGGGATCCGCGGAGCAGCTTATGCAACGGTAGCTGCCCGCGTTGTGGAACTGATCTGGCTTATCTCGAGACAAAGAAACCGGAGCGTGTACGGATTCTCTGGAACCGCCTCTTCTCTTCCGCAGGGAAAATACTTTCAGAAGACTTCTGGCGCTACACGCTTCCCGTGCTTGCGGCCTCCCTCGTCTGGGGAATTGCCTGACGTTCTGTACTCCGTTATCATGGGACATATGGGAAGCGATGCCGTTGCGGCAAACTCCATCACCTCGATTGCCAAGAGCCTCCTCTCCTGCCTGATCCGCGGTGTGAGCGGTGGTGCCGGGGTTCTGATCGGAAATCTGCTCGGCGCGAACGAGCTGGAAAAAGCCCGCGAGTATGGAGGACGTTTAAGCCATCTCTCCATTGCCATCGGCATTGTGACCGGCGGCCTGCTGATGCTCATTTCCCCAGCCATCGTTCATTTTGCCCCACTTTCCGATACCGCAGCCGAGTACCTGCAGTACATGCTTCTCTTCTGCGGTCTGAACCTGATGGCACAATCGGTCAACACCACCGTTCTCGACGGTATCTTTTGTGCCGGAGGCGATGCGAAATTTGATATGCAGGGAAACATCGGCGCTATGTGGTGCTTTTCTGTACCGCTTGGCTTTCTTGCCGCCTTCTGGCTGAAGCTTCCGGTTATGGTGGTTTACTGCATTGTAAATCTCGATGAAATTGTAAAGCTTCCTGCCGTTTATCATCATTATAAAAAGTACATCTGGGTTCGCAATATTACCCGCGATATCGAAGATTAATTCTCACATTATCTGCAGTCCCTGCCGCCGGCAGCTTCCACCGGATGCAATACCCAAAAAGCTCTGAGGAAAGTCACATTCACACCGGACTTTTCTCAGAGGCTTTTGATTATTCCATTGATTGTTCCATTGATTATTTCATGGATGATTACATGGATTTTCTTTCCGCAATTTCTGCCATCTTCGCCTCGTTCAGACGGGTGTCGCCATGGACACGGCTGTAGGAAAGATAGCCGTTCATACGGTCAATCTTCGTCAGGTTCTTGGAACCGCAGACCGGGCAGACATCCATGTCGAGTTCCTGGTGGCCGCAGTCATCGCAGTAAGCCAGGGACAGGTTGACGCCCTCGTAGTAGCCAAGCTCCATCGCACGCTCGATCAGTGTCTTGATCGCGCCTTTGTTGTAGCCGACCGGATAGCGCACGTACTGGATTTTTCCGCCGTTGCAGAGCTCCCAGAAACGTCCCTCGAGATCCTGTTTCTGGATCGGGGTAATGTCCTCGGTTACGTGGCAGTGGAAACTGTTGCTCACATACGGGCGGTCCGAAACGTTGCGGACGATACCGTACTGTTTGCGGAACTGCTCTATCTGCAGGCCGCACAGGGATTCTGCCGGTGTGCCGTAGATCGCATAGAGGATGCCGTCCTCTTTCTTAAACTCGGCAACCTTGTCGTTGATATATTTCAGCGTGTCGAGTGCGAACTGTCCGTCCTCAACAAGAGATTTTCCGTTGTAAAGCTCCTGCAGCTCGTTCAGCGCCGTGATACCGAACGATGCGGTCATCGGCTTTAACAGCGGGCGGATCTTGTCGGACGGTTTTAAGTGGCCGCCGTAGAAACCTCCCTCGCAGTAAGCCAGCGGTTCGTGGATGCACGCATCTCGCCGAGGTAATCGTAGGTCCGTTTGTGCAGATCGCGGATCATCTCGAGGTAGAAGTCGAGCACTTCGTGGAAATCGCGGTTCTCGGAACGGGATTTTGCCAGGATCATCGGAAGATGAAGGGAAACGGCTCCGATGTTGAAACGTCCGACAAAGACCGGTTTGTCGTTCTCATCTGCCGGCTCCATGCCTCCGCGCTCGTACCACGGGCTAAGGAAAGCACGGCATCCCATCGGGCTGATGACTCTCTTGTATTTCTTGTACATCTCGGCGATGTAGCCCTCGCCGCTCATCGACAGCCAGTCCGGATACATGGTTTTAGAGGAACAGTCAAGTCCTGCCTCAAAGACATCTTCTGCGATGCCGCCCTCTCCGTGAATTGCCTTGTCATATAAGAAGACGATTTTCGGGAAGAGCACCGGCTTTTTGTGGCCTTTCTTGCCCTGTCCGTTTTTGTGGACCTCGAGAAGGGAGATGGAAATCATCTTCTCGAACATGCTCGTTCCAAGGCCGAGGGTCACGGTAACGAACGGATAATCACCGCGGGAAGATCCAACAGTGTTCAGTTTATACTCAATTCCCTGCCATCCCTGATCGCACTCTCTTCTTACTTTGTCGATCGCATACTCGATGGCTTTCTCCTGTGCACCCTCCCAGGATGCGTCGGTATATTTCAGGAACTCTTTTACGTAGTAATCGTAGCTCTTCTGTGCGTACGGAGCAAGGATCTTGTCCACCTCCGGCACGGTAAAGCCGCCGTACTGCTGTGCAGCGGTGCTGAGGACGATATCGCCCATGACATCAAATGCGGTGTCGAGTGTCTTCGGCTCGTTGTACCAGACATTTCCCATCTCGAAACCGCCTTTTAAAACGTTTCCGACATCGAACAGACAGCAGTTCATGGTATCGAGACGTGCGGACTGGTCGTGGATGTAGATGTAACCGTCCTTACAGGCCTGCAGCTCGTTGCGGTTCATGAAGAACTTGCGGTACAGCTCTTTGTTCAGCTCGTTGAAAATCAGGCTTCGCTTCGTTGCAACGAGGGCGCTGTCGGTGTTGGCATTGCTCTTGTCGCCGATGTAGCGGATGGACTGGCTCTTCGTGTAGACCTCGTCCATCATATGGATAAAATCAGTTTTGTAATTGCGGTAATCGCGGTAGCTTTTTGCCACAGCCGGGTTTACTTTTTCGAGTGCTCCCTCCACGATATTGTGCATATCGCTGATCGGAATTTCGGTCTTTCCAAGGGAATATACGTGCTCGGTTGCGAACTTACAGATAAAGTCAATCTCCTGCTGTGAGAAGGTATACAGGATTCTCTGTGCGGATTTATTTACGGCACGGACGATCTTCTGCGCGTCGAATTCTTCTTTGGTGCCGTCCTTTTTGATAATATAAACCATTGTGGTGTCCTCCAAATCAAACACTATATCTTGTGTGTCCCCCACCTTTTCTTGTAGCGGGCACCACATATTGTAGCATGTTTCTTTTGAAAAGAAAAGGCATTTCCTGTAAGTTTTTATTTTCAGAATATTGCATACTGCTCTTTCGTGCAGACAGAAATCTGCATTTTTCAAATTCATTCTGCAAGCGTTCCTTCAAAAACGGTCTCGGCCGGGCCGGTCAGAAGGACCTTATTTTTCGTCCGGTCCCATGTAACGAAAAGCCTGCCGCCGCGCAGTTCTACGGCAGTTTCTCCCTCCGAAACACAGCCGGAAACCATCGCCGCGACGGCTGCCGCACACGCTCCCGTTCCGCAGGACAGCGTTTCACCGCTCCCACGTTCCCAGACTCTCATTTTTATTGTGTGTTGATCTAAAATCTGGATAAACTCTGTATTGATACGGTCCGGGAAGCAGGAAAGGTGTTCAAAAGCGGAACCGGTCTTTGCAATGGATATTTTTTCCACATCTTCCACCGGAATCACCGCATGCGGATTTCCCATCGAAAGGCAGGTCATCGTATAATTTTCCCCGCACACGGTAATTTTATGCTCCAGCACATATTCCCCCAGAGAAACAACGGGGATCTGTGCGGCGCGGAATTCCGGCGTTCCCATCTCCACTGTCACCTGACAGATCTCATTCGGATTCTCCCCCGTCTGCAGATGAATCACACGGTTTCCGCTGACGGTTTCGATAGTCAGCGTCGTTTTTCTCGTCATCCCATGCTCGTACACGTATTTTCCCACACAGCGGATGCCGTTGCCGCACATCGCGCCCTTCGAGCCGTCGGCGTTGTACATTTCCATCGAAAAATCTGCTGTTTTGGATGCCCCGATCAGAATCAGCCCGTCCGCGCCGATGCCGAAATGGCGGTCACTTACCGCTTTTGCCAGCCGTCCCGGACTCTCCACCCGCTCCTCCATGGCATTTACATAGATATAATCATTTCCGCAGCCCTGCATTTTTGTAAAACGCATACACAGCCTCCTCCCAGACTTCTGCCCTTTCCAGTTCCTTACTAAATATGTATTCCGTACCGCGCTTTTGAAAAACCATTTTTCTCAAATCCGCTTCAGACATTGGAAAACGAAGCGGAATGTGATAGAATAGGGGGAACTGATATCGTTACTTACATGAAGTAACTTTCAAATATTTTTAACCATTTATTATGAGGAGGTTGGATGAAAAAATACCGTTGGGTTTTAACAGCAGTATTTGCCGCTTTCCTCGTGGGAACGAGCGGCTGCGGAAAGAAAACAGAAACGATTCCGATCACAACCATCAGTCAGAGTACCGACGATGACGACCCCAAAGACAATCTGGCGGCCTCCGGCGATTCCGATGAGATTCCGGAATACGATGTGGATCTCTCGAAGAACCTGAACAGTTTTCAGCTTGCCATCTGGGGCGATACATACGAAATTCCGGAATCCTACGCGGATTTTACAGCGCTTGGCTGGGTCTACAGCGGCGACGACACAAAGGAAATCCAGCCGGAATCCTTCTCAGAGGGCGAAAGCTTTGAAAAGGACGGAAACCAGATTACCGTCGATATTGCCAATCCGGACACCACGGCAAAGCCAGTGGCGGAATGCCTGATCGGAGGCATTCACATCGATACCTCGACCGCTGAGGGCCAGAATATCTATGTCGGCCTGCCGAACGGCGTCACCCTGCAGCAGTCGCTGATGGAGGATGTGGAAAGCATCTACGGTGCGCCAAAGGACCGTTATGAGGCCGATACCTCTGTGCAGTTCACGTATGAGTACGGGCTGTACCAGACGATCACGCTCGGCTTCGATAACGAAACGGGAATTCTGTATTCCCTCGATATGCAGAACTTTACGACCACGGCTGATGCAGAAGCGCTCGATGGTGTCAGCGATGCCACAACACCGGAAGTGGAGGCCTACCAGGCACCGGAAGCCGACAGCAGTGAAATCAACGACTGGACCGTCCGCTTTGACGATGTACTCTATCATCTTCCCGTTCCGGTCAGTGAACTTCTGGACCACGACTGGACCGTCAATACGAAAGAGTCCGATACGGCCGTTTTAAACGGAAAATACGGCTACGTCACGCTGGAAAAGGGCGGTCAGAAACTTTACTGCACCGTACATAATTACGGCGCGGAGGCGACGACAGTGCGCAACTGTTTCGTTACTTCGCTGTACGGCGATCTCGATACGACAAAGATTCCGATTTCAATCACAAACGGCATCACGCTCGGCACTTCCGAGAGCGATTTTCTGACGAAGGCAGGGGATGCCAAATCAGAAAAAACGGAAAAAGAGGATAGTAACCTGACACTCTACACATTCTATAGTGATGACGAAAAGCTGGACTACACGGAAGTCGGCATCGACAACGATCTGAAGCTGGTACGCAGCATCAAGGTGGTTCACAACCAGCCGGAAGCGCCGGAAGAAGAAGCCCAAAAAACTTCCGCGGAAGATTCATCTTCCGTTTCCGACAGTCAGGAACCGTCCGAAACACCGGCTCCGTAACGATACTTTCAGAAAAATGGCTGCATGGCAGCTTACTAACAGACGAAACGTAGGATTTTATGGAAAACTTATACGACGTATCATCATCGGCTCCGGCCCGGCGGGTCTTTCTGCCGCGATTTATGCGAAACGCGCAAAGCTCTCCTCTCTTACGATTGAGGCAAACTTTGCAAGCGGCGGCCAGGTGCTGAATACCTATGAAGTAGACAACTATCCCGGCCTTCCGGCATCAGCGGCATGGATCTCGGAAGCACGCTGCGCGCACACGCTGAAAAAATGGGCGCGGAATTTTCCCGCGAGCGTGTGAAGGAGCTTGTTCTTGACGAAGAGATCAAGATTGTCCGCACAAGAAAAAATGAGTATCATGCCAGAACGGTCATTCTTGCAACCGGTGCGGAGCACCGCGCGTTAAATGTACCTGGTGAAAAGGAACTCTCCGGCATGGGCGTCTCTTACTGTGCAACGTGTGACGGCGCATTTTTCAAAGACAAAACCGTTGCCGTTATCGGCGGCGGCGATGTCGCCGTGGAGGATGCGATTTTCCTTGCCAGAACGTGCAAAAAGGTTTACGTGATCCACCGCCGCGATGAACTGCGGGCAGCCGGTGTTCTCCAGGATGCACTGCTGGCACTGCCGAATGTGGAAATGGTGTGGGATACGGTTGTGGATTCCATCGAGGGAAACGAGATGGTGTCCGGCGTGAAGGTAACGAACAAAAAGGCAGGGGAAGCCGGTATGATCACGGTAGACGGCGTGTTTATTGCCGTCGGCATCGTTCCGGTCTCCGCACTGATCGCAGGCACCGTAGAAACCGATGAGGCTGGCTACATCAAAGCCGGCGAAGACGGTGTGACGAGCGTGCCGGGCGTGTTCGCCGCAGGCGATGTCCGCACGAAGCAGCTCCGTCAGATCATCACGGCAGCCGCCGACGGCGCGAACTGTGTGACTTCGGTAGAGAAATATCTGATCAGCCACTGATGGCTTCTTTCGAATAGAATACAGCAAAAGCAGGCATTCTTCGTATTGTACGGAGAACTGCCTGCTTTTTTCTGTTTTTCCGTAGTTTCTGAAATCTGAAAAACCTTTCATGTCAGTCGTATAAAACTTTAAAACCTCTTTTGTCGAAATTGCACAAAGAAACCGGGGTTTTTCCACACGGGCCAATTTTATAAACATACCGTCCACAAGTTATCCACATAGTTAACCACCGAAAACATGCCTAAAAACAAGTTATACACCGAGTTATCCACATTATCCACGAAAAACGGTGTGGAAAGCATGTGTTTAAATCTCGCGAAATCAGAACGCGTGTTTTGGTCATAACAGAGAAAACCGTTATTTCGCCAAAAGATTTTACAAAGCACTTGACTTTTTAAGTGTCAATCTCTGTTGGTTTTTGACTTGAATTGTGTGAATTTTTCGTACAATTTAATATTACATTTTTCGTGTTCTTTTGCTGTTTTTACAATGGCTGCAAAAAGAAAATCTCCTGTTCGGAAAACGATTGTTTCGTTCCCAGACAGGAGATTTTGATTGGATTTTTCTTTGTTTTACTCTGCCAGCTTTCCAAGCCGCTTTGCTTCTGCCCTCAGCTCTTCGATCCGGCGGTTGCACATGCCCACCGGGGACGCCGGTGTCGATGACACGTTCACAGCTCTTCATCAGCTCGCAGGCGCGGGCAAATGCCTCGTCGCTGATCTCCTGGAACGGTGCTTCGGTTACCGTCTCCATCGCCAGAATGCGGGCGAGCTGGTAATCGATATCGTTCGTATACAGGACGCCTGCCGCAAACGGGACATTTTCCTTCTGCAGTTTCCGGAACACCGGGATTCCCGTTCCGCCGCCTGCGAGGACAAAGACGCGCGGTGTTCCCTCCGGCCGCGGCAGCTCGATGCTTCCGAAGCACGGGTCAAACGAACCATTGTCAATCTCGTACAGTTCGCGGATGATATCCTCGCGGAAAATTGTCTCCGGTGCGCCGAAATGGGAAATAGCATCGCCCTTGACGCAGATGATCTTATCTGAAATTTTCTGTGCCAGATCGATCTCATGCAGCGACATGATGACGGTGATGCCCTTCTCCTTTGCCATGCGGCGCAGAATCGCGAGCAGTTCCAGCTTGTGGCGGATATCGAGGAAAGAAGTCGGCTCGTCGAGGATGATGACCTCCGGCTCCTGACAGATCGCACGCGCAAGAAGCACTCTCTGGCGCTGGCCGTCGCTGATGGCGTTGAAATCGCGGCCGCCGAGCTCTTCGGCATGAACGGCGCGCATCGCCTTCTCGACCTTCTCCTCATCCTCGCGGGTCAGCATGCCGAGCCGTCCGGTGTACGGATAGCGGCCCGTTGCCACGATATCGTGGCAGGTCATCAGCTCCGGCTTCATGCGCTCCGTCAGCACAACGGCCATCTTCGTGGACAACTCACGGAACGAAAGCTCATGCAGGTTTTTCCCGTCAAACTCCACATTTCCGCCGACCAGCTTTAACTGGCGGGTGATGCTTTTCAGAATCGTTGATTTACCGGAACCGTTCGGTCCGATCAGCGTAACGATCTCGCCTTTTTCGATGCCGATGCAGATATCTTTGATCAGCGGCTTCTTATCATAGCCGACCGTCAGGTGGTCCAGATGAAAATAATATTCATTCATATTCTCTTACCCCCTTTTCCGGCGCAGCATCATGAAAATGACGACCGGCGCACCAAAGATCGATGTGACCGTACTGATGGACAGCTCCAGCGGTGCAAACGCCATACGCGCGATCAGGTCGCACATCATACAGAAGACGCTCCGCCGAGGAACGTTCCCGGGATTACGACGAGCGGACGCGATGTGCCGAGGCTCTGTTTGACGAGGAACGGGACGGCAATGCCGACAAACGAAATCGGACCGGCAAATGCGGTGACGCATGCGGAGAGAATACTCGAAAGCAGAATCAGCGCGATGCGGAATACTTTGATGTTGACACCCATGCTCTGCGCATACGCCTCACCGAGCTGATATGCACCGATCGGTTTTGCCATCAGGAACGTGATGACAAAGGTGATGCCGATCACAGCCGCAGAGATCGCTACGTTGCTCCAGCTCATGCCGGAGAAGCTTCCCTGTGACCAGCCGTGGAGGTTGACGATATCGGAATCCTCCGCGAAGGTGACAACAAAATCCGTGACCGCCGAGCAGATGTAACCGATCATAATACCGCCGACGAGAAGTCCTGCCATATTTTTGATCCGTCGGGACATCAGCAGAATGAAGCCGACGGAGAGAAGGGATCCTAAGAATGCTGCAACAATCATCGTGTAAGATGTGATATTGCGCGCCCACTCCAGATAAAAGATCATGGTCAGCGCCACGACCATTTTGGCTCCCGAGGAAATTCCAAGAACAAACGGACCGGCAATCGGGTTTTCAAAGAAAGTCTGTAAAAGGAAGCCCGACAGGGACAGAGCACCGCCCAGGATTGCCGCCATCAGAATACGCGGAAGGCGGATTTTCCAGATAATATTGTACTCTTTCCCCTCTCCGGTCCGCCGCAGCAGAATCCGGAAAATTTCCGGAATCGAAATATTTACGTTTCCGGAATTGATATTCAGCACGGTGATGGCAGCGAACGCCAGAATCAGCACCAGAAACACAGCGGCATACCGCGAACGGCGCCGGAAGTTTTCCATATGGAAACTGTTCTCTTTTCCTGTCATATTTTTTTTCTCTGACATACGTTCCTCCATCAGGATAATTTTCTTAAGAATACCATCTGATCCGGATCGCCGCCCGTTACCAGAAGGTTAATGTCGTTGGTAAACTGTGCAATTTTATCGGTTGCCTGATACATCGATTTCTCGGTTGTCCAGACATTGCCCTCTTTGACTGCTTTGTAATCGGCAAACATAGAATCCTTTGCCAGCAGGTCGTCCAGGGTTTTGACGGTGGAATCGATACTTGCGTTGTAGATCAGGTAGTCCGCATCTTCGGCCGTATCGTAGAACTGCTCCATCGTGATCGGCACGGATGTTTTTCCGCTGTCGTCCTGGAGATCACGGAAGGCGTTGCGCGCACCGCCAAGCTCGATCATGTTGGAAATGTAGTCCTCCGGGTTCCGCACAACGGCAGCCCCGCTCGTATTAATATAGAAGAAAGCGACCGTTTTTTCGGTATTCTGGAAATCCTTCAGATTTTCCACAATACTTGCCTGATTTGCAAAGAAGTCGGCTGCCTCCTCCTCTTTGTCCAGCATGCACCGTAGAGTTTGATCCATTCGGTTCTGCCAAGAGGCTGGGATTCATAGCTGGAACGGTCGATGAAGACCGGAATATCGAGCATCTCGATCATCTCCTGTACCTTCGGGGAATGGAGGATCATCGTGGATTCAATGGCCAGATCACAGTTCTCACTGACCAGAAGTTCGTAATCCGGCTCACTGTATTTTCCGGCGAAGATCATCGTTCCGGCATTCATCGCGTCAACGGCATCCTGTACGTACCAGTTGTCTGCGGTTTCACCGGAGAGACGAATCGTATCGAGGGAGTCGATGGCATCGAACAGCGCCATCGGAGAGGTTGCTGCCATGTAGATGCGTTCCAGCGGCTGATGGATTACAATTACGTCGGAATCGAGGTCATCCGGTGCCTCTTTTCCGTCCGGGACGAGCAGATACTGCGCGCCGTCTTTGACATCGATCAGTTTATAGCCGTCTGTGCAGTAGTATACGTTAAAGCACTCGGCGTAATTCAGGACCATCTTGCTCTCGATGGTGATTCCGGTGATGTCCGGTGCGTCGCTGACATCGTCTGTCGTTGCGAAACCATCCGCGGATGCGGTATCACTCCCGGAGGTGCTGCTCTCAGCAGTGGCTTCGGAGGTGCTTTCACTTTCAGCTGTACTTTCCGAGACGGATGTGCTCTCCGTCTGGCTTTCGGAAACGTCTGCTGCGGATGCTGTGGATGTGCTGCTCTCAGAAACTGCCGAAGTGCCCGACGCGGACGATGTGCTGCTTCCCGTTGATGCGGTGCTGCCGCAGGCCGTCAGTGACATCGCTGCTGCAAGAAAAAGTGCGGTCCATTTTTTCAGCTTTCTTTCGTTTTTTCCTGTCATTTGATATTCCTTTCTTAAAGAAAAAGCCGCTGCCATACGGCAGCAGCCCTTTCTCATTTTTTGCTGCAAATTATTGTACTTATTTATTCTCTTCTGCCTTTACCATCTGCTGGAACAGCTCGTTTGCCTGATCCTCGCATCCGAAGATCACGCCGTAGACTTTCAGCCACTCTGCTTTCGCAAGATCGGTCTTCTCGTCTGCGGAACGGTCAACCAGCATCGGAATGGTCAGGGTTGCCAGACGCTCTGCGGTGTCGGACAGACGCTCATTTTCCTCTTTCAGAAGTTCTTCCGGAGTCTTGTCTTCGTCTGCTTTCTCATCCGTTGTCTTATCGTCTTTATCGTCCTTCTGATCCTCAGCTTTGGTATCTGCGGTCTCGTCGGCTGCATCAGCATCTTCCTCATCTTTTGCATTTCCCGGAAGGAACTCAGATGGAAGAATTGCAAAGTCGATTTCGTCTTTTACCAGAGCTTTGTAGTCCAGATCATCGAATGCTCCGTCGAAGGAGATTTTTTTGTCTTCCATTGCTTTTGCAATGTTTTCGATCTGGCAGTCTTTCTGCTCCATGCCGACTGCTTTGATGCTCTCTGCTGCGTCTAACTGCTCGTCGAGAAGTTTCAGGGCATCCTCAGATGCTACGTATGCTTTCTCAACCGGAAGCTGGATCACGATCATATCTTTGTCCAGTCCTGCCGGAATCTCAACATCTTTCGGAACGATCAGATATTTGACAACATTGCCTTCGTACAGCTCTTTTGTCTTTTCGGTCAGATCTTTCGCTTTCTCAGTGCTGGTCTTTTTGGAATCGGATGCTGCTGCCGCTTCTTCCTCGTCGGTTGCTGCTGCGGTATCCTCTGCTGCTGCGGTATCGGTATCTTCTGCTTTCTTGTCGTCCTCGGTCTGTTTCTCCGGATCACGCTCGGTATCTTTTGTCATATCGATCTCCAGCAAGGTGATGCCTTCGTCGTAATGATACATCTTGAAGTACTCTGCATAAGCAAGTTTTGTCTCTGCTTTGTATTCCAGTCCCATGATCTCCGGAGCGGTGGTATCCAGCTTGGAGTTATCGGTGCTGATCGTGGAGGTTGTTCCGTCTGCTTTTACAAATCCTGTGCTGGAAGAAGTGCTGCCGCCCTTCTTTGCTGCTGCAGGGAGATGAAGATGTTGTAGGAAATCTCATGGGCAACAGACATTCTGGTGGTCATACCGATGATGGTATTGTTCTTGTTCAGCTCAACCGGAATGGTGAAGATGCTGCTTCCGCCGCTGACATTTGCCATGTATTTATTTCCGTTTGCTTTTACATATCCGTAGTACGGACTGCTGAATGCGATCGTTGCATAAGCCTGTCCGTTCGTTACAGTAATCTTGCTGCAGGAGATGGTTACCTTTCCGGATCCGCCGGAGAAGGAGAATCCGTCTGGTGTGTAAACGCCGTCTGCCAGTGTGGTTGCACTGTCTACTTTAGATGTGCCGCCGCTTAAGTCAGACTCATATTTGGATTCCTGCTCCGGTTTGGTATCGGCCGGTTTCTGGGTCGGTGCCGGAGCCGGGGTGCTGGTCGGTTTTACAACCGGTGTCTCAGATGGAGATACGGTTGGGGTCTTGGTCGGAACGAGGGTTGGTTTCGGAGTATCGCCCTTGTTGTCATCCGACGGAAGGTCTCCGGTCTTTTTCAGGCTGGAAGATGCAATCGTGATGGCTCTGTCGTACCATTTGCCGCTCTTTACTGCATGAGCTGCTACAGCAAATTCCTGATCAAGTGCCTCTACCGGGATTTCAAACTGCATTCCGGTTTTGGTTTCACCGTCTAAGGTGTAGTCCACTTTTCCGGTGGAAGCGATCCATGCGCCGCTCTCTGCTGCCGCATCTTTTCCGGTTCCCATATACAGATAATCATAGCCGCTTCCGCTTAAGGTGATAACTGCTGTCATTTTTCCGTTTTTCGCGGTCAGTTTTACGCCGACTACCTTGAACATTGCTGCATTAGTTGTTGCCTCTGCACTGTAAATACCATCTGCTACTTTATTGGTCTCATCTGCCGGAAGATCTGCGGTCTTTTTCAGACTGGAAGATGCAATAGTAATGGTTCTTGCATACCATTTATCCCGTTTTGCAGAATGGGAAGAAACAACAAGTGCCTGATCAAGTGCTGCTACCGGAATATCATACTGCATTCCTGTTTTCGTCTCGCCGTCTGCTGTTGTGTAATCAACGGTGCCGACGCCTGCAATCCATGCACTCTTGTCTGCGGCAGCTGCCTCTTCCGGTGTTCCCATGTACAGATAATCGTAGGCAACACCACTTAACGTGATGCGTGCTTTCATGTCGCCGTCTTTTACGGTCAGCTCTACGCCGACTACTTTGAACATAGCTGCGCCGGTCTCCGCGGTTCCGCTGTAGATACCGTTTTCTACTTTCGCCGGTTCCGGAGTTGGAGTTGCGGTTGGAACCGGAGTCTCACTCGGAGTCGGGGTTGCAGTCGGGACCGGAGTCTCGGTCGGCTCCGGTATCGGAGTTACTTCCGGTGTTTTACTTCCCGGAACTGCAAGATAAAGCTGCTGTTTGATGTACCAGGTTCCGTCTTTCTTTCCAAGAACGATCGGAACGGTTGTGCCGGCTTTGTCCGCATCTACTTCAAATGTAAAGGAATAACCGCCGTTTGCTTCCTGCATTCCCTGGATAGCCGGTGTTTTTGCAAGGTCATCGTTCTTTCCAAGATACAGTTTATCAAATGATACGTTGTTTGTTTTCAGTGTAAGAACGAGTTTATCGCCCTTGTTGATCATTGTTGCCTCGGAGATGACGAACATTTTGAATACGCTGCCGTCCTCTTTGGTAACCGGTGCTTCTACACTGGCTGGCTTATTCGAGGAATCCTCACCTGGATTTTCGCTTGGAGTCTCGGTTGGTTCCGGTATTACCGTCGGGATTGCAGCGGTGCTGTGAATCGTAACAGTTTTATCAGCATGTTTTTTCTTGGCTGAGCGAACGGCAACATCCATCTGTTTGTCAAGCTCTTCCACCGGAATTTCAAAACAATATCCGGTCTTTTCTGCACCGGTCTTCGTATCCGTATAGGTTTCGCTTCCTGTCGGAGCAATCCAGCTCTTTTCATCTGCTGCGGCAGCTTCTGCTGCTGTTCCCATATACAGGTAATCATAGCCGGTTCCACTCAGCAGAATGGATGCTTTCAGTTTTCCATCTTTTACGATGAGTCTGGAAGAAACCACACGGAACATGCTTCCGGTTGCTTCTGCAGAAGTCTCATACTCACCATCTGCCGGTTTTGCTGCTTCCGCTGCTTTTGTTTCTTTCTTCTCGGCTGTATTGGATGCCTCATTTTTGGTCGTTTCTTTTACTTCCGTTTTCGGCTGTTCTGCCGCCGGACTGGTATTCTCTTTTACAGCATCTTTGGTTTCTTCTTTTGCCGGTGTTTCTTTTTCAGCATCCTGGGAAGTCTCATCTGCTGCTTCCGGCTCTTTTTCTGTGGTATCGGCAGTCTCTTCACCGTCTTTTGCAGTGTCCTCTGCAGTATCTTCCGAAGCATCCTCATCTGCGGATGGTGTCTCGGTCTCGTCAGATCCTGCCGGTGTCTGATCCTCTGCAGGCGCGGCCGGTGTTTCCGTCGGCTCTTCTGCCGGAGTCTCTGCAGTGCTTTCACTGCTCTCGGTTTCTGCCGGTGTTGTTTCCGGTTCTGCCGTCTCTGCTGTTTCTTCGCTCTGCGGCGCTTCCTCTGCGGCTGCGCTGCTTTCTGTCTGTGCTGCTTTTTCCTGCGTATCTGCTAATACGCTGACAGTCGGGCTCATGATCATGGACGCCGACAGCAGCAGTGCCAGAAATTTGCTTGAATTTCCTTTCATAACTTCTCCTTTTCTTCGGATATCCTTCGCGCATCTGCTCCGGATTCCGTCTGACTTTTTCAGGCAGCTGGGCGGTGCCTGTCCCCGTCAATGATGTCTCCCTGCAAGTAATCTTGTTTTTGAGGACACATTTTTTCTGCGAAAAGACAAACAGACATCTGCTTTTTCTGCAAAAGAGTTTCTCCACCGGAGCTCTTTTTCGGACGCATGGCGACAAAAAAGCAGATGTCCGATTTTACTTCGTACATCTTTCCATGAATATATGCTTTTATCGGAAGCGATTCACTAACCTTTCCAGCAGGTTTCCTGACTCGCAGATCTTCACGCAGCCGCGCCTTCTCATGCGTTTCGCACAATGGCATTTCTGCAGCTAACACTCCCTGCTTACAGTGACCGGATCGCTCAGGATTTCCACCTGATTCCCTTTTACCTTCGCGGATTCTTTTTCAAATCCGTTCCGCACTGAAAAGTCCCTTATTTCATTCGTTACTGATTATAGCAAAGCCGTTTTGGAAAGTCAAATGAAAGGCCACGGAAAAAGCGCATAAAATCAGCATTTTTTACATACTTTATGATAACTGTCCGCACCGGAGCCTATTCTATGAAACCAGCTTCTCTGCACCGCCGCATCCTGTTCCCTCTGCTTCTGTGCGGCGGACTTCTTTTCGCTCTGCTGTTCTGGTATTTTTCCCCGTTCTTTTCCCCTGGTGAGAACCGCCGGTTTTCCGCGTATGTGGAGGAACGGTTCCACTCCGAGGTAACCTCTTCTGCCATCACGCTCCACTATACCCTCGCCGATCCGGTTCCCGCGGAATTGCCCCCGGCACTGCCTCGTTCGGCACGGTTTCCATCCCTGACCGCACCTCATATGATGCCCTGCTGCAGAGTGTGGAAACAACGCTCACATCCTTTCATCGAAACCGCCTCTCCGCGGAAAATCAGATCACGCTCGATCTTCTACTCTACGAGCTGGACTGCGAGAAAATGCCGGGCAGCACCAGCCTTCTTGCGGAACCGCTCGGTCCGTCGCTCGGGATTCAGGCACAGCTTCCCATTCTGCTCGCAGAGTACCCGTTCCGCACACAGCAGGATATCGCCGACTACCTCCATCTTCTGCAGGATCTCCCGCGCTATTTTTCCGACCTCATCGCACTCGAGCAGGAAATCCCGGCAGGGCGTGTTTCAGAATGACCTTGCGGTCGATGGCATTATCCGCCAGTGCAGTGCTTTTCTCGCCGACGCGGATACACCGGAAAGCCATCTGCTCCACACCGTTTTTCAGAATAAACTGCAGGCGTCTTCACTGTTTTCTGAGGCGGAAAGGAATCTCTGTCTGCAGACGCATGAAAAACTCCTTACCTCCTGTGTTTTTCCCGCCTACCGCTCTCTTTCCGATGCGCTTTCTTCACTCCGCGGCAAAGGAACGCAGAACGCCGGCGGTCTTTCCCGGCAGGAAGACGGACTTTCCTACTATGCGTATCTTCTCCGCAGCCGCGTCGGTGTTGACGCTTCACCGGAGGAGCTGACCCGCCTTTTAACACAGCAGCTTGCGGACCAGTGTGCCGAAATGCAGATCATTCTCGATCAGAATCCGTCGCTCTCCCTCTCCGAGCAGGCGCTCGTGCTGCCGTTCTCCACGCCGGAGGAAATGCTTGCCGATCTGCAGAATGCCGTTTCTGAAGATTTTCCCGTTCTTTCGGGTATCGCATACGAAGTAAAGACCGTGGATGACTCTCTCAAGGATTTTTTAAGCCCCGCCTTTTATCTCACACCGCCCGCCGATGTCAATTCACCCAACTCCATTTACCTGAATCCCGCGGATGAAATGACCGGCATCGAGCTGTATTCCACACTTGCCCACGAGGCTTTCCCGGCCATCTGTACCAGACCGTCTCGTTCTCGCGCTCCGACCCGCTTCTGATCCGCCATCTCTACGCGCCGTCGGGTTATGTGGAAGGATGGGCAACCTACGTCGAATCATATGCCTGCCGCTACGCCGCACGTAATCTCGATGCAAACACGCAGGCGCTCTGCCGTCTCTGGTATCTGAACCGCTCGGTGCATCTTACCCTCTGCTCGCTGCTGGATCTCGGAATCCACAGCCAGGGATGGCTCCTCTCGGATGCGTCAGCCTTTCTGGCGCAGTTCGGCATCACGGATGCGTCGGCCGCTGCCTCTTTATATCAGTATATTCTCGAGACACCGGCGAACTATCTGAAATACTGTGTCGGATCGCTCTCGTTTTCGCAGCTCCTCTCGGAAGTGCAGAAACAGGAAGGTGACTCATTCTCATTGATCGGTTTCCATGAAAAACTGCTCCGTCTCGGGCCTCTGCCATTTCCGCTCGTAGAAAAATATCTGTAAACGGTTCGCCCTGCTGAAAAAAAGATCCCACAGACTTTCTTCTATAAATAATAAAAAGTTCTGTGAGATCTTTTTCATTTTCAAAATTCTTTAACCTAAATTGTAAAGAGATGGATCTGTCGGCCGCTGCGGATCAATAACAGAGGCAGAATCAAACAGATCGCTTGTTCTATCCTCGCCGCCTCCGTAGAGGTTCTGGTACAGACGGTATCCATCCAGGTTTCTTCGTCCCATACGCAGGTAATTGTCTCTTACCTGAACGAAATACTGGGAGGAATCTACGTTGCAGTAGATGTTGAAGCCCTGACTCTTTAAGTAAGCAAACTTCTCATTGTCCATCGTGTAATCGTGCCAGTCGGAAAGATCCTGTCCATGTGCAAAGATGATGATATCGCTTCCGCCGATGAGCGGTGCAACATACGTCAGCCATTTCTCGGTATCCGCCTGGATCGTCTCGATCGGTTTGTCGCCGACACGGATATGGCCCCAGGTATGGCTTGCGAATGTCCAGCCGTCTGCTTTGATCGCATCGGCTACTTTTTTCGCCTCCTCGCACTCTTTATCCCAGTCGAAATCCGGGTGTGCATCAAGCCATGCTACCTGATCATCCGTCAGATCTTCTCTTGTCTTGTAATCACCGTCGGTGCGGTATCCGAGGATTCCGTCGTAGCCGGTCAGTGCTACGGTTCCGCGCGCATTATGGTATACGGCATCCGGATGCGCTTCGATAAACTGATCCATCAGCGGGATGCAGTCGTAAGCACCGGTCACAACAGTTCCGTCATCCTGAATGTATTCGCAGGTCGGTTTTCCGTCGTCGCCGACTACCATCTTGCTGGCAATGCCGCGTCCGTCGTAAGAGTGGTAATAGGAAAGGTCATCCAGAGAAAGAACGAATGCTTTCTTGCCCTCCGGCAGGTAAATGTCCCCTTCCTCGTAATGAACGGTTCCGTCATCATCTACGGTCTTTTTCACGAGATCGTTGATTGAAACCATGACATATCCTCTGTCGTACATCTGCTGGGTGATCGCGTTGAACTCATCCACGGTGGTCATCCACTGGCAGAAGCCTGCGGTCTGTGCGTTGTCCTGATAGAAAGCTTTCTGCGGATCGACTACAAGAGAATGATAGAAAATGTGGGTTACTTCGTTGACGTTGACGCGCACACAGGCATCTCTCGTGCTGGTGTACTCTGCTACTTTTGTGATGATATCCGCGTCGGTTGCTGCGCCCTCTACGCTCTGGAGCTTTTCAATGGCTCCATCGTAATCGTATGTCTGCGCAAGTGCATCGCTTCCGCCATAATCTGTGCTTTCGTTGTCGGCGCTTCAGCACTTCCCGTGCTGTCCGACGATACGGAACCGTCCACCTCTGCTGTTTTCTGATCCTCTTTTTCCTGTGCTTTCTGCTGGATTTTTTCTGTTCCTCCGGCCAAAGCCAGATTCCAATGCCGAAGATGACAAGCAGAACACATAGAATTCCTGTTTTGATCATCAGCGCACGCTTCCGCTTTCTTCTTCGGAGCTCCTTTTTACTGATGTTTTTTTTCTCACTCATTTTTCCTTCCTCCCAAAACAGCTTTTGCTTTTCTGGCAAATATTACAGTTTTACCGGACTGACAGAAATTCAGCCCGGACTCTGCTCTTTCTATTTTAGCTCAAAATACCGGTTCTGTCGAGTAGGTTTCCGGCAGGTTAAGAGAAATGTAAGAAAACCGGTAACGCTCTTTCTTTTATGCGCGCTGGCCGTGTGCCTCATACATGAGAACGGCGGATGCAATCGCTGCGTTTAACGATTCCACTTTTCCTTCCATCGGAATACGGATCAGGCACTCGGCGGCCTCTGCCATTGCATCAGTCAGGCCGTTTCCCTCATTTCCGATCAGGAATGCCGTTCCTTTTGTGTAATCCTCCTCGCGGTAGGAATGCACGCCGTGCAGATGTGCCGCTACGTACAGATCTTCCGCGCTTTTAAGCCTTTTACAAATCCGACCGCATCGTCGACGATCAGAAACGGCATACGGTAGATCGAGCCCATCGTCGAGCGGATCGTTTTCGGATTGAAGATATCCGCGGTACCGCGGCTCATGATGATGCCGGTGACTCCTGCGCCCTCTGCGGTGCGGATGATTGTTCCGACATTTCCAGGGTCCTGCAGATCCTCAAGTACCATCAGAAGCGGTGTCTTTCCGTTATCCATCACCTCCTCTTCGGTGTAATGCGGCATGCGGATCACACTTAAAACACCCTGCGGCGTCTTCGTGTCGCACATGGACTGGAACACGCGGTCGTCCACTACTTCGTATTCTGTCCCGTCGGACGGCATTTCATGCATTTTGCTGCCGCTCTCAGACACATATACTTTTTTCAGCCATTCCAGCGGCGCTTCCTGGAACATTTTCCAGCCCTCCGCCACGAAAACGTCCTGCTCCCGGCGTTCTTTTGCTTTTTTGTTCAGCGCAATAATGTTTTTTACCTGTGCATTGCTGCTGCTTGTAATCATGAATGGTCCCCTCATTTCCTGTTTTTCATCAATTTGGCAAGTTCTTTGTTTTCGCCGATCAGAATCAGCACTTCCTCTGCGCGGAGCAGCGTCTTCGGATTGACCGTGACACGGATGTCTTCCCCGTCCTTGACGGCGATTACGTTGATACTGTATTTCTTCCGCAGATCCAGCTCCTCGAGGTTATGCCCCGTCCACGCTTCCGGCACGGGAAGCTCTACCATGGAGAACGAATCCGACAGCATGAAGAAGTCCTGGAAGCCGCCGGAAATCAGGCTTTTTCCGAGGCGGATGCCCGTCTCACTCTCCGCCATCACGACGCGGTCCGCGCCGACTTTTTTCAAAATATTGGCATGCATCTGGCTCATGCCCTTTGCGATGACGAGCGGCACGCCCGCCTCTTTTGCCTGCAGGGTGGCGAGGATGCTCGACTCCATATTTTCAGAGATGCCGACGATCACGACATCCATGTTGCTGATGCCAAGCGATGCAAAAACACGGCTGTCGGTGATGTCCGCGCGCGCCGCATATGTGACGAGATCGGCGATCTCCTGTACCAGCTCCGGGTCTTTATCGACCGCGAGCACTTCTTTTCCTGCCTGCGCCAGCGTCGTCGCCACGGCGAAGCCGAATTTTCCAAGTCCGATGACTGCGTATTGTTTACTCATGTTTTTTCTCCTCTTTTATCCAATCAGCACCCTCTGTTCCGGGCGCTGGATATCCACATCTTTTCTTCCGCTTCTCCGCCGCAGTGCAATGGCCAGCGTAACCGGTCCAAGACGTCCCATGAACATGACCAGAATTACGATGATTTTTCCCGCCGCCGGAAGTGTCGGCGTAAGCGACCGCGTCAGTCCCACGGTTGCCACAGCGGAAACGATCTCATACAGGCAGTCCAGCAGAGGACTTCCGGTGACAGAGATCAGAAGCACCGTCGCGGTGAATGCCATCGTCAGTGCGAAGAAGAAAATAACGACCGCGGTGCGGATGTTTTCTTCCATGACCTTCCGTCCCCAGACCACGGTGTCGGAATCGCCGCGGATGTAGGATGCGACGACCACGAGCAGAATCGCAACAGTCGTCGTCTTGACACCGCCCGCCGTTCCCATCGGAGAGCCGCCGATGAACATGAGGATCATACTTACCATCGCGGAGCCGTCCGAGAAGTTTGCCTGCGGGATCGTCTCAAAGCCGGCGGTTCGCGTCGTCACGGACTGGAAGAAGGCCGCCATAGCCTTCTGCGCCGGTTTTAAGCTGCCAAGCGAGGATGCGTTGTTCCAGTCCAGCGCGAGGATCAGAAGCGCCCCGCCGAACAGAAGAATGACGGTTGTCGTCAGAACCAGTTTGGTGTGGAGCGTGAAGCCGCGCACGAAGTTTTTCCGGGTCCGTTTTCCTTTTACAAGATCCTGCACGCGCTCCAGAACTTCCCACCAGACCGGAAAGCCAAGGCGCTTAAGAAAATCAGGCCCATCGTCGTAAAGTTGATGAGAGGGTTCGTCACAAACGGGGCGAACGAGGATTCCCCGACGAGGTCAATTCCGGCATTGCAGAAGGCGGATACGGAGTGGAACAGGCTGTAGCCGATTCCCTTCCAGAAACCGTATTCCGGCACAAACCAGAAGCTGTAGAAAAAGGCTCCCGCCAGCTCCACCGCCGCCGTGCCGATCAGCAGCTTCCGCACAATACCGACGCTGCCCTTTAAAACCGGCAGATTGTAAGTGTCCTGGATCAGTTTACGGCTCTGCAGACTGATTTTCCGGCGCAGGATCAGAAACACCATCGTCAGGCACGCCATGATGCCAAGACCTCCGAACTGAATCAACCCGAGGATCACAATTTTTCCAAAGGTACTCCATGTCGTCGCCGTCGGAACGGTGACAAGGCCCGTCACGCAGACAGATGTCGTTGCGGTAAACAGGGCGTCGAGCCAGTAAACGCTTTTTCCGTCCGCCGCAGAAACCGGCAGGCAAAGAAGAATCGTTCCCAGCAGGATTACCGCCGCAAATCCCAGCATCATAATCCGCTCCGCCGGTGTGTGCCATTTATTTTTGCTTTGTTTTTCGGCCATCGCTCCTCCTATTCTGCCGCTTCATTTTCTGCTTCACTGCTGTAGTAGAGCTTTCCGGTCTCACTATCCGTCACGGTAATATCCGCAAAATATTCCCCACAGGAACCCTCACACTGGTAATAGACATCAAACGAAACCGTCATGTCATCTTCTCCTTCCAGGTATTCCGCGTGAACCTGATTTTTCGCGGTCCGCGTCGTTCTGCTCCACACTTCATCATCCGCAAGAAGCTCCTTTTTGATCTTCACAGGAAATTCACTGGATGCAATTTCGTGCTGATTGGACTCGTTTTTGATCCGGTAATAGAGATTCATGTACAGCCCGTCATCTTCCTCATGGAAAAGCCAGCCGTAGATATCATCCTCCGCAACAATCGTCGGCTGGATCAGCTCAGCGTTTGTTTTAGTCGTGAATGCATTCATCTCATGCGTAAACTCATTCTGCATCCGGCGATGCTTCATCAGCCAGCTGCCTTCCTTCACACCGGCCGCAGCCACGGCAAGAACGACAGCGCCGATGCAAAGGCCAATGATTTTCTTTTTTGTCATTATTTAATTTCCCCTTTTCTTTTTGAAATACAAAAATAAGATACCCATAAGAACATACTTATGAGTATCTTATCAGTTTGCACATATAAAGTCAACGGAGCCAACCCGATCCAGCCTGCCGTTTCTGCCTCACCGAGTGCTTCTGCTACCATAAGCCGGCTGCTGCGGCTTGTAGAAAAGCTACGGAATCTGTGCTTTTTATTCTACATGAAATTGAGGGAAGATTGTGTTAAAGTTGCGTAAAATACGTTCTCAGGTTTATGCACTCGCAAGTACAAGCTCTCTTGTCTCCACAATCACGATCTCATCGATCGACACATGCAGTACCGCTGCCAGCACGACCAGGTTGTCGATTGCCGGCATGGCGGTGCCGTGCTGCCACTTGTAGATTGCCTGCGGGGTGGTGAAACCGAAAATTTCCTGCAGGTCGCGGACGGTAAGGCCTGCCTGCTGCCGCAGTCTTGTAATGTTTCTTCCTGTTGCTTCCATATCAATTGACGGAATTGCCATCATTTTTTTCTTCCTCCTTCTTGCGGAGGAATTTTACTGGTTTCCTCCGCCTCTATTCTGATGCTTTGAAATTGTAAACGGGACGCAGCACCTCCACGACATCGACCGATGCACGGACTATATCGAGAATGTCATCCAGCGATTTGTACGCCATCGGCGCCTCGTCCAGGGTATGTTCGTTGACGGAAGTCGTATAGATTCCCTCCATGCTCTTCCGGTATTCCTCCAGTGCCAGGGTTTCCTTCGCTTTTTTGCGCGACATCAGCCGTCCGGCTCCGTGCGGGGCAGAATCGTTCCACTCCGGATTTCCTTTTCCGACGGCGAGAATACTGCCGTCGCGCATATTGATCGGAATCAGCACTCGTTCTCCTTTGTGCGCTGCGATTGCGCCTTTTCGTAGTATCATCTCGTTTGTGTCGATATAGTTATGAATCGTGTGGAACGCATCGGTGCCGGTAAGGCCGGTTCGTTCCAGCAGGATTTCCGCCATTTTTTCCCGGTTCCGGCGTGCAAACTGCTGGCAGATCTCCACGTCGTGCAGATAGGCTTCCAGATATTTTCCGGTCAGATAGCAGAGATCCTCCGGCATCTGCGCTTCGTCCGGTTTCCACTGCAGCTGTTTTAACGCCTCCTGGATTTCCTTTCTGCGGCCCTGCTCTTTGTAGGTGCGTATGAGCTCCTCGCGTTTTTCCAGGTACTCGTCATAACCGCGGTCCAGCCGCACTGCCAGATTCTGGTAATACTCTGCCACCTGTTTTCCGAGATTCCGCGAGCCGGAATGGATGACGAGATATTTTGTGCCGTCGGCGGCTTCATCGATCTCGATAAAATGGTTGCCGCCGCCTAAGGTTCCAAGCGACCGCTCCAGGCGTTTTGTGTCTTTTAATTCCCGGCTGCAGGCAAGTGTCATCAGGTCAAAACGTTCCTGTCTCCCCTCCCAGACATTCATGCCGGACGGGATAACATGTGCCGCCTCGTCGATTTTTGCAAAATCAAGTTCGGCTCTTCCAAGATTTACGGTGTACATGCCGCACCCGATATCCACGCCGACGACGTTCGGCACTGCCTTGTCGCGGATGGTCATCGTTGTTCCGATCGTACATCCTTTTCCCGCATGCACATCCGGCATGATGCGGATCCGCGAGCTTCCGTCATCGGATAATCGCACATGCGTCGGATCTGCTCGATGGCTTCCTCCTCTACGATCCTGGCATAGCAGATGGCTGTATTTACTTTTCCTTTGATTTCGATCTGATCCATTCCGGGTTTCTCCCTTCTCAATTTGTTCTGATATAAAATTTTAATAGAAAAAGCCACCTATCCCATGTGTTCAACATAAGATAAGCGGCTCCTCTTCGTTCGTATCCAGTTGTCTGATGCGGTCGTCTAATTTGATCCTCCCGTATCATATTCCACAGAATCCGTTCTGTCGCTTTTCTCAATTGAACATATCAAAACAAAGCCACGCTGTTTGACGACAAACGTTGCTTCTGGGGTATGTTCTAAATTGCGGTAGCCAAAACGTATTCCTGCTGACATCTGTTTTTCCTTTCCAAAACCTTTTTAACCGGTTCTTTTTCTGTTTTTTCTTCACTGTATCACAAAATAACGATTTTGTCATTATACCAGCGGTTTAATCTTTCTCGGATTTTTCTGTATTTGCTTCGGAAACGAGGAATATCCCCGTCAATGACGAGGATATCTTCGATGCTTGTGTTTAATAATCTGCTTAAAATGAGAAAGTTGTCCAGACTTGGCAGGCACTTGCCGGAAATCCATTTATAGACGCCTGTGGATTTTCAAAACCCATGGCATTCTGAATGTCTCTCACGGTGTATCCGCTTTCACGAAGAAGGGATTTGATGCGGCTGCCAGTTTCTTTCTGCTGGATTGACAAATAAATTGGTTCCATCCTGCACCTCCATATGTTTAAGCCATCCCGAAACACAGTTTTATCTTATCATCCGGTACTGGAAAAATCCAGTTTTTTCTTCCTGTTTCTACACAACCCGAATGATCTGTTCATACAAAAGGATTTTCTTTTCATCTACATTCCGATTGTCGTGTGCTGCAAGATTGTTCCGTCCCTCTTCCATCTCTTCTTCGGATGCAAGCTCCTCTTTCCACCAGCTCAGGTGATTGATCCGGTACGGCTTCCAGCCGCGGTCAAAAATCTCATCTCAACGACTCTCTTGCATATGCGCTTTCCTTTTTACCGGAAGAAGATGTTTAGCTCTCCTGTTTCTTTTCTTCTATCAAATGATGATTCAGCCATTTTCCTGATTTGAACCGGATGGTAAAGAGAATGGACCGCAGGCTCCAGTCTGCCGCCATGCCGATCCAGACGGCGATCGGGCCGAATCCCCATACGCGGCACAGATAAATGCAGAGACTCACACGGCACAGCCACATCGTACAGCAGGACGTGATCATGGAGAATTTTACATCCCCGGCAGCCCGCATGCCGTATCCCGGGACAAACGCCATGACCCAGCAGAGCGGCTTTACAATCGTGATAAAGATCATCATCTGCATGCAGAGCTTTGCACTCTCTGCCTCCATACCGCCGATCATCGTAATCGGTTTTGTCAGCACAAATACCAGCAGACAACTTGCAACGATAACCACTTCTGACAGCCAGCACAGTTTTTTAATATAGTAGATTGCTTCATCCTTCCGGCCCGCGCCGAGACACTGACCGACTACCGTCATCAGTCCGATGCCGACACCGATCGCAGCGACACCGTTCAGGTTCTCAAGGATGTTCGTCATCGCCTGCGCGGCAATGGCAACCGTGCCAAGTGTGGACACAGTGGACTGAATCGCCAGCTTTCCAAACTGGAACATACTGTTCTCGATTCCCGATGGGATACCGATGAACAGTATTTTTTTGATCAAACCAAAGTCCGGCTGAATGGAAAGATACTGCTTCACAAAAATCGGTTTGCTTTCATCCCGAAGCTTCCACAGTACGACAACCGCACAGAAAATACGCGAAATTAAAGTCGAAATCGCGGCTCCTTCGACACCCATATGGAAGCCGAAAATAAGAATGGCATTTCCGCCGATGTTCATAAAGTTGGAAATCACCGAAATCACCATCGGACTGCGGCTGTTGTTCTGCGCCCGCAGAATGGATGCGCCCGCATCGTAAAGACCGATAAACGGGAATGACAGCAGCGTAAACAGGAAATACACCTGTGAATTTTTCATAACATCCGCTTCCACTGCCCCGAAAATCACACGCAGCAGCGGAACACGGAAAATCAGGCAGCCCGCGGATAATGCGACGGACAAAACTGTCATAACAAAAAGCACCTGCTGTGCCGAACGGATTGCTCCATCCCGTTTTTCGCTTCCAATATACTGCGAACAGAGAATCGCTCCTCCTGCCGCCAACGCAGAAAGCGCCTGAATGACTAAGATATTAATGGAATCCACCAACGAGACTGCCGAAATTGCGGCAGACCCGACATTGCTGACCATCATCGTGTCGACAGTTCCCATCAGGGAAGAAGTAACTGTTCAATGATGATCGGAATTAAAAGCTTGCGAAGATCCGTGTTACTGTATAAATGAGTTTGTTTTGTTGTAGTTTTCATTGTTTTTACTTCTGCATGACCTCATCTGCCGGATATGCTTTGCCAGCCCTGCCTTTTCCACACCTTTCTTTTTTCTCTCCATTCTATTCCATTTGACGATCCATTGCAATTATTTCGCGAATCTTGCTCTTATCTGATTATTTTTATCAAGCACAACATACTTTTCTATCTCATAATGACTTTTTCAGTCTTTCCAAATCTTCGCTGTCCGGGTGTGACAAAGCACGGTCAAAATTCTGAATCAGCAGATCAAGATTGGCCGGATGTTCCGGGTTTTCTTTCATTTTCATATACCGTTCGCGCACAGACTGTGGCATCTTTCCCTGGCACATATACTCACCGATGACCGTATTGCTTGCATCGATCGACTGTTTGACTTGTCCGAGAATCTTTTCAAAATAGGCATCACTTCCGCCAAATCCAGCTGTTCCAAACAGGAAATCTTTTTTCCACAATCTGGACATACGAAGTATGACATATTCTCTACGATTCCAAGTACTGGAACGTTCATCATCTCTGCCATTTTTACTGCCTTTGTTACGATCATAGATACAAGCTCCTGTGGTGATGTAACGATGACGATTCCGGCTAACGGCAGGGACTGGAATACAGTCAGTGCAACATCACCTGTTCCTGGCGGCATATCAACAAACATGTAATCTACATCACCCCAGCAAACCTCTGTCCAAAACTGTGATACTGTTCCTGAAATGATTGGACCTCTCCAGACAACTGGATCTGTCTGATCTTCAAGCAAAAGATTTAA
>ENA-OQDD01000141-OQDD01000141.1-human-gut-metagenome-genome-assembly--contig:-NODE-141-length-29528-cov-3.602735_pt1 | contig 29528 bp, 40 predicted proteins | sample MGYA00242507_ERZ504598 | MGnify/ENA primary metagenome ERZ504598 (study PRJEB26092, sample SAMD00036318) | human gut metagenome | host: Homo sapiens | study: EMG produced TPA metagenomics assembly of...
CGTGGATTGTCCGCCCGCCGAGGTCCTCGATGAGCTACGAGCGTCTCGTCATGGCCGGCACCGAGCGTTCTGGTACCGGCAACATGAAGTTCATGCTGAACGGCGCCATCACTCTGGTACTCTGGACGGCGCAAACGTGGAGATCGCAGATGCTGCCGGCAAGGAGAACGAGCTGATCTTCGGTATGCTGACCCCCGAGGTGAACAACCTCAAGCAGGTGGGCTACCATCCCAACGCTTTCATCATGGGCGACGATGTTGCAACAACGCTCTGAACTTCCTGGAGCGCGGCTGGAACGGCGAGAACTTCCACGAAGTGACCGAGAACCTGCGCAGCAGCGACCCGTATATGGTCATGGCCGACTTCAAGGATTACCGCCGCGCACAGGCCGACCTGCAGAAGCTGTATGCCGACCGCGAGAAGTGGGCACACATGAGCCTGAAGAACATTGCCAACAGCGGCATCTTCAGCGCCGACCGCTCTGTGCTGGATTACGCACACGACATCTGGTACGCTTCCCCGGTGCCCATGGGCAAGTAATTTTCCCTTAAAAAATCCATTTGCCCCGGCGGCGTTTGGCCCGCCGGGGCTTTTTTGAGAAAGGACGACCCTGCTTTGTCTTGTCTGTTCAATAGCTACGACCCCTATTTCAAGCAGCCATTTGGTGCGCTGCGGGCCGGTCAGACCGTGCGCCTGACCCTGTGCATCCCGGAAGAGCTGGGCTATGTCGATCCTCATCTGGTGCTCCAGAAAGAGGGAAAATACGACGTGCCGGTGCACTACCGCATGAAGTTCGACGGCCAGACCCCCCAGCAGAACCACTTTTCCGTGGAGCTGCCGCTGAACGACCCGGGCCTGTACTTCTACTACTTCGACCTCTACACCGACTTTCGCCGTATCTACCGCGGGCCGGACAACTGCGGCGTTGTCAGCTGGCAGGAAGGCGAAAAGTGGCAGATCACCGTCTACGATGCCGGTTTCCAGACCCCGGAGTGCATCAAGGGCAAGGTGTTCTATCAGATCTTTCCGGACCGGTTCTGCGAGGGCATTGAGAACAAGCCCATGCCTTTCCCGGACCGGCTGTATCAGGCCGACAAACACGCCGAACCCTTCTGGCAGCCCAACGAGACCGGCGGCCACCTGAACGAGGACTATTTCGGCGGCGACTTGGAAGGCATCCGTATCAAACTGCCCTATCTGCGGGAGATGGGGGTGGACTACCTTTACCTCAACCCCATCTTTGAGGCGCACTCCAACCACCGCTACAACACCGCCGACTATCTCAACGTAGACCCGCTGCTGGGCACCAACGAGGAGTTCGAGGTGCTCTGCCGCGAGGCCGCTAAGTACGGCATTGGCATCGTGCTGGACGGTGTGTTCAGCCACACCGGTTCCGACAGCCGCTATTTCAACCGCGAAGGCCGCTATGGTGACGGCGGCGCTTACCGCGACCCCAACTCCCCCTACCGCAGCTGGTACGATTTTGACCCCAAGTATAAGGGCGGCTACCGCAGCTGGTGGGGCTTCGAGACCCTGCCCGAGGTGAACGAAGAGAACCCCTCCTATGTGGAGTTCATCACCGGCGAGGGCGGTGTCATTGACACATGGCTGCGGCGCGGTGCCGCAGGCTTCCGTCTGGATGTGGCCGACGAGCTGCCGGACGACTTTATTGAAAAGATCCGCGCCGCTGTCAAGCGGGTCAGCCCGGAGAAGTTCCTGCTGGGCGAGGTGTGGGAGGATGCCACCACCAAATACGGCTTTGGCCAGCGCCGCACCTATCTGCTGGGCAAGGGGCTGGACAGCGTGATGAATTACCCCTTCAAGAACGCTGTGCTGGACTTTGTAAAGGGTAAGCCCGCCGAGCAGGCCATGGGCGAAATTCTGTCCATCTGTGAGCACTACCCCGCCCCTGCCATGGACACTGCGCTGAACTTTCTCTCCACCCACGACACTGAACGCGCCCTCACCGTGATCGCGGACGAGCCCGCCAACGGCCGGGGCCGCGAGTGGCAGAGCGGCCGCTGTGTGACCGGCGAAGCCTACGAGGAAGGGATGCTGCGCCTGCGCATGGCCTATGCCATCATCTACACGTTGCCCGGCGTGCCCTGCCTGTACTACGGCGATGAGATCGGGATGCAGGGCTACCGCGACCCCTTCAACCGTGCCTTCTTCTGCTGGGACAGCCACGAAAAGCGCCTGAAGCCGGTGCTGGCACAGCTGGCGCAGCTGCGCCACAGCTGCGAGGCCTTCCGCACCGGTGAGCTGCGGGTGCTGCGGGCGCAGGACGGCATCCTGCACTACCAGCGCGTAGGCGAAGCGGAAACCGCCGAGATCATCGTGAACCGCTCGGAGCACATCATCGTGGAGCCGCTGGCTTCCGGCAAGCACACGGAGGTGAACCCCATGGGCTTTACCATCGTGGTGGAGGAGAACGGGCATAACCCGAACCACAGCTATTACGATATCACCTGATTTGAGAAAAGCCGTTGCACATATTTTGTGCAGCGGCTTTTTCACTCCTTCCGTCATCGCTGACGCGATGCCACCTCCCTCAAAGAGGGAGGCTAATTCACCTTCCCGGTTACGCAAAAGGCTCCCTCTCTGAGGGAGCTGGCACGCAAAGCCGTGACTGAGGGAGTTTTTGTTCTTTATTTCGTTTTCTGCGCAACGTTCCAGTAAAAACGCTTGACCTTCCACCCGGGGGATACTCTATAATAGGGCCATAAGGAGGGAGAACCATGAACCCTGTTCCATTTCTCTGGCTGGCTGCGTGGTGGGCTTTTTGCTGTTGGAGGCTTCCACCTTCAGCATGACCTCCGTCTGGTTCGCCGTCGGCGCAGCTGCCGCCCTGCTCACCTGCCTGTTCACGGATTCGTTCCGGGCGCAGGCCCTGGTGTTCATCGTGGTAAGCATTCTGTGCCTGCTGGCGTTCCGGCCGCTGGCTGCAAAGCTGCGCCAGAAAATCACCCCACCAATGGCGACCGAAACCTTGGCCGGGAGCCACCGTGCTGACCACCGTCACCGCCGACCTGCCGGGCCGTGTGCGACTGGACGGCGTGGACTGGAATGCCCGCTGCGCCACTCCCGGCGACATTCTCACCCCCGGGCAGCGCTGCCGTGTGACCGAACTGCACAGCACCCTGCTCATCGTGGAGCCCGTATTGACCGAAAGCCGCAGAGCGTGATCTGCGTTCTGCGCTGAAACGTTGCACCCATCTGAAAAAGGAGAACCACTATGGTCATGTTTTTTCTGATCCTCGCGCTGGTCTTTGTCGTCCTGCTGGTGATCATCACCAATATCGTCATCGTGCCCCAGTCCAAGGTGTATGTCGTTGAGCGGCTGGGCAGCTACTCCGACACATGGTCGGCAGGCCTGCACATTAAGATTCCCTTCATCGAGCGCATCGCCAAAAAGGTGAGCCTGAAGGAGCAGGTGGCAGACTTTCCCCCTCAGCCGGTCATCACCCGCGATAACGTTACCATGCAGATCGATACTGTGGTGTTCTTTCAGGTGATGGATGCCAAGCTCTACACCTACGGTGTCAACCAGCCCATTGCGGCAATCGAAAGCCTGTCCGCCACCACCCTGCGCAACATCATCGGCGAAATGGAGCTGGACCACACCCTGACCAGCCGCGATGTCATCAACGGCAAGATCACCGCCATCCTGGACGAAGCCACCGACAAGTGGGGCATCAAGGTGAACCGCGTGGAAGTGAAGAACATCATCCCGCCGCGTGAAATTCAGGAAGCCATGGAGAAACAGATGAAGGCTGAGCGCGAGAAGCGCGCCGTCATCCTGAAAGCCGACGGTGAAAAGCAGGCCGCCATTACCGCCGCTGAGGGCGAAAAGGAAGCCGCCATCCTGCGCGCGGATGCTGTGAAGCAACAGCGCATTCTGGAAGCCGAGGGCGAAGCACAGGCCATTCTGGCCGTGCAGAAGCCAATGCCGATGCCATCCGCCTGTTGAACGAGGCCATGCCCAGCGATAAGGTTCTGGCCATCCGCAGTCTGGAAGCTCTGGCCAAGGTGGCCAACGGCAAGGCAACCAAGATCATCATCCTTCGGAGCTTCAGAATCTGGGCGGCGTGGTGCCCAGCATCAAAGAGCTGATGACCGACCCGAAGGACGCAGAATAAAATTTAAAATTCCGGTTCACCGTCTGTGCTATATGCAGGCGGTGAACCTTGTTTTGCACGATAAAGGAGTTCTTCTATGATCTACGATACCCTGAACAACCTGCCCAACTATCTGGGCGTGAGCGACAATCTCGACACCGTCATTGAGTACATCATGGCGCGGGACATCACCACCCTGCCCGCCGGACGTACCCGCATCGACGGCGAAAAGGCTGTGGTCACTGTGAGCACCGTCACACCGCTGACTTCCGATAAAGCGCTGTTCCAGCGCCACGACAACCACATCACGCTGGAGACCGATCTGGACGGCAGCGAGCTGTTTGAGGTGAGCCTTGCAGAGCTGACCCCGACAAAGCCCACCGATGAAGCCACCGACACCACCGTGGGTACCGCAGGCACCAGCATTGCCGGAATGCTGTGTGAGGGGCGGTTTGCCCTGTATCTGGCCGGAGAGCCCTATAAATCCGGCCTGAAGGCGCAGGGCTGCGGCAAACTGAAGAAAGCCGTGTTCAGCATCGAGCTGGACCCGGACGAAGAGGACGAGACCGAGGAATAAGCCGAGAGAGGGCATTTATATGGGATTTTTGCTGTACTGGCTGCAAGCCTGTTTGCCGTGTTCCTCTTTACCGTGTTCGGCGGCTATTCGTTGCTGCTCTGGTGCCAGCAGTCCCTGCTGATGGTGGTTCCGCCTGCGGTGGTGCTGGCTGTTCTGGTGTGGACGTTCCTGAAAATGGACGACAAGATCACCGCCCTGCAAAAGCGGGTGGAGGAGCTGGAATCCGCACAGAAAAACGCCGAAAAGCCCGAAAAATAAATACAGCGCCGCCCTTGCCGGAGAAGATTTCCCGGCAGGGGCGGCGCATTTTTTACAACTTACTTTTTATCCTGTGGGTCATCCAGCCCTTTAAACATCACCATGCCCAGAATTGCAAAGCTGGCGCCCAGCACAAAACCCACTGTCCCCAGCGACACGCTGAACAAAACGCCCATGGCAACGCCGAACAGGATACCCGCGATCTGACTTTTCTTCATTTTACTGCTCTGCCTTTCCGTACCATGCAACGGACAGCCGCCAAGAGAGGGAGTACAGCCCCAGAACGATCAGTACAATGCCCAGCAGAGCCAGTGGCGGAACGCCCTGCGGCAGAAGGTTCCGGGCCAGGCCGTCCTCATTGGCGGACACGCCAAACCCCATCAGAGCCGCAACCAGGCCGACCATAAAATAAAACGCATATTTTGCCTTTTCGTAGCCAAAACGGTAATTCAACGGCAGCAGAACGGCACTGTTCAGCAGCGTTGTCATGCCTACCTGCACCAGCGTGGAAACCACAAGCGCATGGTCCACAGCTGTCCAGTGCAGGCTTGCCACGCCAAGGGCTGCGGCGGCGAAGAGTTCCGCCAGCACCAGCCCGCACAGACCAACGATGTATTTGCTGCCCACCAGCTGCTCTTTTGTGACCGGAAGCGCGGCACTGTATTCGCTGAATTTGCTGGCCTGATCATAGGCCAGCAGGGTCATGGGCATCATGCCCATCAGAAAGCCCGCATAGACAATGAAGAAATTGGCCCCGTTCATCATCGAGATCACGCCCACACCCATCATGACTACAGCTGCCACAACGACCATTTTTGCATAATACCATGCCTGATATGCGTCCTTTAACAGCAAGCCTTTCATGCAGCACACTCCCCTTTCACCATCAGCACAAACAGTTCCTCAATGCTTACCGGGGTAAGCTCTGCCCCGGCGGGCATTGCATCCCGGCGCACAAGCGCCTCTACCCCGTAGGGGGTGACCCGCTTGCCGTACACCTGTGCATCCAACGCCGCCAGCTGCGCCGCCGTGCCATGCCACAAGGCGTATTCCTCCCGCAAGGCATCCTTTTCCTCACAGAGCAGCAGCCTGCCCTTGTGCAGGAAGGCGATGGTATCGCACAGCTTTTCCAAGTCGCTGACGATGTGGGAGGAGATAAGGATGGAGTGGTTTTCGTCCCGGGCAAAGTCCAGCAGCAGGTCGATCACCTCGTCCCGCACCACCGGGTCCAGCCCGTTGGTGGCTTCGTCCAACAGCAGCAGCTTCGGGTGGTGCGCCAGCGCCACGGCGATGCACAGCTTCATCTTCATGCCGGTAGAGTAGTCGTTATACTTTTTCTTTTCCGGCAGCTCAAATTTTTGGCAAAATTCTGTGTAGGCAGCGGCATCCCAATTGTGGTAGATGCCCGCCATCACCTTGCCTGCCTGCTCTGCGTTCAGGCACAGGGGGATGCCCTCGCTGCCCAGCACCACACCGATTTCTTCCTTGGTGTGTACAAGATCGGTGCGGTTGTCCCTGCCCAAAATGGTCACGGTACCGCCGTCCCTCTGCAGTATGTCCAGAATCAATTTGATGGTGGTGCTTTTGCCTGCGCCGTTTTCACCGATCAGGCCGCAGATGGTGCCGCCGGGCAGTGTCAGATCCAGCGGTCCGAGGGTAAAGTCCTTATAGTGCTTTGTAAGTCCCCGCAGTTCCAGTGCGTTCATGTTCAGCCCTCCCACAGCAGTTCCAGCATCTCCCGCAGCTCTTCCCTGCTCAGCCCGCAGGATGCGGACAGCTTCACAGCTTCGGTAAGGTGCGCTTCAATTTTTTTCAGGTTCTCTTCCCGCAGCAGCTCGGTGTTTTTAGGGGCTACAAAAAAGCCCTTTGCCGGTACTGCGTAAAGGAAGCCCTCTTTTTCCAGTTCATCGTAGGCGCGCTTGGTGGTAATGACGCTGATGCGCAGATCCCGTGCCAGCCCCCGGATGGAGGGCATGGCCTCGTCCGGCTGCAAAGCCCCGCTGATGATCTGCTGCTTGATCTGGTTGTAGATCTGGTCATAGATAGGCGCGCCGCTTTTGTTGTTGATAAACAGTTCCATCGGCTGCTCCTTTGGCTTTTGTGTTTTATCTGTATATGTACAGTATATACAGTAAATACGGATTTGTCAAGAGAATGCGCAAAAAAATACACCCGCCGTCCAAAACGGACAGCAGGTGCATTTTTTAGGTTTTACAGTGCCTTGATGGCGGTCTTGATGCGCTCGGCGGCCATCTTGGTCTTTTCGGCGTCACCGAAAGCGGTCAGGCGGAAGTAGCCCTCGCCGCACTCGCCGAAGCCCACGCCCGGGGTACCGACCACGCCGCAGTTTTCCAGCAGCCAGTCGAAGAACTCCCAGCTCTTCATGTTACCGGGCAGCGCAGCCAGATGTAGGGGCTGTTCTTGCCGCCGCAGTACCACACGCCGCACTCATCCAGTGCGTCCGCGATGACCTTGGCATTCTTGCGGTAGTAGTCCAAATTCTGCTGGATCTCGGCCATGCCGCTCTCGGTGAACACCGCAGCGGCGGCGCGCTGCACCACGTAAGGCACACCGTTGAACTTGGTGGTCTGGCGGCGCAGCCACAGCTTATTGATGTTCATTCCCTCGCGCTCCAGCTCCTTGGGCACCACGGTGTAGCCGCAGCGGGTGCCGGTGAAGCCTGCGATCTTGGAGAAGGAGCAAATTTCAATGGCACACTCCCGTGCACCCTCGATCTCGAAGATGCTGCGGGCGAGGTTCTCGTCCGAGATGAAGCACTCGTAGGCAGCATCGTACAGAATGATGGCATCGTTCTTCTTGGCGTAGTCCACCCATGCCTTGAGCTGGTCGCGGGTGTAGGCGGCACCGGTGGGGTTATTGGGGCTGCAGATATAGATGATGTCAGCCTTCACATTCTCATCCGGCATTCCCAGGAAGCCGTTCTCCTGACTGGTGCGGCTGTAGATGATCTTGCGGCCATCGGTCACGTTATCGTCCACGTAGGTGGGATAAACGGGGTCCGGCACCAGCACGGTGTTGTCCACATCGAACAGGCCCAGTACGTTGGCCAGATCGCTCTTTGCACCATCAGAGATGAAAATTTCATCCTCTGCCAGCTGGGTGCCGCGGCCTGCGTAGTAGCCCTGAATGGCCTGCTTGAGGAAGGGGTAGCCCTGCTCCGGGCCATAGCCGTGGAAGCCTTCCTTGGTGCCCATCTCATCGGCTGCATCGTGCATGGCCTTGACCACGCACTTTGCCAGCGGCTGGGTCACATCGCCAATGCCCAGACGGATGATCTCCTTCTCCGGGTGTGCCTCCTGATAAGCGGCCACCTTGTGGGCAATGTCCACAAACAGGTAGCTTGCCTTCAGCTCGTTGTAATGCTTGTTCATCTTCATGGTTACTTTCCCTCGCTTCTGTTTTGGTATGACCCTCTCAGTCATCTCGCGTCCGCTCGATGCCAGCTCCCCCGAGTGGGGGAGCTTTTTTGTTGTGAAGAAAAACTTTTCCTCTTGATGTGGAAAAGCTCGCCCTTCGGGAGAGCTGTCGCCGTCAGGCGACTGAGAGGTTTTCGTTTTCCTTACACTTCTGTCGTGCCTTCGCACACGGTCTCGGCGGCGCCGGTCATCAGCAGCTGTCTGCCGGGCAATACCCGGATGGTCAGCACACCGCCGCGCAGCTGCACATGGATGTCCTCGCCTGCCGGGCAGATGCCAAGCTCGGTCAGGGCCGCCACGGTGGCACAGGTGCCGGTGCCGCAGGCCCATGTCTCGCCGCTGCCGCGCTCCCACACCCGCATCTTCAGGTGGGTGCATCCACCACCTGCACGAACTCGGTGTTGATGCGCTCCGGGAAGTTTGCGTGGTGCTCAAAGGCCGGGCCGATCTCTTCCAGCTTCAGGCTGTCCACATCCTCCACCACGGTCACACAGTGGGGGTTGCCCACACTGATGCAGGTCACATGCCACGTTTTGCCGTCCACGGTCAGTTCTTTGTCCACAAGCGGTTCTTCGCCCATGTTCACAGCAGGCAGGCTGGCAGGCATGGCACTGTAAGCGCCCATCTCCACCTGCCACAGGCCCGCACCCTTGTGGGTGACGGTCTTCAGGCCGCTGAGGGTATCAATGGCAAGGGTCTCTTTGGCAATGCGTGGGTGTACAGCCATTCAGCCACGCAGCGGATGCCGTTGCCACACATTCTGCCCTCGCTGCCGTCTGCGTTGAAGATGCGCATCATGCCGTCCGCACCCGCCGTCTGCGCAGCGCAGATGCAGATGATGCCGTCTGCACCAATGGAAAAATGCCGCCGGGACAATTTTTCGGAAAGGGCTGCAATGTTCTCCGGCACACCGCTTTGCGGCAGTCAGATAGATATAATCGTTGGCGCAGCCTGCATTTTGGTAAATGAAAGCTTCATGCTCAAAACTCCTTCATGGGACTTGTGGTCAGTCCCTATAAACTCGCTACTCTATAATGATAAGAAACCGGGGCGCTCCTGTCAAGCGAAAATGCACCTTTCCGGCAATTTTTCGCAAAGGAATCTGCCAGAATGGAAAACAGGGCTTGACAATACGCATGGCATGGGATATAAAAAAGAGAGAGTTTTGTACAGTCCGGGGCCGCGCAGCATCTGCGGGTGCATCCGTCACGACAGCCGCACGCACGGCACCGGTGTACAGGACAGGCAAAACAACTGCAAAAAGGAGACCACAGGAATGGATACTTTTGAAAAAATCCGTGCATTGCTGGCGGAGCAGCTGGATGTTGACCCGGCAAAGATCACGATGGATAGTGACATCATGAGCGATTTTGAGGCCGACAGTCTGGATATCGTGGATATGGTGATGACGCTGGAGGATGAGTTTGGCATTGAGGTGCCGGACGATGCCATCGAGTCCCTGCGCACCGTGGGCGATGTGGTAAACTTTGTGGACAGCCACGCGCAGAACTGATTCAGTCAAAAAGCCCTGCCTTCTGGTGCGGCACCCGGCCGCACTGCATGGACGGGGCTTTTAATATGGTTCGTGCGGAACGCAAGCCGTTTGGCGCACGGCCTTAGGAGGAAAAAGCAAAAATGGCAAAAGATTCAAAGAAGCTCGTACAGGCGATCACCAGCCAGGAAGAGAACTTCGCACAGTGGTACACCGATATCTGCGTGAAGGCAGAGCTGGTGGAGTACTCCAGCGTGAAGGGTTTCATCATCCTGCGCCCCTACGGTCAGGCCATCTGGGAGCTGATCCAGAAGGACATGGATGCCCGCTTCAAGGCCACCGGCCATGAGAACGTGGCAATGCCCGTGCTGATCCCGGAAAGCCTGCTGCAGAAGGAAGGCGAACTGGTCAATGGCTTCGCGCCGGAGGTGGCGTGGGTCACGATGGGCGGTTCCGACAAGCTGGAAGAGCGTCTGGCCGTGCGTCCCACCAGCGAGACCATGTTCTGCGACCACTGGTCCGCGTGCTGCACAGCTACCGTGAGCTTCCCATGAAGTACAACCAGTGGTGCAGCGTTGTCCGCTGGGAAAAGACCACCCGCCCCTTCCTGCGCAGCCGCGAGTTCTGGTGGCAGGAAGGCCACACCATCCACGAGACTGCCGCCGAGGCTGAGGCTGAGACCCAGCAGCAGCTGAACTGCTACGCAGATGTCTGCGAGCAGGATCTGGCCATCCCCGTGGTGAAAGGCCGCAAGACCGACAAGGAAAAGTTTGCCGGTGCCGAGGCTACCTATACCATCGAGGCCATGATGAAGGACGGCAAGGCCCTGCAGAGCGGCACCAGCCACTACTTTGGCGATAAGTTCAGCAAGGCTTATGACGTGACCTTTACCGGCCGCGACAACCAGCTGCATCATCCGTTCCAGACCAGCTGGGGCGTTTCCACCCGTCTGGTGGGCGCTATCATCATGACCCACGGCGACGACGACGGCCTGATCCTGCCCCCGGCAGTGGCCCCCATTCAGGTGGTCGTAGTGCCCATCGCAGCCCACAAGCCCGGCGTTTCCGAGAAGGCTGCCGAGCTGGCCGAGAAGATCAGCAAGTATGCCCGCGTGAAGCTGGATGACAGCGACAATGCCCCGGGCTGGAAGTTCTCCCAGTGGGAGATGAAGGGCGTGCCTCTGCGTCTGGAGATCGGCCCCAAGGATCTGGAAAAGAACCAGTGCGTGTTGGTGCGCCGCGATACCCGCGAAAAAGTCTTCGTCTCTCTGGACGAGCTGGAGACTGCGATCCCCGCACAGCTGGAGGCCCTGCGCAAGGACCTGTACGAGCGTGCTCTTGCCAACCGCGAGAAGCGCACCTGGCTGCCACCACCATGGACGAGGTGAAGGAGCTGGCCAAGGCAAACACCGGCTACATCAAGACCATGTGGTGCGGCGACCTTGCCTGCGAGATGAAGATGAAGGAAGAAGTCGGCCTGTCCAGCCGCTGCATGCCGTTTGAGCAGGAACACCTGAGCGATGTGTGCCCCTGCTGCGGCAAGCCCGCCAAGACCATGGTCTACTGGGGCGTGGCGTACTAAGCTTTCCTTTTACTGACAATACAAGAAAAAACGGAACACTTCGGTGCTCCGTTTTTCTTGTATTTTGACAATTTTTGTGTTATTATGAATTTGTCGCTTTCAGGCGGCAAGGCACTGCATACAACGGCAGGCGGTTCGGCCCCACTTCCGAAAGGAGGTGAAGCTCATGCCAATTACTTTGACATTCCATATCTTCGGATTGGTATTTACTATCAAGGTAAAAAGCGAGAACCGCCACCCTGGCCGGTGACGGTTCTTAGTTTTTAAGACTGTTCATCAAAAAGGCTGACCGCTTGTCGCAGTGCCTTTTCTGTTTACAGTATACTCATTTTCAAAGGTTCTGTCAAGTGCACGCAGCTTCGTTTCTGCGTGCTTTTTTATCGTTCAAACGTGGTGCTCAGGGTGGTCTCCCAGCTTTCACCCGGGGCAAGGCAGGCGGCAGCGGCACGCTGGCTCCACTGCTGCGGGTCAGTCTCGGCGGCGGGCAGACTGTGCCACGGCTCAATGCACACAAACCGCACCGGCTTTGCAGGGGCCGACCAGATGAGCGCGTAGGGGTAGCCTTCCACATTGCAGGTGATCTTGCGGCCGGTGCCCTTCTCATAGATGCCAATGGTCTTGGTGCGCAGGCCCGCCATGCAGAAGCTGTCGTTTGCGAACAGATCATCCGTCAGCTGGATGGCCTGCTGGTTCTTCCACTGATAATAGCACTTGCCAGACAGCAGGCCGTTCGGACGGGCATCCAGAATGACCGGGCTTTCCGGCTGGTCGAACCGGAACTCGTAATCCGTGGTGGTGTGCTGTGCATCAAAGGGGATGTTGAACGCCGGGTGATAGCCGATGCCAAAGCGCAGCTCTTCGGTGCCGGGGTTGCGCACCGTCAGTGTATGGTGCACGGTCTTGCCGTCCAGACGGAAGGTGCTGGTGAGCACAAAGTCGAAGGGGAAGCGTTCGGCTTTGATGGCATCATCCGAGCGCAGCTCCAACTGGATGGTATCGCCCTCGGCCTTGAGCAGGGTGTGCTCCATGTCGCGGGCAAAGCCGTGCTGACCGCCCTTGTACGTTTTGCCGTCCACCTCAAAGGTACCGCCGGGCAGCTTGCCCGTCCACGGGAACAGAATGGGAGCGTGGCGCTTCCACACAGCCGGGTCGGCCTGCCAGAGCAGCTCTTCCCCCGCCGCATTTTTCAGGCTGACTGCTTCGGCACCGTGGTATCCACAGTCAAGGTCAAAAATTCGTTGTGAATGGTTGCCTGCATTTTCAGTATCTCCTTTGTCCTTCTTATTTTCCGGGGTCTTCTGCTTCCAGTATACTCCCCCGTGTGCCAAAATAAAGTCCCGCCCAGTTTCAGCAGGGCTGTGCCAGCGGCAGGGTGACTGCAAAGGTAGTGCCGTTTTCGCTGCTGCGTTCCACGGTCACACTGCCGCCATGCAGCACGGCGATCTCCCGCACAAGGCAAGGCCAAGCCCAACGCCGCCCATCTCCCGGCTGCGGGACTTATCCACCCGGAAAAGGCTGGAAGATGCTCTCCCGGCAGTCTGCGGGAATACCCGGGCCGGTATCTGCAACGCGCAGTACAGCGGTCTGCTTTTCCTGTTGCAGGGTGACGCGCACCGCACCGCCGGGGCGGTTATACTTGATGCCGTTTTCCACCAGATTGAACACCAGCCGGTAGATCAGCGCATCGCTGCCCACCATGCCAAGTTCCTCGCAGTCCTGCTGCAAAGAGATATTGTTTTTCTGGGCAAGGGGGGTCAGGTCGGTCAGGATCTCCTCCACCAGCGGCGCAAGGGCGATCTGGTCGGTGCGGGAGACTGATTGCAGATTGCTCATCTCTAATAAAGTGCGCACAAGAGCGGTCAGGCGGTCCAGCTGCTCCCGCAGAGAGCGGATCAGCCCGGCAGTTTCGGCGTCCATGGCCGGGTGCTCCTCTGCAAACAGTTCCAGCTTCGTCTGCAAAATAGCCAGCGGGGTGCGCAGCTCGTGGGCGGCATTGCCCGCAAACTGCCGCTGCAACTCAAAGGACTGCGCCAGACCATCCAGCATCCGGTTCACCGACCGGCTCAACTGCCCGAATTCCTGCACAGTGTTTTCGTCCAGACGGGTGGTGGCGATGCTGTCCTGATCGACCTGCTGCGCCTGTTGCGCAAGCTGCTGTAACGGTTTCAGCGCTCTGCCGCTGACAAAATAAGCAATGGCAGCGCTGACGATGGTGACCACGACGGTGATGCACCAGCCCTTGCGGCCAAAGACCACCTTTGCATCGTAGACTTCCTGCGAAAAATGCGCCAGCAGACTGGACATTTCCTCCTGCGGGATCTCGATGGTCAACGGATCCGCACTGCCGGGCTGGTACTGCATCATAAAGCCGTTGAGGCATCCATGCCGGTAACGCCGGTGCGGTATAAAAGCAGGTTCATGCACACGCAGGCGCAGGCGATGAGCAGCGCGGTCAGCAGGGTGATGCGCCATTGCAGGGACAAATGTTTCATTGTACCTCACCTCCGATCTCGTAGCCTTCCCCGATGCGATTGCGGATGGTCGTAGCCCAGCGCCGCCCGCAGCTTTTTGCGCAGGGCAGAGATATGCACCCGGATGGAGTTGCTGAAGCTGTCTACACTGCCATCCAGACGTGCTCGATGAGTTCTTCCTGACTGACCGGGCGTCCCTGATGCAGCAGCAGATATTCCAGTACGCCGCTCTCCTTCCGCGTCAAAGCAAGGGTCTGACCGTCCACAGCAGCAACGCGGCTGCGGGTGTTGAAGCTCAGCCGTCCGCAGCACAGACAGACGTCTTGCTGAATAAATTTGCGCCGGGTCAGGCTGCGCACCCGGGCTTCCAGCTCTGCAAGGTGAAAGGGCTTGGAAAGGTAATCGTTCGCCCCGGCATCCAGCCCCTCCACTTTATCTGCGATTTCACTGCGTGCCGACAAGATCAGCACACAGGTCTCAAGGTCGTGCCGGCGCAGAGTGCGCAGCACCTGCATTCCGTCCACCTTGGGCAGGTTGAGGTCCAGCAGTACAAGGTCGTACCGCTCTGCTGCCAGTGCCTCCAGCGCGGCCTCGCCGTCTGCACAGGCATCCACCTCGTACCCGGACAGCCGCAGCTTTCGGGCAATATCCTCCCGCAGGGAGTGCTCGTCCTCTACCACCAAAAGGCGCATCTTTGTTTTCCACCTTTCCCATAAAAATTGCGTTTTTTCTTCATTATAACAGATTATAGCAGACGGTGTTAAGATTCGTGTTAAGATTTTCTTAGCAGAGATTTTATTACGCATGGTGTATACTGATGCCATCAAACAACAGGAGGCTATGATGTTCATGACAAAAAAACAGGCGCAGCTGCTTTTGCTTGCCGCCGGGGTTCTGATGCTTCTGTTCGGCTTATGGCGGGGCGAGGCAGACACCGTATTTTCAAAAGCCATCCGGCTGTGTATGGAGTGTGTGGGCATTGGATAAGAAAAAGAAAAAGCTTTCTCCCCTTGCCCGCTTCCGGGGCTTTATACAAGCCGGGGCTACCCTGCTGACCAATCTCCACCTACCCAATTTTGCAAAAGGAGCGCTGTATCAGGGCGGCGGAAAATACGTCTGCGTGCCGGGGCTGAACTGCTATTCCTGCCCGGGCGCGGCCGGTGCCTGTCCGGTGGGAGCATTCCAGGCGGTGGTGGGCTCTTCCAAGTTCCGCTTTTCCTACTACATTACCGGCATCCTCATCCTCTTTGGGGTGCTGCTGGGGCGGTTCATCTGCGGTTTCCTCTGCCATTCGGGTGGTTTCAGGAGCTTTTGCACAAGATCCCATCCCCCAAGCTTTCCACCAAAAAGCTGAAGCCGCTGCGCTATTTAAAGTATGCGGTGCTGCTGGTCATGGTGGTGTTGCTGCCTTTGCTGGTGGTCAATGAGCTGGGCATGGGCGACCCCTTCTTCTGCAAGTATCTCTGCCCGCAGGGCGTGCTGGAGGGTGCCATTCCCCTCTCCCTGACCAATGCGGGCATCCGCGCTGCGCTGGGCAAGCTGTTCACATGGAAGGCCTGCATCCTGCTGGCGGTCATCGTGGGCAGCGTGGTGTTCTACCGCCCCTTCTGCAAGTGGCTGTGCCCGCTGGGCGCGTTCTATGCGCTGCTGAACAAGGTCTCGCTGTTCCAGATGCGCGTAGACACCCACAAATGCGTCTCCTGCGGAGCCTGTGCAAAGGCTTGCAAGATGGACGTAGACATTACCAAGACCCCCAACCACGCCGAATGCATCCGCTGCGGGATGTGCATGAAAGCCTGCCCCACGGACGCCATTCAGTACAAGTTCGGCTGGGGGACCAATCAAATACCGAAACAACAAAGGAGTAAAGCCATGAAGATCCATCGTATCGCCGCACTTTTTCTCAGCCTTGTGCTGGCTTTCAGCCTTGCCGCCTGCGGGCAGGGCGCATCTTCTGCATCTTCTGCATCCTCTTCTGCCGCTTCCTCTGCGGCAGCAGAAAGCAAAACCGAGGAGCAGCTGCTGGCCGAGGAAAACGAGATTCTTTCTGCAAACGATGCTCTGTGGGAGAAAGTGTTCTCATCCATGGACAAAAACGTGACCGAAACCACGATCAGCGCCAACTACGGCGATTTTCTGCTCAGCGCTGTGGAAAAGGCCAAAGATCAGTTCTCGGACGAGGAGTACAAGACCCTGACCGCAGATACCGAAAAGATTCGTGCCATCGAGGAGCAGATCGCCGCTCTTGCCCCCGCAGAGGATGCCGCTTCCAGTGCCGCCGCACAGGGCACCGCCTTCCCCAAGTTTGAGGGCAGCGATTTAGAGGGCAACCCGGTGAACAACAGCCTGTTTGCGGGCAACGCCTTTACGGTGGTGAATTTCTGGTTCAACGGCTGCAAGCCCTGCGTGGAGGAGTTGGACGACCTGAACGCCCTGAACGAGAAGGTCAAGGCACAGGGCGGTGAGGTCATCGGCATCAACACCGAGACGCTGGACGGCAACCAGCAGGGCATTGATGCCGCCAAAAAACTGCTGGAGACAACGGGCGCAAGCTACCGCAACATCTACTTTGCCTCCGGCAGTGAGGCCGGCAAGTTTGCACTGAACATCATGGCCTTCCCCACCACTTACGTTTTTGACCGGGACGGCAACGTTGTGGGGCAGCCCCTGCTTGGCGGCATCGACAAGGAAGAAAACCTTGCCGCTCTGCAAAAAAATATCGACGCCGCCCTTGCCAAGGACAGCGCCAAATAAACTTTTCTCCCCTGCCGCCTTCGGGCGGCTTTTTTATTTGCGGTGTGCATTGCCATGCACGCCCGGGTGCCGGACGGAATACGCTGTGAGAGAAGCGATACCACTTTTACAGCAAAGGAGCATCCGCCTATGAAAAACACCGGCATTCTACGCATTCAGGCTTTCGGTGCCCGTCAGTCCTCGCCCATCGAGGGTGTTCTCGTCACCGTGTCCGGCAACGGCTTTACCGCTCAGCGTATCACCGACGAGACCGGCACCGCTGCCGACCTTTCCATTGAAGCCCCCTCCTGTGCGCTGTCCCTGCAGGAGGACAACACCATCCGACCCTATGCCGTTGTGGACCTGACTGCCGCAAAGGCAGGCTTCCGCACCGTGCGCATTCAGGGTGTGCAGATCTTTGCCGGGCAGGTCACACTGGCCCAGCCGGAGATGATCCCCGAGACCGAAGGGGATCGCGACGTGGTAAACCCGCCCATAGTCATCCCGGAGCATTCACTGTTCACCGGCGATGGCGGCAGCGGCCCGGACCCCATGGAGAACTGCGTGCCCCGGGTGCTGGACAGAGTCATCATTCCCAAAAACATCACGGTGCATCTGGGCAAGCCTGCGGCATCCGCCCGCAATGTGACTGTCTCCTTCCGGGATTATATCGCCAATGTTGCATCCAGCGAAGTCTACCCTACCTGGCCGGAGCAGGCCCTGCGGGCCAACATCCACTGTCAGATCTCGCTGGCACTCAACCGCATCTACACCGAGTGGTACCCCAGCAAGGCTACACCTTCAACATCACCAACTCCACCAGCTACGACCAGTACTATGTGCATGGCCGCACCGTGTTCGATGTGATGGTGCGCATCACCGACGACATCTTCAACACCTATATCCGCAAGACCGGCACCGTAAACCCCTACTACTCTGAATACTGCGACGGTAAATCGGTCACCTGCCCGGGTCTCAAGCAGTGGGGCACCGTGACGCTGGCCAATCAGGGCCGTAACGCCTTGCAGATCCTGAAGTATTACTACGGCAACGACATCGAGATCATCCGCACCTCGAACATCCAGTCCATCCCCCAGAGCTACCCCGGTTCGCCCATCCGGCAGGGCGACAGCGGCACAGCGGTGTTCACCCTGCAACGCCAGCTGAACCGCATCACCAAGGACTATCCCTTCCTCGGCCTGCTGACTGTGGACGGCGTGTTCGGGGCCAAGATGGCCGCCACGGTCAGGGCGTTCCAGAAGCAGTTCAACCTGACCGCCGACGGCGTAGTCGGACGACAGGCATGGTACAAGATCAGCTATATCTATGTGTCTGTCAAGGATCTTGCGGAGCTGACCAGCGAGGGCGAGGTGTCCAGCGGCACTCTCTCAGACGGCACATGGGGCGGCACCGTACTGCGCACCGGCTCCACCGGCAGCGCCGTGGAACAGCTGCAGTTCTGGCTGAATACGCTGGCACAGTATGAGTCTTCCATCCCATCGTTAACAGTGGACGGCGTTTACGGCACTGGAACGGCCAACACGGTGCGGGCCTTCCAGCGCAAATACGGCCTGACCGTGGACGGCGTGGTGGGCCGTGACACATGGACCGCGCTGTACGACCAGTTCCGCAGCATCCAGTCCGACAACGGCACCCCTAATGCCTACCCCGGCACCGCCCTGCGGGAGGTGCAAGCGGACAGAATGTGCGGCTGGTGCAGTTCTGGCTCAAGATCGCGCGCACGGTGTACTCGAATCTGAACAACATCACGGTGGACGGCAAGTTCGGCAGTGCCACCACAGCGGCAGTCAAGCGGTTCCAGACCTACTTTGGCCTGACCAGCGACGGTGTGGTGGGCCGCACGACATGGAACAAGCTATACGAGGTGTACAACGACATCGCCAACAAGCTGCTGTCGTCCAGCCTGCGCCCCGGCGAGTACCCGGGCGTGCTGCGCAAAGGCTCTTCCGGCACAGCGGTGCGGGAGCTTCAGTTCTACCTCTACCTCATGAGCGCCTACGAGAGCAGCATCCCGGCCATTGGCATCGACGGACAGTTCGGTGCTTCCACCGAAGCTGCCGTGCGGGCCTACCAGCGCTTGCGGGTCGTGACTGTAGATGGCATCGTGGGACGTACCACATGGAACAGCCTGTACGACAAGGCGTCCACTCTGCGGACATCCGGGCCGGTGGTCACCCTGAAACGCCTGCCCTACCCCGGTACCCCGCTCACAGTGGGGTCTTCCGGCAGTGCAGTGCTCTACTACAGCCTGCTTTGCAGCGCATTGCCTACTACTTACCAGTGTGGAGAACCCGCCCCTCTCCGACCAGTACACCGACGAGACTGCCGCCGCCACCCGCAGCGCACAGGAACTGCTGGGCCTGCCCGAGACCGGCATTGCGGATGCCGACACATGGACAGCTGTGGAAGCGCTGAGCCTGCAGCTCGCCGCCGAATGCCCAACCCGACCGGCAGCATCGGGCATGGCCCGGGTCTACCCGGGCCGGGCTATCGGGCGCGGGCAGGCGTGGGGCCGGACGTGGCGCAGGTGGAGACATGGCTGAACGGGCGTTCCTGCCTGTACTGCACCGAGGGCTATGTGACCGAGAACCGCTGCTTCGGCCCGGAAGAGACTGCCGCCGTCCGGCTGGCACAGCAGCGGGCCGGGCTGCTGGTGACCGGTACCGTGGACCGCGGAACATGGGCCGCGCTGCAGGCCCAGAGCTGCCCACACTGCAGCAAGGAGGAATGAGCGATGGCACGACTTCTGATCTACGATGCCTACGAGAACAAGGTATACACCTATGCAAACCTGAACGAGAACGACCCCATGCCCTACAGCACCGGCACCACCCTGCGGGTGCGGGAATTCCGGGGCAAATCCGCCAGCCCCACCCTGTGGACCACCATTGCGGCCATGGAAGCGTGGAACCTGACCCGCCGCAAGTACGGCAAGGGCATCCCGGTGGGGTATGCCTTCCGCCGCATCTGGGAGGGCGGCCACGGCACCCGCAGCCAGCACTACGCGGGCGTATCCTTTGACGTGGGCCAAAGCCTGACCCAGACCGCCCGCACGGCCATCTACAACGCAGCCCGGGGCACCGGGGCATGGGGCTATGTGGAGCCGCTGAGCCAGACCCCCACATGGGTGCACATGGACCGCCGCTACGGCACGCCCGCCTGCAGCGGCACCACCGCCGGGTATCCTACCCTGCGGCGGGGAAGCCGCGGCTGCTATGTGATGATTCTGCAGGACGCGCTTTCCACGCTGGGCTACCAGACCGGGAGCCGCATCGACGGCATCTTTGGTGCCCGGACGGAGGAAGCGCTGAAAGGCTTCCAGCGGCGCACGAGCCTGCGTGTGGACGGTGTGTGCGGCTGCAGCAGCTGGAAAAAGATCAGCACCGCCGTCATCGGCGTGGGACGGACAAAAACGACGATCGATTAGCAGAAACTCCCCCAGTCACCTTCGGTGCCAGCCCCCTCGGAGATGGGGCCTTTGGCAAAACCGCAAGCTTTTCCTCTTCGCCAGAGGCTCCCTCATTGAGGGAGCTGGCAAACCCAAAGGATTTGACGGAAGGAGTTCCCCCGTGAAACATCCTTCGCTTCCCATCACCGAAAGTTGAAACTTTCTCCCGCATCTGCCCTTTTCGTTGCGCGGTTTGGAAAAACGTGCTAAAATAGCTCTATTATTAAAATGGTTCATGTTGAAAGCAAGAGGATTTGAGGGGTATTGTATCATGGAATTTTCCAAACGACTGGACTTGTTCGGCGACGAGATCTTCGCCGCACTGAACGAACGCAAGGTAGCTCTGGAAGCACAGGGCCGCACCATTTATAATCTGAGCGTCGGCACGCCGGACTTTGCGCCTGCCGAGCACATCCGCAAGGCCATGATGGATGCCGCTGCCGACCCGCAGAACTGGAAGTACAGCCTGCGCGACCTGCCTGAGCTGCTGGATGCCGTGTGCGGCTACTACAAGCGCCGCTTCGGCGTAGAGATCACGCCGGATCAGGTGGCCAGCTGTGCGGGCAGTCAGGAGGGCGTGGGCCACATTGGTATGGTGCTGTGCGACGAGGGCGACACCGTGCTGCTGCCCACTCCCTGCTACCCGGTGTTCATCGCGGGCAGTCTGCTGGGCGGCGCAAAGCCGTGGTATTACCCGCTGACCAAGGAGCACGCCTTCCTGCCTTATGTGAAGGACATCCCGGAGGATGTGCCCGCAAGGCAAAGTATATGATCGTCTCCCTGCCCGCAAACCCGGTGGGCAGCGTCGGCTCCCCGGCGCTGTACGCCGAGCTGGTGGCCTTTGCCAAAAGTATGACATTCTCATCATCCACGACAACGCCTACAGCGACATTATCTTTGACGGGGCCGTGGGCAACAGCTTCTTCAATACGCCGGGTGCCATGGATGTGGGCGTGGAGTTCTTCAGCCTTTCCAAAAGCTTCAACGTCACCGGTGCACGCATCAGCTTTCTTGTAGGCCGGAGAGACGTGGTAGCTGCCTTCAAGAAACTGCGCGGCCAGATCGATTTCGGCATGTTCCTGCCGGTGCAGAAAGCGGCCATCGCCGCCCTGACCGGCCCGCTGGACATGGTAAAAACGCAGTGCGGCCTGTACCAGCAGCGCCGCGACGCTCTGTGCGGCGGCCTGCGTTCCATTGGCTGGAATGTGCCGGACAGTCACGGCAGCATGTTCGTGTGGGCACCCATCCCGGCAAAGTACGCAAAGAGCATGGACTTCTGTCTTGACCTTGTGGAAAAGAGCGGTGTGCTGTGCACGCCGGGTTCCAGCTTCGGCCCCTTGGGCGAAGGCTACGTGCGCTTTGCCCTCACCCTGCCGCCGGAGCGCATTGCCGAGGCGGTGCAGTCCATCAAGCAAGCGGTATCCTGACTAAAAAATAACGGGAACGTCCATGCGGCGTTCCCGTTATTTTTATGCGTTCACAATATTCTCTCCCGTGCCATCCAGCCATGTGCGCAGATTGTTGGCAGTAATATCCATCAGCCGCTGCAGGGCTTCGTTGGTGGCCCACGCGATGTGCGGTGTCAGCAGGGCATTCGGCAGGCCGCGCAAAGGGCTTGCCTGCGGCAGCGGTTCAGTGCCAAAGGCATCGGCACCGTAAAGCCAAGCTTCCCGTTTTTCAGCGCATCGGCCACGGCCTGCTCGTCCACCAGTGCACCGCGCGCAGTATTCAGCAAGATCATGCCGGGCTTTGCCTTGGCAAGGGTGGCCGCGTTGATCAGCCCCGTGTTGCAGGTGTTGCCGGGCAGTGCAGGCTGAGCACATCGCTGCGGGCAAGCAGGGTGTCAAGATCCACGAACTCCACACCGTCGGCTTCGTACTCCGGCCGAATGGTGCGGGTGCACACCAACACCTCCATGCCAAAGGCTTGGCAATGCGGGCGGTCTGCCGGCCAATGCTGCCGTAGCCATAGATGCCAAAGGTCTTGCCCAGCAGTTCCACCTGCGGCAGCAGACCGTAGGCCGCAGGCTCCTCGGTGCGCCATTGGCCGTCCTGCACAAGGCGATGGTAACGGTCGGCGCACTGGCAGATGGCCAGCAGCAGGCTGAAAGTCATCTGTGCCACACTGTAAGTAGAATAGCCCGGCACGTTGGCTACCGGCACGCCATGGCGGCGGCAGGCCTTCAGATCAAGGTTATCCGTGCCGGTGGCAATGATGCCCACCCACCTGAGCTTCGGGCACTGGGCCAGAACGGCTTCGTCGATGCGACACTTATTCAGGAACACGATCTCCGCATCCCCGATGCGCGGCACCACCTCTTCCTGCGCAGTGCGCCCATAGCGGGTGATGTCCGGCACAAGCGCCTTCACACCCGACCAGTCCAGATCTCCCTGCTGTATGGCATAATCTTCCAGAACCACTGCTTTCATTTCAACTTCCTCACTTTCACATCATACGGGATACAGTGCCAGCACGGTGCCCTGCGGGCTTTCGCGGCTTTCCAGCGCGGCATAGCTCGAGCCAGCAGGATGGCAATGTGCACCCGGTCGGCCAGCGGGAGCCATATCGGCGGCACATTCTGCGCAAGCACCCGGCCTGCAGCAGAAAACACGGTGCCAGACTGTCCAGCGGACGGATAGCCCGCAAAGCAAACCCCTGACGCAGATACAGCGGGATCAGCTCTTCTGCCGCACATTCCACCACGGCCCACCGTGCCCGCTGCCGTGCAAGAAACTCCTGCCGGGCAGCAGCCGCAGCCAGCAGCGGCGCAAGGTCTCGGCGGCATGGCCGTCCGGCCCGGCTGCCGGGGTCAAAAAATATCCACCTGACGTGCGGTTCCAGCCCAGAAAGCGGCGCAGCGCAGCCGCCGCTGCCACATTGGCATCCATGGGCAGCAGGATGCACCCGGCTCCCGGCACACCGCGTGTACTGTACATGCCCCACACCTCGCCTACCGTCAGCATCCGCATCACCTCGCTGCGCGGACGGTACACACTGCTCACTTCGCTCTGCGCCAGCTGGCAGAATTCCTCCGCCGAAAGCCGCCTTACCTGCCGCGTGCGCGGCGGGTCACAAACCTGGATCATTTGGTTTCCCCCATTCTTTTTCAGTATGCATCCAGCATACCGGACCGGGGGCGAGAATCGGCGCGAAACAGGGCCGCTCTTTTTGTTTTACAGATCCAACGTTACATCCTCGCTCAGCACCTGACCAATGGGCTTTGCAATGCACAGGTCGGCTTCCGCATCTGCCCCGGTGGGCTGCATGTTGATGACCACCAGATGGTCGCCCCGGAAGTACCGGATCAGTCCTGCCGCCGGGTACACCACAAGGCTTGTGCCGCCGATGATCAGGGTATCCGCATGGCGGATGGCGTTCACCGCGCCGGACAGCACCTCCTCGTCCAGCCCTTCTTCATACAGCACCACATCCGGCTTGACGATGCCGCCGCACTCGGTGCAGCGGGGCACACCGGTGCTGTTGGCAATGAAATCCACATCGTAGAACTTACCGCAGCGGGTGCAGTAGTTGCGCAGGGTGCTGCCGTGCAGCTCGTACACTGTGCGGCTGCCCGCCGCCTGATGCAGGCCGTCGATGTTCTGGGTGACGACCGCTTTCAGCCTGCCCTCCGTTCCAGCTTTGCCAGCCGCAGGTGGGCCGCGTTGGGCTTTGCCCCCTTCACGATGAGCTTATCGCGGTAAAAACGGTAAAACTCCTCCGGGTTCTCCTCCCAGAAGGTATGACTCAGGATGGTTTCCGGCGGGTAGACGTACTTCTGATGATAAAGTCCGTCCACACTGCGGAAGTCCGGGATGCCGCTCTCGGTGGAAACGCCCGCCCCGCCAAAGAACACGATGCTGCTGCTTTTGGCAATGATCTCTTCCAATGCCTGTACCATAACAAAAAACGCCCCTTTCGCCGGATGTACATTTGTGTTAAGATAGCTTCAGTATAACACAAACTCACAGGAAAGGAAGCGCAACTTTTGAACGTCTGGTATGTGAACAGCATTCTGGGAACCTTCCGGCTGGAAGAGGGAAACGATGCCATCTGCGGGCTGACCCTCTGCCCGGACGGCGTACCGGAACTGGAACCGCTGCCCCGCAAGGTGTGCGAGACACCGCTTTTACAGGAAGCCGAGGAGCAGCTGAACGAATATTTTGCCGGGGCGCGCAGGGAATTCGATCTGCCGCTGGCCCCCAAGGGCACCCCCTTCCAGAAGGCCGTCTGGGCCGAGATGAACAAGATCCCCTACGGTGAGACCCGCACCTACGGCCAGCTGGCCGCCGCTGTTGGCAAACCCAAGGCCAGCCGTGCCGTGGGCGGTGCCTGCCACTGCAACCCCATCGCCATCCTTCAGCCCTGCCACCGGGTGGTGGGCAGCACCGGCAAGCTCACCGGCTACGCCTATGGCGTGGAGATGAAGCAGTATCTTCTGGAATTGGAAAAACAGGAATAAGCAAAGGGAAAGGCTCTGCAGAAATTTCGCAGAGCCTTTCCCTTTTACCATAAGTTACTGTGCACTGTAAATGCTGCCCATCGTCCAGGAATTATCCGCGCTGTACTTGGCGTGGTTGCGCAGGTAGGTGACCCATGCGCCGTAGCCGTTGCCTGCAGAGAGATGCACGCCATCCGGCGCTGCAAGCATCTCCTTCAGGTTGCCCTCGCCGTCGGCAAGGGTCTCCCACAGGTCAAGGTAAACGCATCCCTTGCTGGCGGCCAGCTGAGCCAGCTGCTCGTTCACACCGCGCAGCACATCCGATGCAAGGCCGGGCTTTTCAGCAGCTGCCGAGGGTCGCACCGGCGGGATAGACTGCACGTAGATCACGCAGTCCTCGCCCAAAGCCTCGCGCAGCATATCCAGCATCTGGCCATAGTAGGCAAGGAAGCGATCCGAAGCGCCCAACGTGGTGAGGGTGTTAGTGCCCAGCAGGATATACAGCTTCTTGGGCCGGGCAGCGGCCAGCACATCCAGCGCTACCTCCTGCCCGCGGGTGGGGCTTTTGACTGCGCTGCGGTTCACAATGGCATCCGGGCCAACGCCGGTATAGCCGCAGATGAGTGCCCCGTCCAGATTGATCTGGTAATCCGAGAAGCCCACCGTCAGACTGTCGCCCAGAAAGGCTGCGTCCGCAAAGTAGCTCAGGTCCACCTGCCCGCAGCTGGGCTGGCGGATGACGCTGGCATCATAGGCTTTGACGGTGTAGGCCCCAGCGCTCTGCTTTGCAGGGCCAAAGTTCTCCAGTGTGACGGCCTGCCCACCGGTGCTGCCATCCTGTGCAGCACTGCTGCTATCCGCTTCGCCCTGCATGGGCAGCGGTGCCAGAATGTTCTCGGCAATGCCGCTGGCGTTGGTGGACGGGGTATCGTCCGCGCCTCTGCGCCCTTTTCCAGAATGGCCGTGATGGCATAGGATACCAGCAAAATGGCGACCACTGCGCCCAGAAAGCGCAGCTTGCCGCTGACTGTACCGCGCCGTGCCCGGCGCGGCGCAGAATGATACTCGTGTGAAATGCCCATGGTTTTTCCAGCTTTCTCCATTTTTCCCGCACAGAAGGGGGTTTTATCCGCCCGGGGCTGTGCGTTTTTTATTTTATCATAATTTTTGCCTGTGCAACCAATTAGGTCTTGCATACAACAGGCAAAACAGGTACAATAAGGATGTGGTAATTTTGCACATTTTACAAAAGGGTGTGCACATGCCGCAAACTTTTTTGTATCACTTGCAGCATCCGGTTTGTTTGCCGCACGGTCTGCGGGCAGTGCAGGGCCTTTAGACCAAACCCCACTCTGGCGGCGCGGAAGCCGGAACCTGCAGCGATGTACAAATGATAAGAATGAAATTTGCAAAAGGAGGTACTCATGGCCAAGAATGTGATCATTGGTCAGAGCGGCGGCCCTACCGCCGTGATCAACTCCAGTCTGGCAGGCGTGTACAAAGCCGCCTGCAGCCTGGGTGCAGACAAGGTGTACGGCATGAAATACGGCATCGAAGGTCTGCTCAAGGAAGAAATGCTGGAGCTGAACGTCCTGCTGGACGACCGCATGAGCATTGAACTGCTCAAGCGCACGCCTTCCAGCTACCTTGCAGCTGCCGTTACAAGCTGCCGGACCCGGATGTGGACTCCACACCCTTCATCAAACTGTTCACCCTGTTTGACAAGTACGACATCTGCGCGGTGTTCTACATTGGCGGTAACGACTCCATGGACACCATCGCAAAGCTTTCCCGCTACGGTGAGCGCGTGGGCAGCAGCGTGCGGTTCATCGGTGTGCCCAAAACCATCGACAACGACCTGTGCCTGACCGACCACACCCCCGGCTACGGCTCTGCCGCCAAGTACATTGCCACTATTTTAAAGGAAGTCATCCGGGATTCCTCCGTGTATGACATCCGCAGCGTGACCGTGGCCGAGATCATGGGCCGACATGCGGGCTGGCTTGCCGGTGCGGCCTGCCTTGCGGGCGGCGACGACTGCGAAGGCCCGGATCTGATCCTGCTGCCGGAGGTGCCCTTTGATCAGGACAAGTTCCTTGCCAAGGTGGACGAGCTGCAGCGCCGCAAGTCCAATGTGATCATTGCGGCCAGCGAGGGCGTAAAGACCGCCGACGGCACCTATCTGTGTGATCTGGTGTCCACCGCAGGCCAGCTGGATGCCTTTGGCCACAAGGCCGTGCTCAGCGGCACCAGCCGTTATCTCTCCGACCTCATCCACGACAAGCTGAACTGCAAGAGCCGTGCCATCGAGTTTTCCACCCTGCAGCGCTGCGCCAGCCATCTGGCCAGCCGCACGGATGTGAACGAAGCCTACGCTGTGGGCGGTGCCGCAGCCGCCGCAGCCTTTGCGGGCGAGACCGGCCGCATGATCGCGCTCAAGCGCATTTCCGCTTATCCCTACCAGTGCATCACCGAGTCGGTGGATGTGCAGCAGGTGGCAAACCTTGAAAAGAAGGTGCCGCTGGACTGGATCAGCCCCGACGGGATGCAGGTGACTGCTGCCTTTGAGGAGTATGCCCGTCCGCTGATCCTGGACGAGGTGACCCCCGTTTACGTCAACGGCACCCCGCGCCATATCCGTCTGTAACCCCTTTTCCCGCGTCTGTTTTCGTGCATCCTGCACGTAATATTATATTGCCGAAACAGAAAAACAAAAAAGGAGAAATCATCATGGGTAAAAATGCAATCGTTGGTCAGTCTGGCGGTCCTACTTCCGTCATCAATGCAAGCCTTGCGGGTGTCTTTGAGAGCTGCAAGAGCCGCGGCGCAGAGATCGTTTACGGTATGTGCAATGGCGTTGCCGGTTTGCTGGAGGAGCGGGTGGTGGATCTTTCCACCGTGCTGACGGACGATCTGGACATCGAGCTGCTCAAGCGCACCCCGTCCAGCTTCCTCGGCAGCTGCCGCTACAAGCTGCCGGACTGGCATGAGACGAGACCGTCTACAAAAAGCTGTTCGCCATTCTGGAAAAGCTGAACATCGGCTACTTCTTCTACATCGGCGGCAACGACTCCATGGACACCATCGGCAAGCTGGCCGAGTACGGCGAGCGCATCCAGAGCGACATCCGCTTTATGGGCGTGCCCAAGACCATCGACAACGACCTGATGGTCACCGACCACACCCCCGGCTACGGCTCTGCTGCCAAGTACATCGGCGTGGTGATGAAGGAGATCATCCGCGATGCCACCGTGTACGGCACCAAGTACGTCACCGTGGTGGAGATCATGGGCCGCAACGCCGGCTGGCTGACCGCTGCCGCCGCTCTGGCAAAGAGTGACGACTGCGAGGGTGTGGACATGATCTGCCTGCCCGAAGTGCCCTTCAATGTGGAACACTTCATTGAGAAGGTGCGCGTGATGCAGGAGAAGAAGCCCAGCATCGTGATCGCCGTTTCCGAAGGCGTGAAGCTGGAAGATGGCCGCTACGTCTGTGAGCTGGCCGACGATGTGCACGCAGTGGACGCCTTTGGCCACAAGGCCCTGACCGGTACCGCACGGTATCTGGCAAATGTGGTGGCCCGCAATCTGGACACAAAGACCCGCTGCATCGAGCTTTCCACCCTGCAGCGCTGCGCAGGCCATCTGACCAGCCGCACTGACATCACCGAAGCCTATCAGGTGGGCGGTGCTGCCGCCAAGGCTGCCTTTGAGGGCGTTACCGGCCAGATGGTGGCCCTGAAGCGCATCTCCAACAGCCCGTACCAGTGCACCACTGAGCTGCACCCCATCAGCGAGGTTGCAAACCTCGAAAAGAAGGTGCCGCTGAGCTGGATGAACGCCAACCACACCCAGATGACCGATGAGTTCCTGGCTTATGCCCGCCCGCTGATCCAGGCCGAGCTGACCCCGCTGTACATTGCCGGTCTGCCCCACCACATCTACATGAAGAATCAGAAGTGATCTCTCCTGCATTGATTTTTCTCAAGGCATGATGAAAACCCGTCCGAGTTTTACGCCCGGACGGGCTTTTTGCATTTCGGTATTCTCCGCTTTAGAACATCAGACCACTGCGCCGACTTTGGGTGCGCCGCCTGCGATCTCCTCTGCCGTCAGGGGCTTTGCCTCCACCGGGGCATTCAGGCGCTCTTTGGCCACTGCCAGCATCAGCTTGATGCGGTTCTCCTGATTGACCTTGGTGGCGCTGGGGTCGTAATCGATGGGGGTGATGTTGGCACTGGGGTACAGGGCGCGGATCTTGTTCACCATGCCCTTGCCCACGATGTGGTTGGGCAGGCAGCCGAAGGGCTGGGCACACACGATGTTGCCGTAGCCGCCCTGCACCAGCTCGATCATCTCGGCAGTCAGCAGCCAGCCCTCGCCCATCTTGGCACCCAGCGAAATGATGCCCTTGGGCTTTTCCACCAGCTCCTTGAAGGGGCCGGGGGCGTAGAAGCCGGCATCGGCCTCAGCTTGAGCATGGCGCGCTCGATGCTGTCCAGCCAGTTCAGGAACTGGTCAATGCCGATCTTCACCGCCAGTTTGCCGCCGTACAGGACGTGGTCCTCGCCCATGTTAAAGGCGCAGTACTGCACAAAGCCCATCAGGCCCGGGAAGTTCACCTCGCAGTCCTGACTTTCCAGGAACTTCTGCAGGTCGTTGTTGCCCAGCGGGCTGTACTTGACGTAAATTTCGCCAACCACGCCCACCTTGACCTTGGGCACCCGGGTAACGGGGATGGCAGCAAAGTCCTTTGCGATGAGGGGGAAGGTGTGCTTCATCTCCTTGGAGGTGTAGCCTTGCCTGCCAGCAGCACGCGGCCCAAGCGTTCCACCACAGGTCTACCATCTTATCGGCAGCCCCCTTCTCGTTCTCGTAAGGTGCCACCTGATTGCGCAAAGCGCACAGCATATCGCCGTAGAAGATGCAGGCCAGCGCACGGCGGGCCAGCGGCA